>CEWG01164198.1_pt1 | contig 20899 bp, 22 predicted proteins | sample 361411 | NCBI WGS metagenome assembly CEWG01 (sample SAMEA2622173, study PRJEB7988) | marine metagenome | biome: marine biome (ENVO:00000447); feature: surface water layer (ENVO:00002042); material: "saline water (ENVO:00002010), including plankton (ENVO:xxxxxxxx)" | depth 5 m | reverse complement strand
TTCGCATAACCTATTCGCATAACCTATTCGCATAACCTATTCGCATATTATAAGTAATTAATTGTAAAAAGTTCTCAAATAACAACTATATTAATGTATTATTATACTATATAAATGAAAAGTTTAAGCAAAGTAGAAGATATCAATAATTTTAAAGATGGTAAATTCTTGATACAACATGTAAAGGGAGTATATTGTGAATGTGGATATGAACAAGGTGCAATGAGCGGTGAGAGTGCAGCAGATTTTTATAGTGTTAAATATAATTTAATGGGATTGCCAGTAATGGATGATGAGAATAATATTCATTTTACTATGATAGATTATGATGAGAATAAACATAAAGGTTTTTTATATGTCGACTATGACAGTTATAGAGCAAAAGCAACAAAAGAAAAAATGAAGAATGAAGAACGATTATTAAAAGAAAAAATGCAGAATGAAGAACGATTATTAAAAAATAAAATAGCTTTAGAAGAAGGGTCAACATCTTTGAGAGAACGGTATTTACCAGGTTATAAATCCTCTGATGAATCTTTAACAAAAAAGCGAAAGTTAAATACAGGCGGTAAGACCCGTAAAAAAAGAGGATAATCACAATGAAAGATATTATAAGATAACTATAAAATTTATCTTATAATTGCAGTAATATTCAACAATCAAAATGAACCTTTTTATTGTTATTGGGATTTAACACTTCGTTTATGACATTAATATCATTATCTTGATTACATCTATTACGTATATAATGATAACAACCAGTAGCAGTAAAAACAACACATGAAGCGCCGGCACCAACGGCAATACAAAATAAAACTAAATATATAGTATCATTCATTTAAATATAGCTATAAAAAAATTAAACTTCAACAATTTTTTCAGAAATAAATTCAATAGATTTGCGGCTATTACGTGTAAAAATCTCATTAATAACAGCATCATCTTCAGCTTGCATATTATTATTAATAGTAATATTTATAGCAGCATAAAAACAAAGAAAAAGACATAAAATACTAACTACCACAATGATTATCAAAAGAAAAAAACTATCCATTAGATATAATAAAAAATAATATTTATATTATTTCAAAAAATAGCCAAAAACAAGGTAAAACGAGACAGGTTCTCAATGTCTGTTATAAAAAAGTAAAATAGAAATGAAAAATAAAAATAGTGGTAGAATATATAGATAATGAAAGGATTCTATTTTGGATTTATAGATAATTTTATAGTAGCAATATCAGCAATATTAGGAATACATATAGATAAATATTTTGCGGGTTATGGTGTAAATGGGGCATTATATGGAGCATTATTAGGTCATACGATAAGTGATATAACAGCAGGTTATTTTGAATTTGGTTTAGAAATAGCATTAAACATGGGTTTGGGGTGTTTAACAGTATTTATAATGGTATATACGTATAATCTATTAGTAAATAAATACAATATATTAGAAAAAAAAGAAAAGGTTCTCGAAAAAAACGATATTTTATAATAAAAAGAAAAGGTTCTCGAAAAAAACGATATTTTATAATAAAAAGAAAAGGTTCTCGAAAAAAGTATAAAAATAAGATATTATAAGATATAAAATGAATAATAGGTTAACAGTATTATCTCTTTATAGAGCGAAAGTAAAAATATGTCATGAATTAGGTTATAAATATGGAAATCTAAAAATAAAAGAAAAGTATAGTGAACGAAGGATAACGAAAAATAGGTTAATATATAGTCGAAAAGAATGCGGAACAAGATTAATGAATAAAATAAAAGAAACATATAAATCATACAAGAATATAGATGTAAATACGGAAGAAGAAAAAGAATTTGCAAATGAATTAGTAGATATGGGGTTTGAATATTTAAAAGATTTAAATAATATAAAAAATGCAATAAATATAAAAAAGGGTAAAAAACGGGAGGGTTCTCAAAATATAAAAAGTATAATAGAATATTGGTAAATAAATATATTAGTAAATACATATAAATATAAATAGGTAATAAATATAAACTGAAATGGGAGATAACGATAATGAAGACCGAAAGAGTTCCTTACGAGCATGTTTGGAAGAAAGTAATAACCCTAGGATGCAAAATTACGTAAAAATATTGGACACACCAGGAATATCAGCGTTTGAATGGATACATAGAACTCAAGAAGAGTTGATGGATGGAGTAGTATATTTGGAAAAGTTGAAGGATATATTGTCATTGAATATGAGGGAATTAGATGCGGCGAGAATAGCAGCACAAAATCGAGCATCAGAGAAAGAAAAAGAGAATGAAATAACAATAAATGTAGATGTGCCAATAACAGAATCGGGAATTCAAGCATTTATGGAGGAAGCGAATGCAGCAAACGGAACAACAACACAAGAAGTGAAGAAAAGAAAAACGAAAGTGAAAGTAGCAGCGACGGAAGGGGTAAAGAAAGAGCCAAGAAAGAAAAAGGTAAAGGGTGAAGAGAAAGAAAGTGATTAAAAATGTATAAAATTGAATAGAAAAAAGTAAGATAAAATGAAATAAGAATAAAAGAAGATGAGTAGCAATAAGCAATATGTGCGTAGTATATCTTTGGATACGGGACTATATAAAGAAAAATGTAATGAATGTAATGTAGAATCAATACAATATGATTGCAATAAATGTGGAAATGGAATATGTAAAAATAAAAATTGCGGATACTTATTTCCACATAAGTATAATTCAATATATACAATATGTGATAGTTGTTATAAATCGATAGAAAATAAATTGATAAATTATAATCATTTAATAATTTATAAATTTTTAAAAAAGAATGTGCGGCGAAGGCGTATAAGTTGCTAATTAATTTTTATATAGAGAATAAAAATGATGATGAGGATAATATAAAAAGTAGGAGATGGCTAAAATAGTAGAAAAATAAACAAACTTTAAAGATAAAGAATTAATATTAAAAAAAAGGAGAATAAGGTCAGAAAAGCCAAATAAAGCAATATATAAGAGAACAACTTTAATTTCGGGATTCATAAATAAATATATAATATAGAAGAATATAAATTTAATATATTAATAATATTAAATGGAAAGAGTAGAAGAGATATATGAAGAGATAAAAAAGTATCCATTGCCGGATAAAACAATAACCCATAGACATAGAACATATGAACCAGGAGGATATAAACCAACAACATTTAATGATTTAATATACTTAAATCTGGAGTCATTAGTGCCGAATCTGGATTATGGTTTTTATAGATTACATACAAATGAGGAGGTGGATGTATGGATAAATAAATGTGTAGAATATGGAAATGCAATAAATGAAGAATTTCAGAAGCAATGTGAAATACAAAGGAAACGATTAATATATAAAAAGAAACGAGATAAATTAAGTAGTGAATTAAAATTAAATAGAATAGAAAGGTTGCCAATAGAATTAAAGCGAGAGATAGTGTCTTTTTTATTGCCAGAAACAAGATTAATATATTTGGAAGAAAGAAATAAATTATTAAAAGAAGATTTGAAGAAATGGAAGGTATTTGAATTAAAGACATTTTATAAAGAAGTAGTGCAAAAGAAATATATACAGATGACGGGGGAATCATATATGATAAGGTGTTTACCGTCGCATGAATTTCGTGGGTCAATGTCAACAAAGCCAGAATATATACAAGAAATATTTAATGTTTTAAATGTATTAAAAGGAGTAGTGCCAAAGGATCGAGAGTCGTATAATAAATTTAAGGAAATGGCAACGCGTCTGTATATATCAATATTGTATGTAAATGGAAGGCTAATAAAAGAAAAGAAAAAAAAGAATAAATAAATTATTCGAAAACGATATAATCATCGTCGGGAATATTTTCTTTATTGTCAAGAAAGGCTTGTTGGCGTTTATGTGCAAGTATATAATTGCGTTTCCTAATAATATAATTATTATAAGCAGCAATAAGAGTGCTATTTAAAAATCGAAAAGTCATAGTGTTGGAAGAATAAGGACATCTACGGTAAATAGGGTCGTCCCATTGTATTTTGAAATATAGTGAAGAATCATGAAAACATTCCATAGTAATATATAATAATAATAGGATTATTATATATGATAGAATCAATTTTATGGTAAATAAAAAATTAATTTGGAAAAAGGGTAGGTTTCCATATAGAAAGTGTTTTATGAGGTGTTTTGTATGGAATAATAGAAATAGATTTATAATAAATTCGATTATTGGGAGTGTATACGGAGTCATTAAAAAAAAGTTTGGTATTATAAGAGTGATGTATATTAGTTTTATTAGCGGGAGAAAAGGAGGTATAAATATCTAAAATAAGGGAAACGATATTGCTGCGTTGAATATCAGTATTATCAAATGAAATAATTTTAATAGGAGTAGAAGAAGAGGGATTAATAGAAGAAAAATGATTAAATTTATGAATAAAATGAGATAATCCATTATTATCAGTAGCACGGTCAGTTTGATTTAAGTCGCCAGTGATAACCATTTTGGAATTATCACCGATACGTGTAGTAAGCATAAGCATTTGATTAGGTGTGGAGTTTTGCATTTCGTCAGCAATAATAAAAGCGTTTTTAAATGTTCTGCCTCGCATATAGGCAAGGGGAGAAATTTCAAGTTTGCCAGATTGTAAAAAAGAGTGAATAGTATTTTGACTATAATATTCTTTAAAAATATCAAAGATGGGTCTGGTCCATGGGTCCATTTTTTTGTTGATATTACCAGGTAAAAAGCCAATATCTTCTTCTTCAACGGAAACAATAGGTCTGGTAATAACAATTTTATCGATATGTCCATCTTTAAGTAATTTAATAGCATGAACACATGGAAGTAGAGTTTTGCCAGAACCAGCGGGTCCAATACCAAATACAATAGGAACAGAATTGTCTTGAATAAATTGTAGATAAGTAGTTTGATTAGGTGTTTTGGGAGAATAATCGCAAGATTTAGTAAAAGGAAATTGTTGTTTTTTTTTGGATTTCATAAGAGGTTTGGTAAGATGAAAAAATCTTTTATGAGAAAAAAAGCAGTTTTTATAAAAAGTAGAATAAAAAAACATGGGTTTGGTAATAGAATAAAGAAGTAATTATTTATGTATTTTATCTACAGTAATAATATAGTAAAATGGAAGACCATATATTACCATTCGACATGGAGGGCGAATTAAAGACCCCTCCAAATAAAACTCCAGAAGAAAAAAAAATACCAGAAACGCCAGAGCATATAAAAAGGGAGACAGAAAGAACGATGCAGCAAGCAATAAGATTAGAAAAATTAACGCAAGATACAAAAAGAAGAATGGAGGTAATAGTAAGAGATGCGGAATATTACCCAGGTTATATTCCAAAAGAAGAAGAATATTTTGCAAGAGAATGGTTAGATAACTATAATAAAATTCGTCCACCAATGCCATATGATAATGATACAAGGTTGTCAAATGCATCTCCATATACACTGGCACGACGAGGAGGAGGTATATATTCATCAAAACCAATAGCAACGCCACTTACATATGCAACTGCAAGAAAAGTAAACAAAACCAACGAAGAAATACGGGCAATGAATTTTTTAAGACCACCACCACGTGCAGATGCAGAAGTAAAGGGATATTTTTATCCAACAGCAGTAGCAACACTAACAAAATCAAAAAAATCAAAAAAATCCAAAAAAGGTGGAAAAAGAAAGAATGAAACAAAGAAGCGTGCTAATCGAAATAAAAATTAGAAACAATACCATCTAATTGAAATGACTTCATGTGATTTAATATGAAGTTATTGGAACACGTAAATGAAAAAACGAGTAGACCTAAATTATGGAAAAGAGAAATAGAGTAATGATTAAGTGCAGTCCAATCAATGCAAACAAAAGAGCAATGTTTGGTAATAAGAGGAAGTTCATCAAAAGAGAAAGAGTTGGATGTGGTGAGTCCAATGTGAACATTGAGGTTGGCATTATGCAAGATATCAACAAAGAATCGGTCAAAACCACTAATGAATAAACGATTCATATCTTCATAGGAAAAGAAATCTTTAATTAAATCAATAATGGGATAAATAACTTGGTGATTGCCTTTAATATCTAAAAATAGTTTAATATTGGTCTTAACAAAAGCATTAAAAACCTCATTTAAAGTAGGAATATTAAATAGTTTTAATTCTTCAAAGGGAGTATCAGCAATAAATTTCTTATTAATATAGGTATCGTGATAAACAACAATTTGACCGGTGGAACATAATTGAACATCAAGTTCAATAATATCAAAGCCATTAAGAAGGGCTTCATAAAAAGAAATCATATTATTATCACCATAAAGGTTGGAAGAGCCACGATGAGCAATTTTAAGCATATATATAGAAAAAGAAATTTATAAATTATAAGAAGCGATACAAATCATATTACGTTTTCCAGAGGGGCGATTAACAGCAGTGAAACCAATATTAGAAGAGTTAACAAGTTTAGTAAGATCGGTATCGATTGTATATCCATTATTGCGTAAATAGGAAAAGACGGAGGGAATATCTTCAGCAGACAAGAAAGACTGTGGATTATGAAGAGAGGGTTTACCGTGTGAAGAGATGGGGTATCGAACTAAAACATTAATACAATTAAAATTATTGAGTGGGGAGGGTTGTTTAAAAGGAGATAATTTAGATGGGGAAATGGTAGAAACTAAATTGGACAGAGGTCCATTGGGTATATGGTCAAGAGTAATAACATGTTGATAAGTTTTATAAACGGAATTAAGAATAGGTTCTAAATACAAAGTGAATGTAGATGTATTAGAAAAAGGACTATCCATGTATATATATTTCATAATTATAATAATATAATAATGAAAAATCGCTAACTATAGGGGTCGAACCTATGACCTCGCGGTTAACAGCCGCACGCTCTAACCGACTGAGCTAAGCCAGCATATTATTAGGGAGATAATTATATACAAATAAACAAGTGTATCTTCCAACACATATAAATAATATAAAATGTCTTTAAATCTATTAAAAGGAAATAATAAATATAATATAAAAGAGATGGAAGCGATAGTAGCGGTAAATAAAAAGAATGTAATAGGTCGGGAGAATAAATTAATATGGAATATTCCAGAAGATTTAAAGCATTTTAGAAGAAAAACGGAGAACGAAATAATAATAATGGGTAGAAAAACCTATGAATCATTGCCGAGGGGAGGTTTAAAAAACAGAATAAACATAGTGTTAACTGGAAATCCAGAAAGATATAAAGAAGAAGAACATAATAATTTATATTTTACAAAATTAGAGAACTTGGAAGAGAAAATGGAAAAATACAAAGAAAAGAAGAGAATAGTAATAGGTGGTTCGGAAATATATGAATTATTTATAGAAAGATATGAGAAAGTATATTTAACGAAAGTATATAATGAGGAGGAGGGAGATGCATATAATCCAATAACAGAAGAAAGATTATTAGAAAGAGGTTTCAAAATAAAAGAGAGAGAACCAATAGAAAAAAGTAAAAAAACGGGTGAAAGATACGAATATATAACGTATGAAAAAATATAAAATTAGTATTATAATTCAAAATATATGTATAATACAAATAAGAATATGGAAGAAAAAAAGGAAGGAATAAAGATGATAAACCAAGGAACATATGGATGTATATTTAGACCAGGTTTAACGTGTGAAGGGATGTTAGACGATAATAAAAAGTTAATAACGAAGGTGCAAAAGCAAAAGAAAACATCAGCAAATGAGGTAGCAATAGGAAAAGAATTAATGGAAATAAAGAACTATGAAAGATATTATGCACCGATAATAGACTCATGTGATGTGGATATAGGAAAGATTCAAGACGGAGAAGTGCGAAATTGTGATTTTATAGAAAAGAATAAAGAAGAAGGAAAGTCATTACAATTTGAAATAAATAAGATTCCATTTGTGGGAAAAAAGACATTAGGAGATTATTATTTGGATTTATTGGAGAAGAATGGGGAAAAGAAGTTTGGAGAGAAATTTATAAATGGTTATAAGGTATTGATAGAGGGTGCAAGAAAGATGAGTGAAAGGGGTATAATACATTATGACATAAAGGAGAATAATATAATGTGCAGAACAGGGTCAGGAAGACCGATATATATAGATTATGGTTTATCGTTTAATATAAATGAAGTATTAAAAAATAATGATTTGAGTGTATTTTATGTATATGCTCCAGACTATCCAGCATGGTGTTTGGAGATAAATGTATTATCATATTTAATGAATGAGATAGGAGATAAAATAGAAAAAAAGGAGGAATTGGACAAGTATCCAGTGTCAATAGAAACGATAAAGGAGTGTATAGAATCGTATTACAAAGAAAACAAAGGAATAAATCGTGTATTTAGTGAAGAAGAGATAGAGGAACAAAAGGTGAAAGCATTAAATTATTTTTCGGGAATAATAAACAAAGTAGGTTTTGGAACAACAAAATGGAGAACAGTGAAAGAAGAATTATTAAAAACATATGAAACGTGGGATATATATGGAGTGTCAATAACATATTTACAATTATATAAAGATTTAAGTATAGATGAAAAAGAAATCCCTCATATGTTAAAAATGAAGGAAATATTGAAGGATGTAGTAAGTGCAATGCCGAATGAACGACCAAACGGAAAAGAAGTATTGTTAAGATTGAAAAAGGAGTTGGGAAAAACATCGAGAAAGAATGAAGAAAAATTAATAGATTTATTAAAAAGAATAACTGATAAGGATAGACAAATGAGACGGGAACGATATGTAGATTCAAAAATGAAAAGTGTAAAAAGGGTTTATAATGTAGATAATAATGTATTCATGTAATTGGAGAAAGAGTCATATCGTTTATTCATAAGAATATTGAATATAGATTTGTATGTATTATATTTACGTGAAGTAAAATAATTGATATTAACTAAATTAGAAATAGAATAACCAGAAAATAAAAAAGATTTTTGGCTATTTGATGTGCATGGTAAAGAGTCGGATAAATTATAGGAGAAGTTCCAAAAGATGAGGGTGGGAAAATTAGAAAACCCGTTGGACGAAAAGATATTTTGAATATTTTTTTCGTGAATGTTAGAATCGAAATCACTAAGAACAACAAGTTTAATATTATTGATAAAATCGTTATAGGAGTTAATTTGTTTAAGAGTATGAGAAACGAGGTGAAAAGCCTTATCAAAGTCGGGAACAGTATTGCGCATATTGTAAATAGAATCGATAATATGTGAAACTTGTTGAACCAAGCCGTCATCGTGGTCGATAGAAATCCATGTAGGATATTTATCAACAGCAATAATGCGGTTTTCAAATTTGCTATTGTAAGAAAGTAGAATAGCGAAACCGATTGCAGCGAAAAAAGAAGAATCATTCATAGTATCGGAAACATCGAGAAGAGGAATAAAATAATTAACATCTTTAAATTTTTGAAGAAAGTTCTTGCTCCATAATTTATTAATGAAATAGATTTCGGTGTTATTAGGTTTAGTTGCAGAAGAAAGACGAATCGCATTTTTAATAACATAATAGATAGGAATAGAGGCGTAAGAATAACCATTAGAGAAAGAATGCTGAAAGGAATCATTATTAGAAACCCAGTTATCGATATAAATTTGGAACTTATTAGTGAAGTCATTATCGATATTAGAAAAGTGAGGTAGAGAACGGATAGCAGTATTTTTGGAAAAGGAGTTAAAATCGATGGAGTCAAGTTGTTTATTACAAAGTTTAATTTGAACAGTATCGAGAGCTTTATTTAATACAGAGATATTTTTTCTATAAAGCATTTTAGCTTTTGATAAAGCTTTAATGTAGGAAATGTCATTAATAGCAGTATCGATGATATAGGATTTAGTTTTTCGAATCCAGTGAACAGCCAGTTTATCGAAAATCCATGAAAATTTTTTATGTTCTCTGGGTATATGTTTGGCGACATTAGAGATATGTAGTTGAGAATTGCAATTGACAGAAAATTTCCATGTATAAATATCATGGGCGAGTTGTTCATTGGTAATATAAATACAATAATCAATAAGTGGGTGTTTATCTTTAAGGGGGGAAAAATCAAAAATGAATTGGCATAGATGTTTAATATCACGCCAAGAACCATAAGTGCGATTATTATGCAAATCACAAGGTTTAACAAGTTTATTAATGGAATAAGTGGCCAATTTAGGGAAATATTTATAAAAAGAGAATATGAGCATATAAGTAATGGTTTGTTCGCCGAGCCCCATATACGTATCTCTGGAATATCCAATCATTCTATAATAAAGTTCGAGGTATATGGTCCATTGTTTAACATTAACTATATTAATATTTGAATTTTTATAGTGAATAATATTTTTAAGGAGAGATAAATTGTCATTGGTTCTGGTAAGAATGGATTTAATAGAAGACAAATTTTTGCGTGTTAATTGAAAGAAAAGCCATGCAATTTCATCTTTAAAATGAGAATGCATAAGGTTTTCATAATCAATATCCATAATAAAGTAATAATATAAATAAAAAAATATTTAAATCATTTTGATAAAGATGAAAAGTAATAAAGCTAACGATTTTTATGTTTTTTGGTTTTTCGTAATTTTTTAGTAGGTTTAATAGTATTGGAATCAATAATACGAACTTTTTTAGTGTTTTTTTGCTTGTTTTTGGATAAAGGTTCTCTATGATTCGAATTAGAAACGGGTTTAAGAATAGATTTGATAGTATGTTCATGTTTTTCAACGGGGTGTTCTTCAAAAATAAAAAACAAAGTATTAATATCATGAAAAACAAAAATAGAAGGAGAAATGAAAAGGTCTTCAATAATATTAATATTTTTCATATATGAATTGATAGATGAAGAGGAATTTTTATAAAAAGAATAAATAGAGGAAGGAGGAATATCAAAGTTGCATAAAAATGAATCAAGTAATTTATATTTAGTATTGGAGGTTTTAATTTTTTTATTTTGAATAATTTGAATCAAACGTTCTTTGGTAATAAGAGAACCATCTAAATGAGATTCAAGAGGAATATCTTCACAAATGATTTTTTCAATATAATCGTGTGTATTAATATAAAGGAATTTGGCGGAAATAGAAGTCATAGGTTCTCTTGTAAATACAGAATCAACATTTTGAAGTCGTTCTTGTTGTTGAATCCAGGAGGGTTGGATAATATCTTCTAAAGCAAGGTTCATAATTATATTTTGATAAGAGAACAATTTGTAATTTTAAACATAAAATACGAAAAAAAGATATAAATAATAAATAATATATAAAATTGGGGTAGGCATAATTCAAAAAAGAATGAGTGTAAACCTCATTAAAAGATTCGAAACAGCATAAAAATAGAGTAAAAAAAAGTATTATAAATAACAAAAAAAGTAGAGAGTAGCATAATGATAACAATATCTTCAATTATACTAATTAATGTAAACCAAAAAAAAGATTTACATAAAAGGAAGAAAAAGTGTATAAATCGGAAATAAAAAGAGAGAGTCCGTAAATACAATCAAATGTAAATCTACAAAAATATTTATATATTATTTTCTCTTCATTGAAATCAGATAGTAAATAAGTAAATTACTCGAATCAGCAATTCAGATACTGGATTAAGGGATGATTTAATAAAATTGATTATATTAAATCATACAAATAATATGAAACAGAATGGAACCCAAAGAAAGAATATCATTATGTATACCAAGAATGGAAGCAGAAATACCAAAGGATTATATATATAATAAAATCAAGGATTTAAATATAGGAAATATTCAAAAGATGACAGAAATCCCACATAGGAAGGATCCAAGTCAAAAACGAATATTAATGAGAATAAGTAGTAATGAAAGAACGCGTTCAGAATTAAATAAATTTGAAGATAAGTTAGAAGAACATGGTTCAGTGAAATATGTATATAATATGCCATGGTATTGGAAGATAGTAGCAACTCATTCATAAAAAACGAAATGGAAATATTTATCAATAATGGGATTTAATCCATTATAATTGGTTTTATTATTACTGTAATTCCAAAAGCAAATATACCAGATGCCCCATTTATTAGTCTTATTTTCAGCGGATTTAATTTCTCTGGTAAAGAGTTGTTCTAAATCTCCATATGCATTACGGTATTGGGTAATATCGTTTTTAATTTTATCTTTAGTTTTATATAAATAGTCTAATCTTAGCTTTTCTCTTTCTCTATTATGTAATAAAAAAGAATTATTTTTGATATCCTCATAGGATTCTTTTTTCCATTTATGAAGAATATATTGAATTTCATTCTGAATATCTTTTAAATTGCATATAAGAGAATTTTTGCAACCTTGCATTTTTTTAATAAATGAGAAAATGTTCATGTGGCATATGATAGGAAAAAGAGTTTTAACAGCTTCGGGAATAAGGAAATTGTTATTATCTTTGAGTTCAATAATTTTATGTTCAATATCATTAATTTTATTTAACACAAGTTTTTTTTTCTCATTTTCGTCATCTAAAATAATAAGTTTGCTGCTGACTATTTCGAGAGTGGTTTCTAATTTATCGAAATGATTAGCCATTTGAAAAAAGAATTGTGTAGAAGATTCGTATTTTAAAAAATTCATCATGGAGATTAATAATGCAACAATAGCATTAAGTCCAGTAACAATAGCATTACTAAAGCCATTACAATCGACAAAAGGGGTATACATGGTAATACAACAAGTAAGAAAAAGAGCGGGAATAGTAAGACAGTTAAATTTCCATTGAGAAATATTTTTGGCTTGAATATAAAGGTTTTTTTGTCCTTTCATGAAGGTAGTAAGAATATCAATTTCATTAGTATATTTATTATTGTCGTTGTCATAGTATTTATTAAGATTACGTTCAATATCATGAATTTGTAATTTTTTAAAACTGGAGCGTTTTTTTTTATTAGAATTAGGGGAGGTAGGTTTATTAATAACATTGGATAAGTTTTTATGTGTCATGCTGGCAATATCATTAAGGGAAAGAGAACTAATATCAGTAGATAAATTTTTAACTAAATTAGAAGAATTATCAATATTATGATTGTCTTCATTATCGCTATTGTTGCGGGAGCCGTTATAGCTGCCAGTATAACTACCATGGTAGGAAGTGGGAATAGGACTATCGCAACGGGTAGGAATAGTAAAATCAAAAAAGTTTTCATTAGAATCTTGTGAATGTTTAATTAATTGCTCTTCATTGTCAATATTGATATATATATTTTCATCTTTAATTTGAATAGTATTATTAGGTGTATTGGGATTAGAAGAAGTAGAATCACTGGAAGAGCGATTATCAGTTTTAGGAGAAGAATCAATATATGGAATCATAATAATATATAACTAAATAAAATTGATTCTATACTAATAAAGAATAAATAATAAAAAATAGAAAATGCCATTAATCGAAAGAACGAACGTATTGGAAAAGAAACAGATAAATGAATATAAAAAACAGCAACAAAGATATTTATTAACATCAAGATTTAATAATAATACATATCGTGAAAATGAAAAATATAGAGAACGAAATCGACAAAAGAAGATAGGTTGTATATATTGTTCACCGGATCCAATAAGTCAGGCAATACCATTAGAGTCGATAATGTATATATTGGAGATGAATAATGATTTAAATAAAATAATAGGTGTAGGAATGGTGCGAAATAAGCCAGTATTAAGTAAACATCGGGTATATGAGAATGGAAATTATAATAGATACGTTTATATAGGAAATAACCGAATAGGTCGTGATGAAATGTCAGAAGAAGAGGAATTAATAATGCAGGTATTTGATATATTATGTTTTACAGGAAATAAACATATGAAGAGGGGTCAAGGATTAAAATCGTTTCCAATAGAGATGTTATATAGATGTAAACAGCGTTTAGATATAGTAGATTTTATAGGAAAAATGTTCAAGAAAAGACTATTAGCAAAGACAAACAGTAAATAAGGAAGTAGTATAAATAAACATTTTTTATTGATAAACATATAAAATGTTTGTGTAATGATATTATAAAGAATGAAAAAAGAAGATTTATATGATATAAATACCTATTCAGAGAAAGAATTATATGAAGTATTAGATTTAGATGAACCAACAGATAGGGAATTAGAAGCAAAAATATTGATGATGATTCATAAATATGAACAAATGGGTTCAAGTGCGGGTAAAAAATTAGTATCTTTTTTTGAGAAAGTATATGACCATTTTTTTGAAAGTGAAGAGGAAGAAGTAGTTGAAGGATTTGAAAATGAAATAATATCAGCAGACAAGGTAGGAGAAATATTAGATTTAGAGAAAGACGAAAAGGCAAATTGGGTAAAAATACCAGATGAAGAAATAACATGGGAAGTAGAAAAAGATGAAGAAAAAAATAAGATAATACAAAAAGGTGAAGAAGAAAAAGAAGGAGAAACATTGATTTATACAAAAGAATTACAATACGGCAAAGGAGTAGTAAATCCATTATTAAAGCAAACTACACAACGAATAATAAGTATAGATAGTCAATATCGAACAGATAAAACAACAATGCCCACAGAATTTACATTTAATTTATCGGAGCCATTAAAAGATGTGGTATCATTACGATTATATTCACTGCAAATCCCATTTACATGGTATACAATCGGTAAAAGTTTTGGTAGTAATTTTTTTATATTTAAAGGAAAAACTGCGGGTATAAATAATGAAACACATGATATAAAAATAGAAATAGATGCAGGAAATTATAATGCAGGAGAATTATCAACATCAATAAATGCAAAAATACAGGAAGTAAATAATACAATAGATGCAAGTATAGAGAATTCATCTTTAGAATATAATAGTATAACAACAAAAAGTAATTTTATAATAGATATAGATAAGCATTATAACGAGAGTTCATATAGGTTAAGTTTTCCAACGTGGGATAGTCCATATAATATATATGACAGTTCAAAAAATACAATAGCTTCATATTTAGGATTTGAAACCAAAGAATATGATTTTAATGTATTGAAAAGCCCGTTATATTATGAAATGCCGGTAGCACCAACGGTGGATACAACATCATTTACTATAGATGATGATAATAATACAATAACAATAAATCAATATTATGGAACAATGCCATTTACAAATGGTGTATCAACTATAGATGTATCTGCGAATATTCAATTAACAAATGGTGTTTATACGAGAACATCATTGATATCACATTTAAATAGTAAGTTAATCGAGAATACTATGTTATATGAATCTTATATACAAAGAAAGAATATAGATGCAAGTAATAATGAATTTAAATCTCCAAAGAAATCTTATAATGAATTAAAAGTGAAGTTTAAAAGAACGGTAATGAATACACAATTAGATAGTAAAACAGTAGTAATATTGCCAAATGACACTACCGTTTGGATAGGTGCAACATCGTGTTTTCGATTTGACAGTTCATATAATGAATTAAGTTATATTTATGGAGATACATTACCTGTGGTGCAAAATGATAAATATAAAATAGAAGATAAACCATATATACTATTAAAAAGTATTGTTCCAGGTTTTGAATCAGTAAATAATGATATATCTATAAATCTAATAAATTCACCTCCAGATGGGTATTCAATAACTGAATATATAAGTAAAATAAATGAATCAATAAGAAATGCAGAAACAACATACAATACATTAAATAGTAATAATTCAGCAATAAAATTCAATATAAACGCACCATTATCAACATATACATTTGATTCTTCAACAGATACAAATCCAGAGGGAACATATGCGTATTTAAAAGATAATATATTTAATTTATATTTGGATGTAAGTAAAGAATTTAATGAACAGGCATATGAAATAGATATAACTGGAACAATATTTGATTCGGATGGAGATTTAAAATTAAAAAATGAATCAGGAATTCCAGTAGGAGATACTTTGAGTGATTTAACACAAACATATGGAGCGTCAATAGGTTCAAATGCAAGTTTTACTATAGATTCAGCAACAGAAAAGATATGTACAATAAAATCTAAATCAAATAGTAATGGAAATTCACTGGAAGCATACGATATAAAAATAAATCAGGGAACGTATTCAACTTATGTAGGATTGCAAGACGCAATAAACGATAGTTTTGAGAATTATGTGGACAATTATAGTAATATAAAAATATTTGAAGGTACAGAGTTATCTTTTATAATAAATGCACAAAACAGCACGTATGATATATCATTTAATATTCAAATAAATAAGAAATTAATAGGAAAAAATTATAATATTCAATTTATAGATACTAATACAACAAACGATTCGTGGGAAAAATATTTAAAAATAGATACATTAATGACTGATGCATCTTATGATTTAAGTTATAATATGCCAAGTGTATTAACAAATAATAATGGAATAGAATTAGCAAATATATTATCAACAGGAGAGATAACAATAAAAGCAACGGATAATGTAGAAGTATCAAATCCATTAACAATACAATCTGGTATAAATGACACAATAAAGTTCTATGCATATGAGAATGGTGTATATAGTGTAAATGATGAAAATACAGTAGATATAGTAATACCAGCAGGTATATATTCAAGAGAATTTTTAATAAACAAAATAAATGAAACAATATTAACATCAAATAATTTAATTCATAAAAACAATACAAAAATGGATATAGTGCAACGAACTGATGAAAATGATTATGTAAGATTGTATGGAAACTTTAAAAGAAAATATAGAGAAACGGATTATAATCTGGTTTTTTATGACAAAATAAGTTTTGCAAAATGTTTTGTAGGAGCAAAGAGTGTGCAAAATACAACATGGGATACGACGGTAGGTTGGATATTAGGTTATCGATTATTTACAACATATGATATATCATTATTTTACAATTTTTTAAATGACCGTTATCAGATAGAGGGGGATACAGGTGTAAATACAGATTTATTTAATTATTTTTTATTGTGTTTAGATGATTATAATCAAAATCATTTGAATGATGGTTTAATTACAGTTACGGGAGAAGATAACACATTACCATTGCCTTCATATGCCAATCGTTCAGAATTTCAATGTGATCCAGTTACGGGAGAATTTACATATAATAATACAACGGGTTTAACAGAAAAACAGATATATGCAGCAAATGAAATTAGAAATGAGAGAACAAATGTATCATTTGGAACATCAGTAAGCACAGAAAGTTATGGTGTAGGTCCATATGTATCAAATGTATTTGGATTAATACCATTAAAAGTAGGAAATTTATCGGCGGGTTCATCATATGTAGAATTTGGAGGAACATTGCAAAATCAAGAGCGTTCCTATTTTGGTCCAGTAAATATTCAACGAATGACAGTGAAATTGGTAAGTGATAGAGGGAATATAGTAGATTTAAATAATGCGAATTGGTCATTTTCATTAATATGTGAACAATTGAATAAATTAGAACCAAATAAATAAGAATAATTAATTGTAGGAGATAATGTATATTTATAATATAGAATGTCTCAAAGTGATTATTTAAGAAGAAAAAGAGTATCGTATATATTAAGAAATGATGCAGCTACTGACCCATCTGTATTAAACTCTGGTAAATTATTATCTTATAAACAATATCAGTTGGAGAATGAAATAGTGAGCACTAATCAGCCGACTCATAATATACTTCCAGCAGGAAAGCAAGATATATTTGGTATGGAAAAGAACGTATCAGGTTGCCCAACATTTATAGTATGTGGTGATACATCTGCACGTCCAAATCGTGTAGCTCATACAGGTAGAATGTGTAATGATGTTCCATTAAATTGGCGTGAAAAAAAGGATTTAAAAAATGCAAAACAGTTATGGTGTAAATGTGAACTAAATCGTTCAACAACAGACGGAAATAGATGTGCTTGTGTAAAAGGGGTATAAGTTATATAATATAAAAATTATATCATATAATAAATTTATTTATTCAATAATTGTTCGAATAAGAGGTCATATTTTGTCATTTTTTCTTTTAGTTCTTCATTTTCACGTTTAAGTTCTTCAATATCATGTTGCATATCTTCTTTATTTTTTGTAAGAGTTTTAACAGATTCAATGAGGTAAGGTATTAATCCATCGTAATTAGCAGACCATTTATCATCATTATCTGTATTGATTAATTCGGGCATAATTGGAGCAACTTCTTGTGCAATAATACCAGCATGTATTTTATCGTTATCTTTGAAATTAAATTTAACACCACGAATAGTATTTATTTTTTCAAGAGCGTTTTCCAAATCACATATATTTTCTTTATGACGTATATCAGATACAGCATTGAATGATGTAGCTTCAACCTCACCATTAATTGTCATACCGTCCGTGGTTATTTCTACTGTTAACTGACCATAACCAAACGGAGCAGAACCGCTTCCAGAATCATTCGACCCTGTATAAAGATAAATTTGGGGTCCTCCCATTGCAAGGGTGCCAGTAGTAAATTCAGCCCAACTCTCAGAGTCATAGGAACTGGTATTAGGATATATTTTTATATCACTATTTTGTCCAGCACCAAAAATAGTATTGCTTACTTTAATATTTCCACTTACATCTAATTTATATTGAGGATTATTTGTTCCGATACCGACATTACCTACATTATCTATTCTCATACGCTCATCAGCACCATTAGTATTATTAGTAGCAAATACAATACAACCTTTATGGTCTTTTAAGTCTCCGTTATTATTATTTTTGCAATCAATCCATGCAGATAGATTAGAATTAATCAAACGGTTAGTGCCTCCTTGATGTTTACCGCCAACCCATGCAATCTTACCATGACTATCCCAATTATTAGTATTACCACTTTTAAGATTATTTAAAAGAATTTTAATATTTTCATAATTTTGAACATTACTGGAATTAACATCAACAGAATTAAACCAAGAATTCTTACCAATGTAGAGCAAATTATTATTATATTTTGGATTAGAGCCATTATCAAATTCTCTATCATCAATCATAGTCATTGTCCAAGGTAAATCATTTTCATGTGGAGTAGTAGGTCCAATATTTACAACACCAGAAATATCTAAAGTGCATCGGGGGTCATGTTGCTCAAAATCTAATCCAATACCAATATTACCATTGGCATCGATACGCATACGTTCTTTTTTATGACCTGTACTACTGCTACCCGATGGGGCAGTAAAAAACATTAATTGGTTATTAGTGCTGGCAGGACTATCTTCCGCAATAATTTTTGTATTTTGAGCAACATTAACAACGCCACCCAGAGAACCCCAGTTATTGCCAGGTCCAAAGCCTTCAAATTGGCTGGTATCATAATTATAGCGAATACAACCTTGGTATTTTTCCATATCTTCAGCAGTAATAGCAACATCGTTCTTATCAGTAAATACACCGCCAGTGTTCTTAATAGGTCTTTCTTCAGTTTGACCTTTGGGAATATGAAGGGCGTCCGTGCCACTAATATCGAAAATTACAATAGGGCTATCAGAATGTATACCAATATTACCACTTGCATCAATACGCATACGTTCTTTTTTATCACCTTCTTCATCTGCATCCTTTTCAGCAGTAAAAAAAATCAAATCATTATTGGTAGCAGCAGGTTCATCTTCTGCAATAATTTTGGTATTTTTAGCTACATTAGTAACTCCACCGAGAGAACTCCAATTACTACCAGCTCCATAACCTTCAAATTGATTGATATCGGTATTATAACGAATATAACCTTTATGACTTTCATCTGCGTTATTAGCAACAGGTCTTTCTCCAGTAGTACCTTTTGGAATTTTAATAGCGTCATTTTTGCTAATATCAAAAGAAACGAAAGGATTATGGATTCCAATACCAACAGTGCCGCTGGTATATAGATTACTGTTCAAAGAAACATCGCCATTAATAAAAAGACGACTATTCATAGAAACATCGCCATTAATAAAAAGACGACTATTCATAGAAACATCGCCATTAATAAAAAGATGACTATTCATAGAAACATCGGCATTCAAGACGCTTTTATTTTGAACAAATAAATTACTATTCATAGAAACATCATCTCTAACAAAAAATCGTCCATTTAAAGACATATCTTCGGCAACAGTCAAGAAATCATAATTATGTGAAGTGGTTTGAATAATAGTATCATTACTATATTGTTGGACGGAAAGATTACCATCAATAGTAAGGTCTTTCCCAATACGTAAGTTTTGATTAAATGAAACATCTTGTTGCACTATAAGTTCAGTTTTGATATCTTGAATAGTGTCATTAGAAGTATTTGAATCTCTGACAAGAACATTATTAATATCGAATTGACTAACTGCAATAGAATAACTGGCGTCAGTTTGTTGATTAGTAATACTACCTGTATCGAAGCGTCGATTGAGTGTCATAATTGCATTATTAACAGCATTAATCCCAAGGTCGCTGTTAACAGATTGTGAATCATTTAATTTAAGTTGTTCAGTTTCAAGGCAAACAGATTGTGAACCAACTGAAGGAGCTTTAAATTTAAAACCTTTCATATTATCTTGAACAAGAATATGTCCTGCTTTACTATCATTGTTATCATGAATATATATTCCAGAATTTTTTGAACTTTGAACACCAGCCGAATTTAATGTAAGAAATTTGGAATTGATAACCATTTCACTTTGAGAAATAAAATCATGAACAAAGAAACGTTTTTTAATAGTAGCGTCATTTTCAATAACAAGATTATTATTCATAGAAACATCTCCATTAAAAAGCGAATTTTGTCCAACATATAATCTACCGTCAATAGAATTAATATTACCAGAAACCATCATATTACCACAAATATCGAGAACAGTATTATTATCTCTATTAAATAATGCGGGTAAGAAGACATATAGAATTTTACTATAGCCAA
>CEWG01054394.1_pt1 | contig 20924 bp, 13 predicted proteins | sample 361411 | NCBI WGS metagenome assembly CEWG01 (sample SAMEA2622173, study PRJEB7988) | marine metagenome | biome: marine biome (ENVO:00000447); feature: surface water layer (ENVO:00002042); material: "saline water (ENVO:00002010), including plankton (ENVO:xxxxxxxx)" | depth 5 m | reverse complement strand
TTTTATTTATCACAATCATATCTATATTACTTAGATTAACATTCTCAAATATATCAAAGTCAATTATTATTTTTTCAGAATATTTATCAAAAAGATTTTCCAAATAGATATTCAAATCTTTATTATTATTTAAAATAAATTCTTTTTTATCATTTGCTAAAATATAATCTTTCCAAATATTGTACTCATTTTTAACAAAAAAATTATTCTCATAGTTGAGTTTGTAAGAATGTTCTGTTAGGTAGTAATTTTGAATCATATCAACAATAGCTAATTTGAATTGATTATAAAAGTCACTTTTTTCATTTAAAGAATTACGAAATAGAATTGGATTAAGCTTGTTAAGCTCAATCAAGTCTTCAACTTTCCATTTCTTATCATTCAATGTGAAAAGTATATCATTCGGATTTATAGATTTTAATTCATTTTTATCAAAATATGAGTTTGCAAGATTTAGGAATGTTTTTTTATTGAAAACTAATTTTTTTTCATTCATGATATCATGAATGTGAGTTTTTTTAATTCTTTTAGATTCAGATTTAATATGTATATCTTCAATTTCTTTAAAATGATTTTTCTGACTTATTTCATCAATTATTAATATTTTCTTAGTTTTAATAATTTCAATAAGTATATATTCTGTATTTTTTATATTAAATGGGCCAACAAGTTCACCTTGAAATCGCTTTTTTGAAAAAAGATTATCTCGAACAACTAAATTGTCACAATTTAAAAATGATAAATTTTTTGTTGCTGGAAGTATATCTGTTTTTAATGCCAAATCAAATAATGATTTTTCTTTTTTTATTAATGATTTTATTTCATTTAAACTCTCAATATCAAAAGTAATAAAATTAACTTCGTACTCAAATAAAGAATTTTCATATAAATTCAATACATTAGAATTGTTAATCGTTAAATTTTTGGTCACTTTATCTTCTAACATTACCCTTCGCATTGTTTGTTCTTTAATTCCATTAATTAAATTTATACTTTCAATATCTAGGTTGCTTTCTTGATTTTCTAGTGATAACATTTTTTCTGCAATCAGAGAGTTAAGAATAATTTTTTTAGCAATAGTATTATTTGATTTACAGTAATCAGGTCTTAGTGTGTACTCTGATCTTCGTAAGAAATCTCTTTTTGTAATAATTTTAGTTCCAACAATAGCTAGAGTATCATTACAGATCAAAAACCCTATTGAGATAAAAATAAATAATTTATATTTCATAAAAATAAACCAATTGAAAACATATTTGTATTTGGCATAGTCCAAAATGTTCTATAAGAATAATCTAGAGATATGTAGGGATTATTATTTTTATATAAATCTAATCCACAACCAAAAGATGGACCATACTCACTATTATTGTTCTTATCGGGATTTTGCATGAATAGACCTTTATAGCCTGAATTCAGCCTTATAGTCGCTACGCCTGGTATAATTCGAGCGTATTCAAACCCAGCATTTATAAATTCACTATTATTATTTGGATGAACGGCATCTAATGATAATGTCATACTGTGTTTGAGTGAATTTATAGGAGTTAATGAGCACCCAATTCTAAAGTTTAAAGGAAGTTCGTTACCTTCTGAATAAACCTGAGTTAATAAATTATCCCAATTGCCATTGTCTTCCGATATATCATTTGGAAGTAATAATCCTATTCCATTATCATATTTAAGTCTCGATCCATAGTTTGAGATAGACATGCCAATTTTTAGACCTTTTTTTTGATTATTAGAACTAAAAAAATCGGTATTTATCATTACCCCGAAGTCAAGCGCAAATGCATTCCCCGATACTCTTCCAACATCTAGATTAGATGATATAAATTTAACTGAAGAACCAAAAGAAAACCAATCTACAAATTTTCGAGCGTAAGAAAGAGAAAAAGAATATTCGCTAGGATTAAAAATAACTCCAGTACCATCTTGGTAAATTAAATCTGTTTGCTCTATATCACCCCAATTGAATAATAAAAATCCTGCTCCAATGTAACTGCTGTTATTAAGCGATGAAGCTATTCCCATGAAAATTATACTTGTATCATCCCAATATGGTTGATACATAAAAGAAGTTTCGGTATCTTTAACGAATGTTAATCCAGCAGGATTCCAAAAAATTGCTGTCGGATCATCACATAAGCTAACATATGCGCCACCCATTGAGGTTGCTCTGCTACCTACATCAATTTCTAAGAAATTAGCAGTAGTTGTTCCATTACCATTATTTGGAAATACAATGGTTAATATGATAATCAATGATATTTTTTGTAAATAATTCATTTTACTATTACAAATTTTCCAATTTTTTCTTTTCCTGTAACATTCGATTTTACATGATAAAAATAAATTCCTGAAGCAATTTCCATACCCTCGTTTGAAATTAAATCCCAATATGCAACGCCATCGTCAATTGAATTATTAACTTCTATAACATCAACTAATACACCACTACTAGTTAGAATTTTTATAATACATTGAGCTGGAAGATGAGTAAACATTAATTTTCTTCTTTGGTTAAAACTTGAGCTAAAAATTGATTCTTCAAGTAGATTAGTACCGATGTACGGATTAGGAACAACTTTAATTTTTTCCATATCAGAATTGTGATAACTAGAATTTAAATTTTGCCCTTTTTTTGTAATAATTGTGAGAGTATCTGATTCCCAAAATGGTCGCTCAAATTTTATTTCATAGATATCGCCATTTTGTGGGAGTTGCGACTCATCTAATCCGTTAAATTCGATTACAAAATTAGTATTTTTCCAAATATTCTCTAATATTTGACCGTTAAAACTAAAATCGCCTTTAGTTCCAACAAGTACTCGATCATCGTAGTCAAATGAATTATTAGAATTCATATCATGAACAATCATTGATAATGTATCTTGAATTGTCTCGCTGTAAATGTAAAAATTAAAATTTTCGTTAAGTAATAATTGACTTGAAGGAATATTTTGAAAATTTTCGTCATAAACGTTGACCCCATATTCCATATCATTAGTATAGGCTATATTATTTGTGAAATATATATTTGCATCCAACGGGCTAATTAAAGATTGTCTATGAATTAGGTTGGGAAATGGCATCACAAAAAGTTGAGTAGCATTATTTTGTACATTTTTCCAACCATGCTTTAAAATTTTTGGATATTCAACATCCTGATTGATTGTAAGCTGCAACCCATCAAAAACCCCAGTAATTACTGGTTGCTGTGTGTTCAAAGACCAATAGTTTATATCGTTAAGCCCATCATTATTAATATCTGCTTCGGTTTCAATTATGTTTTCATCATTAAAATTTGGATTACCATAATTATTAAATCCAGAAGATTCTGAATAAAAAAGCTGAAGTGAATCTGAAACTTCTTTATAGATCTCAATCCCAGAGGTAACGATTGCTTCGGGGAACCCATCGTTAAATTGAAAGTTATATAAAGTATCGTTAATAAATGTCACGTGATAAATTGTATTATCTTGAATTTGCCCTGGCGAAAAAATATCGACATCAATTATACCAGTTCCAAAAAAGGTTTTATCATAAGTATCAAATGATGGACTTTCATATCCAGCGGATGGGGAGGAAGCATAAACCTCTACAACATTTGGACCTGTTGAAATAACATATTCATTTTCATCCAACTCAATTATTACGTTATTCTCTGAGGGAGGAATCCCATTTGATAGAGCCTCATTTGCTTCTAACCCATAATCATATGCAACTAATGCGTAATAATAGGTTCTTCCATTAATTACATCAGTATCAATATATTCATGTACGATACCTGAATCATCGCCAACGTAGTATGATGTTCCGAAAATTGGAGCCCAATCTGCAAAACCTGTAATTCCATCAATTTTATCGCACTGAAATATTGGAACGTTGAACATAGGATTTCCGTAACCATCTGTTATTATTTGAGAGTCTCTTAAATATTTATCGGTTGATTTATACAGTTTATAACCTTCAAAATCGTATTGTAGAGAATCTGGAAGAAAAGGATCACGTGAATTTTCAGCATTAGAATTCCATGTCAATATAATCTTTCCATCTTGGGCATCTGCAGTCAAAGTAGGCGTGGTGGGGGGCTGAGCAAATCTATAGTCTGTCTCATATATTAGCTGAACTGTTTTTTTAAGTTCAAACAAAGCTGGTGCGTTTGGTTGAGTTCCACCTGGGCTCCCAGTTAGATAGTCTGAAGAATGAAGTTCTGCCATTGAAATTCTTTCAGTACTCCCTTTGTCTAACTTGAAAGTCCCAGAGGCAAAAATTTCAATCAAATTATCTGGGGTATCTGCATATTGCATCAATGTATCACTGCTCATCATTTCAAACATTACATCATCATTATAAAACCATCTTGAGGTCTTGTCAACTTGTTGTGAGTGAGAGTCAACAGGAAATAATTGAAAAGTAGTAAGACCAATCATATCCGACTCTGATACATCTGTTTCTCCAAAATTTGGTTCACATCCAATTCCAAAAATACAATCAGGCTCCTGGTTACATTCAGTTCCATCTTCATCTGGACCACTATAGTTTATATCTGAAGGACCAATTCCATCTAACCCAACATCATCATTAACTATACAATTTCCATTATCATCTACAATACTTGAGGTCCAGTCCTGATCTTCATCACCTGACCAATGATCTTTTAAATCGTCATTCGTATAGCCATAAAATTCTTTATATTTATTAATATCATTAATTCCACATGTACCACATATGATTGTACCTTTGTCATTGTCTCTCTTTTCATCAATAATGCCATCATTATCATTATCAATTATATCATCTGAAATACCAGGACTTTCTAAATATGCGAAGCCCATTATCCCTGGTTCAGAGGCTCCTTCACCAATACCATTAAAATCCCAGGAGTACGACAAATCAAGATTTGTATCAAAATATCCAACTTCATCATCGAGAGTGCTTTCACCACCAATTGCATTATCTACCCAATATCCAAAAGCAACCTCATTAATGTCATAATCAGATATATTGGTTATGTTATATTCCCAAAATAATGCATCTCTTACGAGTGGGTTATTCCATTGAAATCCTCTAGCTTCAACTCTTAATCCCAAACCGCCCCAAGGTAACCCAGATTGGACACTTGCGTCTTCTTGTATGAAATGTCCAGGTCTTGGATAGTATCTATAATCAGACCGATTTATGTTTTCCTGGTCTTGGGCATCATTTATTACAAAGTAAGTTTCTAGGTCAGCGTAAGTTATGCCTTTACCAAACCTTCCATCCCAAAACCCTTTCCATTGTAAGTTATTTCCAGTTGACGGCCAACCAGTTGTTGGCCAAGTTTCAGGGTCATCGCTCATTGCAGGATAGTCCTGATTAGGATTAAAATATCCAAAAACAGGATAAAATCCCCAATCTAGAGTTCCTGTTGAATTTTGATCCATTTCTTCTCTGTACTGCGATTGAAGAAAATAAACTTCGTGTTTTTTAATATCAGGATTTAGGATGTCATTTAAATCATCTATGATTAGTGTATCAATTGTTGAAGAATCCTCATCATCAAGAATATATGTTTTTGCCCCAATCAGCAATCCAATACCATCAACCATTCTAGTCCCAGTTCCATCATTTGGCCAAATTGAAACGTTATCAAGACCACCTTCAGCCCAATCAGAAAGCTCAGATGTATTTTTAAAATATAAAAGAATTGAATTTCCATCCATCCAAGACTCTTTTATAGCAGAGGGGTCGCCTGCTTCATCATTTGGTCCAGCGTATTCAATCTGACTAAACAACACTGTAAATAAAAACAATAATATTTTATTTTTGGTTTTCATTAGAACTTTAAATCTAATCCTATTTTTATATTTCTGGGAGCCGAATACATAGCTGGATTTTGATATGTTTCTGTAATATTGGAAAAATTACTTCGATAACCTTCAATTTGACTGTTAGATAAAATATCAGTATAAGCTTTCCCGGTTTTACTATTTACCCACATTTCATTCAAGCGGTCAGTTAGATTATAAACTGAAAATGTAATTCTAGATTCGTAAGGACCCAATTTAAAAGAATAATATCCTGTCAAATCAATATTATAATTCATGGGCTTGTAATCATTATTTGGAAGTAAATTTATTTGTGCTAATGAGGATTCACTTAATGGCTCAAATGTATAAGGTGTTCCAGAATTTAAGTACGCGGTTGAAGATATTCCATATCGTGGTTGATTGTATGCAACTGTTATATTTGCAGTGTGCCTTTGATCCCAGCTCATTGGAATTAATCTATTAATTGGATCAAGACTTTGCCCTTCTCTACTAAATGCTTGTGTAGGAGAGTCAGCAATTCCTCTTGTAAATTGTAGTGTGTAGTTGAAATAGGTATTGAAATTTCCATAGTTCCAATCATATTTTAATTCTATACCCCTCACATTTCCATAATCTTTATTGTCATATAGACCATATTTTACTTGATTATATGTTGTCCATGTTGTTGTTCCAAGAAGATTATAAATATCTCTGTAGTAGAGATTAACTTCTAGTCCCATATACTCATTTAATTTTTGCCATAATCCCAATTCATATGTGATTGTTTTTTCTGCTTCAAGATTGGGGTTGCCAAGAATAGTTTGAAAATTTGTTGTTGGTATAAGCCAATTTGAATTTGCATACATTGCATACATTGGAGGAATTTGAAAAAAATGTCCATAGCTAAAATGTAAAACAGCTTGGTCTGCAATTTGATAAGCTAAACCAAACCTTGGACTAATATTTGTTTGGACTTTAGCTTGAAGGTTTTCTGAAAATTCAACTTGACTGATTTGATTTAAAGGGTTACGATAGTTTGAGGGATAATATGTATTAGGATTAAAATAATCATATCTTAGTCCAATGTTTATCACCATCTCATTAAACTCCATCTTATCCTGGAAATAAATAGATGCCTCTTTAGGCTCAACTTTGTAAACATCAGCATAAGTTGACAGTTCATCTACAAAAATATATGGTGAATAAATTGTTGAATCTGGATTTGGTCTTATCTGATAATAATTATTTTGGATTTCATGTTGCAAAAATTCGACTCCAGATTTAAAAGTGTGATAGGAATTTATTTGCCAATTGAAGTCCGTTTTAAAGGTTGTATTAATGGTATTTCTATTGGTATGACCCTTAGATTGTCCTCCAGTAAAGAATCCAGGTATTGATGTGTGAAGCTGGTCCCCAACATATCTTTGATCATACGGATTTTCATAAACATAATTTCCATATGAATTATCTATTATTGATAGCTTTGTTTCAATGAATGATGAGTTGTTAATCATCACGTTGGATTGTAACGCGTAAAAGTTTGACTTTCTTGAGTCAAATGCCATTCCATAAGGATTGTATTTGTAAGAATGATTATAAGAATGCCATTCATCTATGTTTTCAGAAAAAATAAAAGAAAATTTATATTTTGGAAAAGGGTTAAAAGTAAGCTTCATAAATAATGATTTATTTACGTTAAAATTCATTGGAACATAATTTTCATTTTTACTCCTTAATGTGTACATGGAGGAATAAAAGGAAGATTGAATCAAAGGATTGAGATACCCAAACTCATCTTCATAAGTTATCGGAATATTTACTTCACAATCTTCTTTAGATACCCGGCTTAATATTTGTTCGTTTATGGTCAAATATCCATTCAGAACTTGATTGCAGTAAGCCTCATCAAGTGTGTTTAGTATAACCTCATTGGTTAATATATCAATACACGAGCTAAATGTAAGAGTACATTCTCCATAGTTCTGCTCGCATTCATTTAGATCTTTTATAAAACCGCCGTTTGAATCAGTTACAGGAACCCCATAAGAATCACTGCAATATGTTTCTTGAACATGGTTTCCAGTATGTTCGGAGTACCAAAGGGAGGAATTATCAGAATAAAAGTTGCTCGAGTCTGAAACATTAAAATAGTGGTATCCATTTAAGTGATTTAAATTATCTTGGAATCTATAATTAGCAAAAAAAGTGAGAATATTTTTTATAATTGGACCACTCAATTGAATTTTATAATCCTGGTTGAGGTTTAAATGATATCTATTTATTCCTGGAAAAATATGATTATTTTTTGTTAAATAGTTTCCATGATTACTTGATATCTTACCCTCAAATACATTGTTGCCATCTTTTGTCACTTGATTTACAACACCACTCATAGCTTTTCCATATTCGGCATTAAAAGTGCCAGTTATTATTTCAAGATCATTCAATGTTTCAGGCTCAATCTCAACTGAAGTGCTTGATCCTCCAAAACTTTCATCTACTCTCATGCCATCTATTAAGTAGGTAACTTCAGTATTTCTTCCCCCTCTGAAATGTCCATCAACTACACCAGCTTGCATATTAATTATACCGGTAACATTTTCTATTGGAAGAATGTCAATTTGTTCAGAAGAAATATTTTTTACTGTACTTGTTTGATCTTTTTTTATGCTGACTTGCTCTGCTTTAACATATACAGTCTCACCTTCAATTGCAGATTGATTTAAACTAATATTTATGGGTGTAGTTCTGTTGACTGAAACTTTAATATCTTCTACTATACTGGTTTCGTATCCAATGACTGAAAATTGAAGTGTGTATTTTCCAGGAGAGAGGTTAATAAGGTAATAACTTCCATCATAATCAGATGCTGTTCCGAGGTAAGTATCTTTAATTATAACATTAGCTCCAACAATTGGGTCTTGCGTTTTAGAGTCGATTACCAAACCAGATATTTTACCCGTTGTTTGAGCTAAATTTAAATTTATAAAAGTAACAAGTACAAAAATGAATTTAAACGTATAAGTAAAATTTAATCTACAATCCATCCAACAATCATTACAATATCTAATACATCAACGCTATTATCATTATTAACATCACCATTACTTGGAGGTATTAGTCCAGATGTTATGACATTTACAATCAGTACAATATCAAGTACATCAACACTACTATCATCATTCACGTCACCAATTATAGAGCCTGAGGGACAGGTATTGCAACTCTCAAAGCAAAATGAACCAGCATCAATAACAGGTTCGTCAACAATTACAATTCGATCGTTAAACTCTCCATATGAGCAATCTGAAATAAGCGAAACATCTTCCCATCCATTTGAGTCCCAATCCTCAAAATATCCATTCCTAAATTTATATGTATATTCACCATATGGTAAAGAAATTGTAGTTGTCCAAATATCATCGTTGTTATCATCATAAAGAGCTATACCAGAAGGACCTTCTAAATTATTCCCCGATACATAAACGCCAGTACTTGAAGTTTCAACTCCATTCATATCGACGCTGAAAGAGACTTGAGAAAAGTCTAATTCGCCACATTGAGATGAGCAAGAATTAAAGCAAATAGGTTCTATAATAATATCCTGATTTGGTACTATCATGAATCTATTTAAATCCTGTCCTTGAGCACATTCTTCAGGAACACTTTCAATACCAAAACTACCACAATTTGCAAATTTATATTGTATTTGATCGCCTGAATTAAGAATCAAACTAGTTTTCCAAATATTATCATTATTTGAATCAGTAAGTTCGTTTGACCACCAATCAAAATAATTAAAGTCTCCACCAATATGAACGCCACACTCACCATCACCACCGCCAACTGATTGGTTAGTCATATCTACTTGAAAAGTTACGAGAACAGTTCCTTGCGAGTTACAACTGTTAAAGTAAGTTGAAGGAATGATAGTATCTTCAAATGGGACTGTCATAAATCTTTCACCATTATCATTCGAGCAAATTTCAATACTATCTTCAATGAAAGATTCAGTTGACAGACAATTTGCAAATTTATATTCTATAAGAGTACCCGATAAAAGAGAAATAGTTGTTTCATAAATACCATCACCCATATTTGTTAGAGGAATAGGAAAAATGTCGATATCCCATGGAAAAGGTTGCTGAAAAGAACCAATGAGGTAATTATCACAAGATGGATTATAGTTTGCATCGCTGTTATTAACATCCAAAACAAAAGTTACGTCAACTAATCCAGCAGTAGGACAATTAGCTTCACAATTTCCAAAGCAAACTGGTTCTAAAACAGTATCTGAGCTGTAAGATTCAAGAACTCTATTCGTGTATATGCCTGATGTGTTTGTACAATCTGTATTGGGTTCTAATTCTTCAAGTTCCCAACCACAATTACCGAATTTATATTCATATTCTACACCAGCGTTCAGTGTAACTTGTGTACTCCATATATCATCTAAACCTTCTTCTAAAGCATATGTCCATGACCATCCATTCCATCCACCAGCTAAAGTTGGGGGACAGGCTGGATTTATGTTTTCATTAGACATATCTACTTGAAAAGTAATTGAAATTTCATCAGGTTCACTGATAACTGAATTTTCAGCTTTAAGTTCATCAATAATAAGTGTACCAGTTATATTTTCATCTAGAATGTCAGAACTGTTTCCAGAGAAAAATTCAAAAGCAAAACCTTTGATTGAATCGAGATCGAAATTGCTATCTCCAGGAAGTCCATTCCAACCAGTATTGTTAAAACCTATAATTCCTTGATTTTGATCAGGAATATTTGTTCCTACTAATGGTATTTCAATTTTATTCCATCCAGGAGATTGGTCAAGCACATCGGGATGGAATGAATAAAAATATTCAACTAGAGTGTCATCATATACATTATTATCCAATGATGTGCTTATATCATAAAGTACAAATCTAATTTCAGTTAAATCTGGAACAGAAGCAGCTACTTCATTGTAATACCAGAATGATATTGTATTGAATTCTGATAAGTCATAAACAGAATTTTCGTCAGGGTGAAAATGGGAAATTTTTACAAATCCACCCCATATCTCTGAAACATGAATACTATAATCAAATTTTATTGCACCGTCATTATCGTGGCTAATGGGTGAATCTAAAAAATTTACATAGCCTATTTCACTATCACCTGTTTGATCTGAAACCCAATACTGGTCATCATAATCAGATATATCATTAAAAGAATTGATTAAGAACTCTTGAGCAAATAAAGGAAATATAGATATTAAAAAAAGTATTTTTTTCATTTTCATCTCCTAGCTAAACACATACCATATTATTAATACAACCAAGACTAAAAAGTATGAAAGCAATGCATCTTGTGAAAAATAATTTTTATTTTTAGCATTAGACTTTTTATATATTAAATTTTTAATCTTGTCGTAGTCCGGTTCGGGTGTTAAATAGCTGACCGCAACCATGACCAAAGAACATATTATAAACAAATATAAAGCAAAGTGTAAAAATAATGGTTCTGTTAATATGTTGTTAAATCCATTGATTTCTGATAAAAGTCTAGTAATACCTAAAACTGCACCAGTATACAATGCAGCCATAGCACCATGGGAATTTATTCTTTTGATAAATAACCCTAAAAGAAATACAGCTGCAATTGGCGGTGAAATTAGTGCTTGCACACTTTGAAGATATGTAAATAAACCTCCTGCAGATAGGGATTCTTGAAATGGAATCCACATCATACCAGATAATACTAGAAAGCCGGTTGCTATTTGACCAAATCTTACTAAACTTTTTTCTGACTTATTGGGATTGTATTTTTTGTAGATATCCCATGTGATAAGAGTTGAACATGAGTTGAAGACAGATGACAACGAACTCATTAAAGCTGATAAGATACCTGCAGCTATAAGGCCTCTTAATCCAGGAGGTAAAAGATATTGTACCATAGCCGCAAGTGTACCTGAACTTTGAACAACACCGTCCTCCATAGGAAGCTTGAATGCTGATAAAGGATCATTATGCATTGCGTACGCAATCATACCGGGTACAACAAAAATAAACATTGGAGTCAGTTTTAGGAATCCTGCAAAGATTGTCGCTTTTCTGGCAATACTTTCATTTTCGGCAGCCAAAACTCTTTGGACGATAAATTGATCTGTACACCAATACCATATTCCAAGAATTGGCGCGCCAAAAAGTATAGCTGTCCAGGGATATTCAGGATGAGAAGCTGACCTCCACAAACTCATAAAACTATCTCCTGATGCATTTACCATATTTGACCATCCTCCGATTTCGTTTAAACCAAATATTGTTACTAAAATTGAACCACCAATTAGCAGAAACATTTGAACTGTATCTGTGTAAATAACAGCTTTGAGCCCACCTAAAATAGTATATATTCCAGTTATCGTTACTACAATGAGAGCACCAGTCCAAAAATTAATTCCTAGTAATGTTTCAAAAACAACAGCTCCAGCAAAAATTGTTACAGATATTTTTGTTATTACATATGCGAAAATAGAAACAATTGCTAAATACATTCTCGCTGAGGATGAAAAACGTCTTTCAAGAAATTCTGGCATTGTCGTTACTCCACTTTTTTTATAAAATGGGACAAAAACCCAACCCAATATTAGAAGCATAAATGCTGCTAAAATTTCAAATTGTGATTCAATTAGGCCTTTATTGAAACCGCTTTGTGCCATTCCTACCAAATGTTCCGAACCAATATTTGAAGCAAACAAAGAAGCTCCTACTACAAACCACCCTAAATTTCTATTTGCTAAAAAATACTGCGATGTATTATCCTTACTTTTAGATGCGTAAAGACCAATACTTAAAATTAAAATAAAATAAAGCACAATTATTATTGTATCAATTAAAGCCATCTATTGCTCCTTAAATTTTTTGGAAATATTATATCCTAATATAATAAGATTATATGTTTACGATGATAAATTTTATAAATTATTATTATGGAATTAAAAATATTAAAATTCATGATTTTGCTAAGTTTAATTTTCTGTGAAACAGACCTGCTAAGATCAAAATATTTAACATATGATATGATTAATGACATTGATAAATTGAGTAAGTATGAAAGAAAAGCTAGAATTATTTTTGACAACTATGAAAAAGCTAAATTTTATCAATATGTAGCATTCATTTATTATGAAAAATATCTTGAATTGGTTGAAGAACTAAATTCTTTAGACAGACATTTTTATCATGTTTTTACTAACTATAAAAGTGAAAAAATATACTATCAAATTGATAAAGCTATAATTGCACCTGGAATTCAGAACGATTTCTATCCAATCTTGTTTGATGAGAGCTCTAAAATAGAAGTTAAGCTTTTTCGAGCTAAAGCCGACATGTTCGAAAATCAATATCGTGAATATTTGAATTATTTTAACGAAAAAAATAAAATTTATCAAAATAAGTTAGGTAAAATCAAGAAAAATAAGGTTGTTGAAAATACAATAATAGATGAAAAAAAGTTTTTTGATGATTACAAAGATTTTATAGCAACCGTAGAAAAAATAAACGATGATAATATTAGTTCCTTTGAGGTTACCTATAATGAAGATCTAATTAAAAATATATCATTTAATGGCAAGCACATGAGTGAAAGAGAGTTTTATTATGATGAGAATTTGCAATATCTTGTGAAGACTATTGATCTTATTGATGAAAAAAAAACAATTCAGACAGATTATAATATTAACTTAAACCAAATTGATTTTTTTAATTACATTTCAAAAGATCTAAATGAGGATTTAGATTTAGATAAATATGGAAATTATTCCATTACTACTTATAATGAATTCGGAAAAATTACTGAAATAACTTATTTTTCATCAAATAAAAGTATTATTGGAGTAATTTCTAGAGAATTTGAAGAAGATTTTTTAAAATTAAGCAGTGAAAAGTGGTTCTTAGGAAACTACAAAAAAATCATTAGAAGGTTTAAAAATATTTTTGAACCCCAAACGGAAAAAAATATTTTAATCGAAGAAAAATACAAAAGATAAGGTAAAAATATGAAACTTTTTTTTAAAAGGAACTTTATTATATTCCTCGCAATTAATGGCTTTTTAAATTCTCAATCAAATCATCCCTATCCCCCCTTAGATTTAGTTAGCATTCCAACTTCAGGAACTCTTCCTAGAGGAAGTTATACTCTTGAAACGCTCTTAACAAAAAATGGAGGATTTGTACCAAAGCTGATGATAGGTTTAACGGATAATTTCAGTATTGGTATGTCTTTCGGTATAAGAAAATTCATTGGAGAAGATAGGGCAGAAAAAAATAAATCTACTCCTGAAGTTCAGCTGAAGTATAGAGTTTTTGAAGAATCTCAATCTGGACCTGCTTTTGTTTTAGGATTAGATACTCAAGGATTTGGGCCATTTATTGAAAGAGGAGAACGTTCAAAATTAGTATTAAATCAGGAGACTGGACAGTACAACCAGTTAATTGTTGTTGATGAAGTTAGAAGATATGAGCAAAAAGCTTGGGGAGTATACGCGGTTTTTAGTAAGAATTGGGCCGCTTTGGGAAATTTAGGACTCCATTTAGGAATTAATAAGAATACTTTTGAAACAAAAGATAATGATTCCTCGCTAAACTTCTTTTTTGGTATAGATAAAGAGTTGAATCGAAGTTTTGCTTTTTTAGTTGAGTACAACGCAGCTCTAAACGATGGTAATCTATATTCAGCAAGTGCTCCGGAGTTAAATGGTTTAGAAATTGGAAAAGGAGATGGTTTTCTTAATGCAGGACTTAGGTGGAGTGTTGCAAATAATTTACTTCTTGAAATTAATTTCAAAGATATAAACCTAGATAAAGATGATTATTCAAATAGAGAAATTAAAATTATGTACTCTGAACAATTTTAAATTGATAAATTTTTTTCTATATATACTGTTCTTTAATATTTATTTTCCTAACCATTTAAATGACTTTTTATTTACAACTGATAGTCTATATGAGCAAGGTGAGTATAAAAAAACATTTATTCTTTTAAGTGATGAATATGAGAAATCTAGTAATGATGTAAGAATTGCTTTTAGGTATGCAAGATCAATATTTATGTTAGCAAATATTGAGAAAAATATACATAAGCAGAACGAATTATATTATTATGGTTTTGCTAAAGCACAAGAAGCATTACTTCTTGACACGAATAACGTTTATTCAAATTTTTGGTATGCTTCTTATCTTGGTAAAATTGGTCAAATTGAAGGATTTGAAAAATCAATATTAAATTCTTACAAAATGAAAGAATACGCAACCAAAGCTATTAAGTTAGATCCAGATTTTTCTCCCTCATACCATATGATGGGTAGATGGCATTATGAACTTTCTAGTTTAAACTTTTTTGAGAAAATATTTGCTGAAACAATTTATGGAGAACTACCTAATAGTTCTTACGATCAGGCAGTTTCTTTTTTTGAAAAAGCACTTGAGATTGAACCAAAAAATATAAGATATAATTTCTGGTTAGCAAAAGTTTTATCAGCTACTAATAACAATGAAAAAGCTATATCTCTACATAAAAGAATTGTGAACTTAGAATCTAGAGATACCGAAGAAGCTGAAATAATTAGTAAATCAAAAAAAATTATTAGAGAAAATGAACGATAGTATTAAAAATAAAATAATAGAAAAATCTACCTTATTGGGTTTTCAAAAAATTGGATTTTCTGATGCAGATTTTTATGAGTCTGATAAAAAGAATTTATACTCTTGGATAGATAATAAATATAATGCAGATATGGAATGGATAAACAAAAGAAAAGAGGAAAGAGCAAATGTACTGAAATATTTTCCTGAAGCTAAAACTGTAATATCTTTTGCTTATAATTATTTTACTGGACGTGGTTCTAAAGAAATTTCAAATGAGTATAAATTCTCTAATTATGCTTGGGGTGATGATTATCATATTGTGATAAAAAAATACTTATTTGAAATAGCTGAATATATTCAATCTTTTGATGAAGATCTCAAATACAGAGTTTGTGTTGACACATCTCCGTTAATGGAAAGAAATTGGGCAGTTCGATCTGGAATAGGATGGATTGGTAAGAATACAAACTTAATTACAAAAGATTACGGGTCTTGGTTGTTTTTAGGTGAAATTATAATTGACAAAAAAATTAAATCTACTGGCTTCTTTGAAAAAGATTATTGTGGAACTTGTACCGCTTGCTTAGACTCATGTCCAACAGATGCTCTGAAAGAGCCGTATGTACTAGATTCTAATAAATGTATATCATACTTAACAATAGAGCATAGAGGTGAAATCCCCGAAGAGCAAAAAGATAGTCTTCAAAACTGGATATATGGTTGCGATATTTGTCAAGAAGTTTGTCCATGGAATATTAGATTTGAAACTATGTCAAATGATTTACATTTTTATCCTAGAGATGATATAAAGAAAAAGAAGAAAATTAAAGATTGGGATCAAGTTGACCAAGAAACCTATAATGATATTTTTAGAAAAAGTGCAGCGAAGAGAACAAAGTACGAAGGTTTGAAAAGAAATATTAAACTTGTAAAGTAATATTATTCAATTTCTTCGAGAACATTAAAAAAGAAAAATTTAGAATTAGTTGAGTAAAATAGCCCATATGCATCACCTTGATTACTCTGAATATTAGTTTTTCTCAAATTATATGGAGCGTTGAATTCATCTGGATCACCTTCATAGTAATCACTATATTCATCACCCATAGGCTGTATTATCATCATATTTATTCCATAGTAATCAAAAAATAGCCACATGATATCAACTATATTTCCAGTTAAATTAATTCTATCTATGGGATCTCTGTACCATCCCCACTCGTAAGGTATAGTGTCAATATTCGGATAAATTGAATAATCTATTTCGTGAAAATTCATTGGTCCCTTAAAAGCTGTTGCTGATAAAGTAGTATCAAAAATAGCTGCCTCATAGGGAAGGTTATATCCATCATTGTTCATATCTTTATTGGTTTCAAGAGAAATAGTTGTATATCTTGAAATTATATTTTCATTTTCTACTCCAAGGTCTATTGTGAAGAATGGAACTGAAACGAATGAAGAGGTATAGCATTCATTTGTTTTATACGTTATGCTGTCAACAAGTATATCATCGAGGAACGATACGTCTCCATTTTCAAGCCAATCACTTATTAGTTCTGTATTATTTTGACTTTCATATAAATTGAAATTTGAATCTACGAAAACTGGAATACCATTACAATTCCAGGGTATTGGACTTTCTGTTGAAGATATATTGATTTCGGATGGAATTATTGTTGATGCGAAAAGTTGATAATTTTCATTTAGATAATCAAAGGTTACAGAAACTTGCCATTGAGAACCTGGAGTAATGGATACATTAGATGGTAAAATAGGATGATATTCTCCATTTTCAATGTGCTCATAAGAAATATTATTATACTCAGGTATATTATTCATTGTAGAAAGAGTAATTTCAGCATTTTCAATGAAATTATTAGAGTTTAGATGAGAAGAAGATAAGTCATTAGTCCACGATAAATATATTGGTTCTAATCGATTGAATCCTGCATCTATTGAACCAAACATTACTGGTTTTTTTTCATAAGTTGGGCTATCAGTTGGAAGCTCCTTGCACCCAAAAAAAAGTAGTAAAGAAATCAAGAATAGTTTATTAAAAGTCAATTTTAAATCCTATTGTTGGTAAAAGAGGAAAACCAAAAACTTCTTTTAGTATTGGTGAGTCTTCCTCTATGTTATCAATCGTGCCATCTCCATCATCATCAATTCCATTTTCCGTATTCCCAAAAATATATCTTTGATTAAAAGGATTCTCTCTCCAATAGGCATTAATAATTTGAATGTAAAAATCAATTTTATATCCTTTGAAATCATAATGTCTTACAGCACCTATATCTAGCCTATGATAATCTATAAATCTTTCTGAGTTTCTACCACCAGGTATTACTTCGAAAGTATTTTCCGTGGGAGGAAATGATTCAGTATAATATCCAATTATAGGTGTGTAGGGTTGACCAGTTTGATAAGTCCATTTAAGATTAAAATCCCATTTATCGCTATACCTGTAGTTTCCTAAAAAATTAAAAACATGTGTTCTGTCCCAATTAGTATAATATTCTTTATCATTGAATAATTTTCTTGAAACCGAATAAGTGTAATTTGACCAACCATTTAATTTACCAGACTTTTTTTGTGCAAATATTTCAATACCATATGAGTAACCGTCAGACATATCAACTAAGCTATCTAGAACGTTGTATGTCTGATATTCTGAGCTTAGGTTTACAGTAGAATTTTTATCTACATAAGTTAACATATTATCAATTTTTTTATAATAAGCATCACATTGAATGTAAATGTCATTATCTAGATATTGTTCGTAACCAACTGTTAATTGTTTTGAAGATCCTGGTTTAACCGAATTGTCGGTTGCGAACCAGGCGTTAATTACTTGTGGATTAAAGTCATCTTGAAGAGTTGCCATAAATTGATGATATTGTCCAAAAGATAAATTAAAAAATCTACTGTCATCGATAAAAAACTTAATTTGCATTCTTGGATCAAAATACCAATTTTTATTTAAGTTACTGTAATAGTTTAATCTCAAACCAGGTTGAAACAGAAGCTTAATGTTTCCATCGAAAGTAAATTTATATTTTGAATAAATCCCTCCTTCAATTGGAGATTTATATAAAGAAAAAATTGGCTCACCATTTTCTCTGGAATCATACGAAAAATCAAGATCTTTTATTTCAGCTCCAAAATTAAATTGACGATTTTCAGATATAAAAATTGTCCAATCATTTCTAAAAGTGATGTCATCAACATAATCCCTTTCTACTAATCCATCACTTGAGTTTCTACCTAATCCTGTAAAAATATTAAACTTACTTTTTGCAACCATCCATCTACTTAACATTTTTTGGGAATGAAATACTCTATAATTAAGACTGATTGTGTTGTTACTCCATATTGCCTCAAGTCCAAACTCATCATCCCATTTTAAATTATCTTCACCATTGTACAAACTAATTGAAATTTGCTTCTTATCGTCTATGTTATGATAAATATGACCTTGTAAATCGTAAAAGAAGTATGGAAAATAAAAATCAGTCCCTTTGAATAACTGATCAAAGTATGTTCTCCTTCCCGCTATAATCCATGCACCATTTTTTATAGGACCTTCTAATACAGTTTGTGCTGCTAGAGCAGATATGGATGATGATCCGGAAAGTTTCTTACTGTTGCCTTCTCTGCTTGTTACTTTTAAGACTGCAGAAAGACGTCCTCCGTATTCAGCATTAAAACCGCCTTTCTGAAGGTCAACTTCTTTAACTGCATCAAGAATAAAGTTTGAAAATATTCCACCAACGTGTGATGGATTGTAAACTGTTATACCGTCAAGAAGTATGAGATTTTGATCGCTATTTCCACCTCTAATAATTAATCCTGTACTGAAATCATTCTGAGTTAATATTCCAGGAAGACTCTGTAATGAACGAAATAGATCAGCATCTGCTAATTGAGGAATATTTCTTAATTGAAAAGTATTAAGTTTTATTCTGCTTGACTGAAAGTTATTCATTCTATTTGTTTGTTCACCCGAAACAGTTACTGAATCAAGGTTCAGAGCCTTCACTTCAAGTTCAAAGTTGAGGTTTAGATTTTCATCAAGAACTATCTTTTTTTCAATTTTTTCATAACCTAAGTAACTAATATTTAACATGTATGTGTCTTTTGGAATATCAATTAATACAAAATAACCATCTAAGTCAGATATTGAGCCTTTACCAAGCTCATCTAAATACACATTTGCACCAGGAACAGATTCTCCTGTATTAGCTTCTTTTATAAAACCTGATATTGTAAAGTTTTGGGCAATTGAACTTGTTAAAATACTTAACAAGAAAAAAATAAAATTTATTTTCGATGATTTTGGGATTATATTGAAAAGATTAATTTTTTAAAAATGGTTTAACTAGTTTGAATAAACACTAACTTGCTTTCTCTTTTTATCTTTACGCTCAAACTTGACAATTCCATCAATTAAGGAAAAGAGAGTATCATCTTTTCCCCTAGATACATTGTTGCCAGGGTGTATTTTAGTACCTCTTTGTCGAACGAGAATTGTGCCTGCAAGTATTTGTTGCCCATCTGACCTTTTAACACCTAAAAAATTTGCGTTACTATCACGACCATTTTTTGAGCTACCCATTCCTTTTTTATGAGCCATTACTTACCTGCCTTTGTTTGTGCTTTTTTAGTTTTTCTTACTACTTTAGTTTTAGAAATTTTTGTAGGCTTTGAATCTTTTTCTGTGGTTTTTGAACTCTTTTTTGGAGCAGCTTTTGTATCCTTCTTGAAATTTAAAATCTCAACAACAGATATTTTTTGTTGGTGACCACTTTTCTTCTGATATCCTTTTCTTCTTTTGAATTTAAAAACAGTTATTTTTGGTTCTTTTGAGTGCTCTAACAGTTTTGCTTCGACTTTCAAGTTTTTGATGAAGGGTTTTCCAAATACCTTTTTTTTACCATCATCTGAAAATAATACATTGTCAAAAACAATTTTATCACCGATTTTCTTATCATCAATATAAGGTAATCTTAGTATGTCACCTTTTTTGATTTTGAACTGTTTTCCTAATATTTTTACTAGTGCATTCATTTTTAGCTTGAAAATTTAGATTAAATAATACCTAAGATGCAAGTTAAACTTGATCAGTTACATCTTTTCTTTGTTTTTTTGAATAGATTTTGAAGTTATTCAAATCTAAAGTCTTATCAGGTTTAATCTCAATTAACATCCATTTTTTGAAAAGTAGGTTTTTAATAAATTGTTTCTTCTCTGTTAATATATAATTTGCCTCATCAGGATGGAGATATATTATTAACCTTCTATCAGAAAATTTCGTTTTGAATCTTTTAATCCAAGTTTCAATTTGAATGAGCATAGATTCTTTTGATAAAATTAAGCCTGAACCATTACAAGTAACGCATTCTTCCTTGTAGGTATGAATCAAATCCAAACGGATTCTTTGTCTGGTCATTTCAAGTAAGCCAAAGTCTGAAAATCCAGCAATTGATGCTTTAGCTCTATC
>CEWG01155843.1_pt1 | contig 20954 bp, 2 predicted proteins | sample 361411 | NCBI WGS metagenome assembly CEWG01 (sample SAMEA2622173, study PRJEB7988) | marine metagenome | biome: marine biome (ENVO:00000447); feature: surface water layer (ENVO:00002042); material: "saline water (ENVO:00002010), including plankton (ENVO:xxxxxxxx)" | depth 5 m | reverse complement strand
AGTATGAAAAGAAGAGTAAGAATAAAAAGATTACCTAAAGCTAAAGTCGGACAACAAGTAGATTATAGCTTGTATAATGATAATGCTGCAATGGGTGGGCGAAGTACTCAGTCTATGCAACAGCCTGCATTAAGTTTAAGTAAGTTTATAACTAGTGTACCTAGAGATGAGGCTAATGTTGAGGCTGAAGGTGGTGAAACTGTACTTGGTGATTTGAATGGTGATGGTATTCCAGAACATAAAATAATAAAAGGTCCACGCCATAGTAGTGGTGGTGTTCCTTTAAGCTTACCAGATGATACTTTTATCTATAGTGATACTAGATCAATGAAAGTAAAAGACCCAAAACTTTTAAAACGTTTTGGTAAGAATGAAAAAAAATCTTTAACTCCTGCTAAGATTGCTAAACAATATGATATTAATAAGTATAGAAAAATTTTAGAAGATCCTGATTCAGATCAGTTATCAAGAAAAACAGCTGAGTTAATGATTAAGAATTATAATCTTAAACTAGCTGAATTAGCTTTAGTACAAGAGTCTATGAAAGGTATGCCGCAAGGTTTACCTGCTGTTGCACAGCCCGCTGCAAAAATCTATAATATTGAGGAGGCTGATATTGTTAACCCTCAGTTAAAAGCAGTAAATCAACAATTAACAAAAAAGGTTGAAGAAAAAGAAGGTGGTGGAGAAGATGGTGAGATGAGTGAAGATGTTGCTGAAGCAGAAGAAATGAATCAAGCTCCTGTTGCACAACCATCAATGTCTTTTGGTGGAAGAATTTTAAGAGCTCAAAATGGCATTGATGTACAACAAGCTGAAGTTCAAGATGAGCCACAAAGTTTTTATGATTATGCTAGAGGAGAGTATGATTACTTTATAAATAATCCTGACATGTGGAATCAGGATCCTGATATGATGAATGCTGATGGCACATTTAAGTTTTGCTTAGATTGTCTGGTAAAAGATTATAATAATCCCGATCACTTACAAGGTATTGTGAGGTTAATGGAAGAAGGTTTAACAGAAGGTCCTCATAATACTGAGTGGTCTAATGATTTAGATTTATTTTATCAAGGATTAGAACAATATGGTATAGATGCGCCAAAAATATCAGAGAAACAATATGGTGGTATGCCTATGGCTATGTATGGTATGATGATGGGTGGTTATGATATGCCATTTTATGATACACCTAAAGCTTCTGTAGGTAGATCTATACCTAAAGCACAGAATGGTGTAGAAATTAATGTTAATGATCCTGATTATGAAAGAAAAGCTTGGCAAGCAAATCAAGACGGAAAAAAAATTATTAGAGTTAATGCTGATGGTACCAAAAGTATAGGTAAATATCAAACAGGGGTTACTCCTGATTATGATGAAGAAACTATGGGTACTGATTTTGGCACAACTCCTTCTGGTAAAGCGGCTGCTATTCAATATTATCTTTTAAAAGAAGGTTTTAAAGACCCTAAGATTAGAGATCAATTTAATAAAGAATACGAAAATTCAATATCAGATGTTCGTGGTTATAGAAATGCTGCTGCTAAAACAGCAAATGAAGCATCATTAAGAGCTTTTAACCCAGATGAAAGAATTGAACAGTTCATGAAGATGCAGAAAAGGAACTTGATGTTTAAAGCTAAACAAATTGATCCTGTATTATTTAGTAATAGTGGTAAAGGTTTTAGAAGTTGGCCTGATGTAGAGGCTCGTATAAATTCTGGTATGGATGTAGTAAATCCTGAAACAGGTACACCTATAACTACTCAAACAGACTTTAATTCAGCTAAAAAGTTTATAGCTGAAGAATATGGTAGACGTGATAGAAATGGTGATTTAGTAAATCCTAATAATATTTCTTTAGGTCAAATAGCAACTGCTATAGGTGAACCTTTAGAAATGGGTTCTGGAAGCGGTGAACTAGGTGATGGTAAAAATAGTAGAGCGGCTCAACAAGCAGGTTTTCATGCATATGCTAATATGATGAATAATGCAAGTAGTTATGATGCAGATACACAATTTGCTATTAGAAACTTTATGGGTCAACAACAAGAGGGTGATCCAGATGAAACTGGAATGAGAGGTTATCTTGGTACTAATGTATCTCCTATAGATGATTTTGAAAGTTTAGATTTAGATGGTGATGGTATAGTACAGCCTGAAGAATTAGATCCAAATGGGCGTGGTAGTAATAGATATGCAAGTGTATATGGTAACACTACTGCTGGAGAACTTACAGGTATAAAATCAACTAGTGTAGATTATGGTTGTCAATGTGATGATCCTAATGGTGATTTCTATATGGAAAAAGATGAGAATGGTAAATGTCCATGTGATCCTAAAGAGGATAAAAAGAAATGTCCATGTGAGAAAAAAGATGGTAGTATAATAGATGTAGGTGTGGACCCTGCAACAGGTGATTGTTTACCATGTGAAGAGAATGAAAATATACTTGTAGAAGATGAACCAGCTCCATGGTGGCTACAAGATACAATTAAAACTACTGGAGCCTTTGGTGATTTAATGGGTATTAAAAAATATATGCCTTGGGCGCCAAGAGTAGATCTTGAAGAACCTGATGCTATATATGCTGATCCAACTAGAGAGCTTGCAGCACAAGCTGAACAGGCTAATATACAAACGCAAGCAATTAGTCAGTTTGCTGGAGCACAGGCTCAATCTGCAAGAGCTGCTAGTATACAAGGTCAAGCTGCTAAACAAGCTGCAGATACATTAAATCAGTATAACGTAAATAACATAGCTGCTGCTAATGCTAATGAGCAACAAAAGGTTGGTATCAGAAATCAAGAACAACTTACTAATCAACAGATAAGTCAGAACTTGTATGATCAAACCACTGTAGCTAATCAACAGTTTGATAATGCTAAGTTAGCTGCTAGAACTAACTTAAGAAATCTGTATACAAATGCTATTACAAATAGACAGAAGCAACAGAATCTTAATGCATTGAATGAGCAGTATGATATTAATCCAGCTGATGGAGGTAGTTTAGCATTTAAAGGTGGTAGAGATATGACTGGTAAACGTTCAACTGTTCGTAAGAGCTATGGTGAATTAAAAACAGAATGTCAGAATGAAGGTGCAACTAGTGAAGCAGAAATAAAACAGTGTATAGAGATGAAAGAGAAGTTGCAAGCTAGTGCTACATCTGTTAGTAATTCTGGGACACCTCCAGGATATGGTGGTGTTAATGCTGGTAATCTTCCAATACAAGGAAATCAGAAAGGCGGATATGTATATGATGATGGTGGGTTTGTTTATGCAAGTAATGTATATCCATTTATATTATAAACTTTAAACATTTATTAAACTTATAAAATTTTAATAGATTTACAAATAGACAATAAATTATGGCAACGTATTTACAGGGAGTAACAGATTACATACCAGATTATCAGCCTTTTCAGCCTGACTTTAACTTTTATGCTAATGTTTTGCAGACTAAGCAAAATCAGTATGATAAAAACTATAATGAACTTAATAATATCTATTCTGATATTATCAATGCTCCTTTGACTCACAATCTAAATAAAGAAAAAAAGGATGTTCTACTTAGAGATATAGATAATAACTTAAAGAAGGTAACTAATCTTGATTTATCATTACAACAAAATGTACAGCAGGCTACACAAGTATTTAGACCATTCTATGAAGATAAGTACTTGATGAAAGATATGGCATATACAAAGAATGCTTATAATGTATTGGCAAGAGCTAACTCTTTGCAAAACTCTCAAGATGAAAAGTTATCTTCTCAATGGTGGCCTCAAGGTATTAAAGCTATTAACTATCAGATGCAAGATTTTGCTGATGCTACTTTAGAGGAAACATTGGGTTTTAATAATGTTAAGTATACACCATATATTAATTCAGTGCAGCATTATATGGACATGGCTAAAAAGCTAGGCATTAAAGCTCAATCTAAATATAATGTAAATCAACAAGGTCAAAAAGATCCTTATGGTGATATAACTATTACTGCAAGAAACGGTCAACAGTTGATACCAACATTAAATCAAATGTTTATTGCAGAGTATGCTAAAAATCCAAAGCTTCAGGATATATATAGAGTAAGAGCATATGTGGAAAGAAAGGACTGGATTAACCAACATTTAGGTGAATATGGTTCTGATAAAAACGCTGCAGAAAAAGCTTATTTAGAAAAACAATATAACTGGTTAGCTAACCAAGCAAATGATCAAAATAAATTAGCTGCTGAAGATTTAAAAGTTACTAAACAAAAGTCTAATGAAGTTGAAGATGCTATAGAAGCTGGTAATGTAAATCCTAAACAAAAAAAATATTTAGAAGCATTGGCTTCTGGAGCCACAGTACAAGAAGCAATCTTGATGAGTACACGTAAACTAAACGCTAAACTCAATGATGCTAATAGAACTGCAGTTACTCAAGGTCAATCTGGGGGTTTAAATCTTCAGAATATGGATTTAGCTAGAATGAAGGTAGATGCAGGTATGGCCTCTCAGTTTGCTCGTGCAGATATTGGTTTGGCTGCGCAAGGTTATTCTACTATAGATGCTGTATATGAACAAGACTTAAGTAAACTTGGGTTGGAGAGAATAAAAAATAAATACAAAAGAAGTCAAATTGAGTATGAGAATACATTAAAAGCAAAAGCAAAAGCTCATCAAAAATATATAGACTGGGGTATAAAAAATGGTAAGTTTCAATATAAAGCTATTGATCCTAAAAACCCTTTACTTGGTGGTACATTAGTTAATAATGATGACTATGATAAAACTTTTGAAAGAAAAAGTAGTGATCCAGGAAGCACAACTGAAGATCCTATAGATTTAGCAGCATTGAATGCAGAAATGTTAAAGAACTCTGAGAGTGCTGCCAAAGATCCATTTTATGATGCGCTATATACAACTTTGCATAACTTAGTTAAAACAAATGCAATTACTAAAAAAGAGTTGAATCAAATTTTAACTGATAAAAATTTAGTTAGTGTTGGAACTTTTGCTAGAGAAATGGCAGTTAAAGGTGGTAATGATAGATTAGATCCTAATAGTGCCATTGGTAGAAAGATAAAAGAAATGAGTACTAAGGAGTTTTATATGTCCACAGGTAAATATAAGGACGTTGTAAAATCTCCTAATGGATATATTGGTACATTACAAGATGGTAGTCAGGTAACACTTAGACCTAATCCAGATAGGTTTGCCCCTGGCATAAGTGAGTTAATGACAGCTCAAATGTTTACTGGACAATCTGAATTAAATCCAAATACATTATTTGAAAGGCCAGGAACTTATAGTGAAGATGCAAATGAAAAAGCTTTTGATAAGTTTCAAAAAATGTATGAAACTTGGACTAAAGATAAGACTAAAGGTAGAAGTATGATGCAAAATACTTTTGCTCATGATGGTTGGGAAAATTGGTTAATAAAAAACGCAGGATCTACTACATCTGATAGATGGTTAGTATCTGAACCTAAACTAGTAGATTCTAGAATGAAGTTTGAACAATATCTTCAACTGGAACAGGCTAATGAAAAAATCTATGATATTAATTCATCTAAAGTAATGGATGGTTTAAAAATAGCTTTGACTAAAAAGTATTCTGATGTTTTAGATGAAGATGATATACATGATTTAGCTGAATATTATAAGGAACAATATTTTGATGGAGCTGGTCTTGTTAGAAAGTTAGGAGAAAATGAAACTGCTATACAAGATGGTAGAGAATTAGAGGATGTGGATGAGTTAGTAAATATTGATGGTACTGATTATGCTGGTCCTGATGTAGAATCATATGTTTTAGAAAACATTTTACCTAAGATACTTGAAAAAAATGCCATTAAGGAAAGAGAAGTTGTAGGTAAAATTAAAAAGGGAACTGATTGGAATGAAACAAAAGGTTTAAGTAGTGAGCAATGGGAAGAGCTAAATAGATATATAGATAATGATGCTACTATGCAATCATTAGAACGACAGTATGGTTTAGAATCTGAACCTGAATTAATTAATACAGCTGATTATTGGGATATACCAAGAGCTTCAGGTTATGATTCAGTTTCAGATTATAGAGATGAGTTAGCTGCAGAATGGAAAAAACAAAATAATACTGCTGCTGGAGAGGTTGAACAAGCAAGCTCTTTTGCTAATGATATAGAATCTGTTTTAGATGAAGCTTATAATGGTATTGTCTATGATCCAAATAAAGAAACAGGACTTATTACTATGATTAATGGTATTAGTTCAGGCGCTATTGGTGGAAAAGCTTCATTAGCTAGTAACTTTGAAGATAGATATGTAAATATGCAAGATCCACAAAGCCAAGGTTTTAGAGATTTCCAAGGTATTATACAAGATCTAAATAAAATTACTTTTAATCAAGTAGGTAATTATAGAGTTAGTACTGTTGGTTTAGCAAAACCTGAGTCACAAGAAGATGGTAGATTTAAACATGATTTGGAACCAAATAAGGCTGTGCGTCTTGTAGAAACTTTATTTCAAAATGCAATTAAAGCTGGTTCTAAAATAGATCCTATTAAAATTAGTAACTCGCGTATAGCTATGGAAGATAGAAATACAAATGCAATTACTATATTTCCAAGTAGAAAGTTTTTAGAAGAGAATATTAAGTCAGTACCATATCAAAATTATGAGGGTGAGACTGATGATAAAAGCGCTATCAATGCATCTATTGATAATATTATGAGTAATGGTATAACATTTATTGCTCCAAAAAATGAATGGGCTAATGAATTTATAACTACAAATAAAGAAACACCATTAGAAATGGCTTTAAATGCTCTTGGTGAAATTGAATATCAAGATCCTTATAATGCAGGTTCTTACATTATACAAAAAATTGATGGTGTCCCTGGGGTAACACATCAAGGTATTTTTACTTTGCAGGGGTTAATGGCAGATGGTACAATTAAAACCTCATCACCTCAACCTTTATCTTATGGTGTAAATAGAAATGGTTCAACACTTGAGGATATTCAAAGAAGTATGATGGAAGCAATAAATGCAGCTTCTATGCAAAATCAAATGATGTATAAAAAGTTTGTTAAGGAAGGTAATGAAGAAGCTATTGCTAATGCAGAAAAGGTATTTGGTATGACCCCATCTAATGTTGGGTTTAACTATAATGATTAATTATGGCAGAAGAAAAATTAAATCCAGATAGTCAAGTTGATGAGTTGGCTGGTATGACAGACATGTTTGATCCTGCAAAAATAGGTATGTCTAATGAATTAACACCTATGTTTCCTAATTCTGTACCTAATGCTTTTGAAAATACTACGTTTGATACTCAAAAAAATACAGGGGGATTACCACCATACTATACACCTCAAGATGTTAAAGAAAATTCTACTAATCCAGATTTAGGTGGTGATTGGATCGAGGCTTTATCTAGAAAAACTGCAGCTACAGTAAATTCACAACAAAACAAAAGAGCGTATGCTCCTATGTATACTTTTGATTCATCTCCTAAAGGTGCATTTAAAGATAGATATAAGGCTTATGGTCAAGAGACGTATAATAAAATAGGATTTAACCCACTTATTGATAATGAGTCTTGGTATAATGATAATACAAGCTTTGGTGATGATCTAAGTAGAACATTGAAAGTTGCTGCTTTACCAATGCTAGGATTAGGTTTTATGAGTCCTTTGCATTCATATGGTAATATGATGCAAGGTAAAAGTCCTTTTGATACAAGTGATGAAGAAGCTTCAGAATATGATTATTTAAATCAACTTGCTTATAGTAGTAAGGGTGGATTAGGTGGTTTCACAAATAATTTAGTTTTAAGTGCTGGTTACTCAGCTGGTATATTATTAGAAGGTGCTATAGAAGGTGCTCTTATTGGTGGTGCTGTAGGTTTAGCAGAAGGTGGTGTTGGAGCTGTTCCTGGCGCTGCTTTAGGTGGTGTAACAGGTATGTTTAAGAACTTTGCAAGACTACCTAAATCATTATATCAATCTGCTAAAGCAATGGGTAATATGATGAAGCAGATTAAAACGTATTCTAATGTTGCAAAATCAAAACAACTTTGGAAACAAGCTGCTGGAAACTTTGGTAAATTTATAAACCCATTAGATAATACTTATGAAGGTATTAAAACTTCTAAAAATTTAACTAATCTAGCAAGATATTCAAGAACTGCGGGCGCTTTTTGGAATGATGTCAAGAATATGAATATGGCTATTTCTGAAGGTAGACTTGAGGGTGGTTTTACTAAGCAACAAACATATGATGAATTATATAATGATTACTACTCCAAATATGGTGTTGCTCCAAGTGCTGAACTACAGAGTGAATTTATGCAACAAGCTGATGCAGCTGGTTGGAGAAACTCTTTACATAATTCAGCATTAGTTTTTTATACAAATAAGATTGTATTCCCTTCTATTACACAAGCTAGTTTCTTACGAGGTACATCTAAGATGGCTGCGGGCACTACTGTTTTAGGTAGAGCTAATAGAGAATACCAGCTTGTATATGATCCAGGAAAAAAGGTTGTAGATGGTGCATATAATATAGAAAAAATAGGTTTTAAAAATGCTTTAAAAGGATTTACTAAGCCTAAAGTATGGGGTAATACTGCATGGAATTACTTTAAGGGTAATGTCATGGAAGGATTTCAAGAGACTGCTCAAGATGTTTTAAATGAAGCTACTAAACAATATTATAAGAAAACTTTTTATGACCCAAGCGCTAAAAACATGCAATATGTATTGGGTCAATTAAGTAATGGTATAGATCAACAAATTAGTGCTCAAGGTTTTGAAACATTTGCATCAGGTTTTGCCATGGGAACTATCTTACAGTTACCAGGTAGATTGGTTAATGGTGCCACTATGGGTTACAATAGATTTTATAAGCATAGAAATAATTGGCAAGAGTATTTAGATAGTCAAGAAGAACAGGCTAATCAAATGAAAGATGCTTTAAACACAATGCATAAAGATGCTAAATTCTTTTTTGACCCAAGATTTAGTAATTATGCAAATCAGATGCTAGCTGCTAAAACAATAGACTCAGAAGAAATAACTGAGAAAGAGGCTAAAGATACTGCATTTGCCGCATTTATGAGTGCTGCTATGACATCTTTACAGAATAATACTTTTGATATGTTCTTAAAGAATTTAAAGTCTTATAAAGAAGCTAGTCCTAAAGATATTGAAGAAGCTTGGGGGCTTGAGTCAGGTCAGGGTCAAAAAGCTCTAGCTGATTTAGATGCAAATATACAGTCTGCAGAGATGGTTTCTAAGAGGTACCGTGCTGCTAGAGATAAAATGAAGTATCAAATTAATTTAGATGACTTTAAAAAAGGTAGTGAAGATTATCAGAAGGCTCAAATATATAATAGAGCGTACCAATTAGCGCTACAAAACTTTGTCTTTTTTCAAAGTTCTTTTGATGAGAACCTAAAAACACAAAGCAAGCTTTATAATATGCTAAGTGAAGTAGATGCTATTAAAAACTTAAACTTCTCAGAAGTAAGTTCTTTAGTAGATCCTGCAAAGCTAAGTAGAGAGATTGCAATGTTAGAAACTGAGTTAGATGGTTTAAGATCTAATCCTAATTTAGAATATCAATCTGAGATCAATCAAGACCTAGAATTTAGACAAGCAAAAATAGAAGCTCTTAAAGAGTATGAATCTGCTCAGAATGATCTGATAAATGCATACTTTAAAAATAAAATTGTTAGTAATCTTAAGACTGAAATGATGGAAAAAGATCCATCATTGACCCCAGAAGAGGTTGAGATACAGGTCTTAAATGAAATGATGAAAGATTTTGAAGATGGTAAAACTACTGAATTTTCAAGATACAAAGATTCATTTAGAAATTTATTAATGTCATTAGTCTCTGATCCACAAGAAAGAGCAAAGCTTGAGATGCAATTAGATAATGAAAGTTTTGATAATTTATTTGATTCATTATTAAATATGCACATTATTAAAAATGAAAATGCTGGTCTTGCTACATATATTAATCTACTAAGTAATCCAAAAGATTTCTTTGAGCATGTTGATTCTAATTTTAAGTGGATGAAAGATCTCTATAATAATAGAGAGCAATACTTTAAAGATATAGTTGATGCTAATCAATCTAATATAGAAAAAAATGCTTTAATAAATGAGCTTGCAGATAAAGGTATCTTTGTAGATCTAGAACAGTTTGCAGACTGGGTTGAAGATCATGATAAACTACCTGATTATTTTATAGATATAACTAACAAAAGAATAATAAATAAGGATAGTCTTTTATATGAGGAGTATGTAGAATTATTTGAAATGGCTGCTGAGGCAGACTATCAGAGAGATGATCAAGAGGATGTTACTGATAAAGATACTTTTGAGGCTAGAAAAAATGAGATAGAAGCTGCTAGAACCGAAGCTCTTAATTATGAAAAAGAAGAGTTTGATATTGCATTTAAAGAAAAGTTTGGTAATACTCTTGATGAACTACTAAAAGAGATTGATAAAAGAGAGGTTGATACTGAGCAACAACGTATAGATTTAGTTGCAAGAATGAACCTACTAAATAGTATTCTAAATCAATTAGAAAGTAATGATTATGTATTGCTGGAGGCTGCATATCAATCTACAGTTGCAGAAGGGTTTATTACTGAGGAACAGTTTCAAGAATCTGTAGAAAGATTAATTACTATACCAGAAAGCTTACAAAAATTAAATAAGACTGCTGATAAAATAAAAGCTGATGTTGATGAGTCTGTATTACGAGATACTCAGGTAGGTGCTGCATTTCAAAAGTTAATTTTGTCTGCATATTTGACTGATGTTAAAGATCAGCTTCAACAAGAAATTAATGATGCTGAAACTGATAAACTTATAGTTGGAGAAAACGCTGATGCTTATCTGTTAGATCCAATAAATGTATCTTATAAGGAGTCTGTTAAACAAATTAATGAGGAGTATGATGCTCTTTTAGAAAAGTTGACTGATGAGTTTAGATCTTCTGATAGAGAAATAAATGCTCCTGCGTTTTACACTACAGATACACCATTTAAAGATTTTGATGTTGATGCTCAGGAAGAGATAACTTTTCAGTTTGATGAATTTTTAGTAACTGATTTAGAGGAGAGTGAAAATTTAAAAGAGGTAGATCCTAATAAATATGAAACTTTAAGGGATAGATGGTTAAAACAACAAGTTTATTTAATTGATGAGCTTAATGAAGAGTTAGCTAGAGTAAACCGTTTAAAAGCAGAAGAGTTAGCAAAACCTCCTACTCTTAACTTTTTACCTTATAAAGCTACAGCTAATACAAAGTCAGAGGAAATTAGTAAAATATATAATAAATTAGAATCTATACTACGTGATGGAGAGTATGCACCAAATGCTCAGAAACCTAATGAAAAAGTTCAACTCACTGCTGAAGATATAGCAAATATTAATTCTGACTTAGAAGCAATACGTGGATATTTAGATGCTCGATCTAAAGCTTTTCAACCTCAAACTCTAGCGCAAGAAGTAATTTTAAATATTACAAATAACATTATTAATAGACGTAATGAGGTTGTTGAGATTGAAGATGCGGATGGTAATGTTACTGGTAGAAGATTTGCAGACCGTGAAGAAACTGACCCTAGACCAACTCGTGTAACTAGTGTAGCTGAAAAAGTTAAGCAAGATTTAACAGGAGATCCTCAGTTTAGATATGATCCAATTGAAAAAACAGAAGATGGTCAGCCTGGTCCAATAGAAAATCTTTATAATACTATTTTTGAAAGTGATAAGCTACCCACTCTAGAGTCAAAAATAGATAAGTTTATTTCAAGATTTAGAGAGCTAGCTTATAGTAATTATAAAAATAGTTTTGGTAGTGAAAAGAAGCTTGGTATTTTAGAGAATGCGTTTAGAAAGAATCCAACTTTTGAAACACTAGATCGTGTTGTTAGAAAACTTGCAATGAATCATTACTCAGAGAGTGGTAATACTGTAGATATACTTACTAGAATGTTTTTAACTCCTAAAGCTGAACAAGGTGGTCCAGGATTTATAGATTTTAACTATGATTCAACTGTAGAAATGAAAGGTCTTCCTGTGAAAATTTCAGATGTTATGTCAAGAGAGGCTTTTGATGCATTATTCAAAACAGGTAGTGGTATTATTTCTAAACTTAGAGAAGGTGTTATAGATGGTAAGTGGCAAATTCTTTCTGAGAATGTTTTACTTTTTGATAAAAATTTATTAGAACACGGTATTACAGGAGAAATTGATCTTCTTGCTGTAGATACAGAAGGTAATGTTAAGATTATAGATATTAAAACTGCTCAACCTGGTACATGGTCAAGGTTTGGTACAGGCGAAAGGTATGATAAAGAATCCTACTTTAGAGCCCAACAAACTATTTACAGTGATTTATTTTATAATATGACTGGTATAAATGTAGAGTCTATTGGTTTATTACCATTAGAATTAAATGTAACTATTGATGGTTATATTAACTCTATTAAAAAGCCAGGTATGATGAGTGGCATTCAAGATGATACTATAGAAATAGAGTATCTTACAGAAGTTGCTAACTATGGTATAGAGAGAATAGAGCCAAATTTAACAAAAATCGAAGGGGAAAATGCTAAAGGTGAGGTTTCTGTAGACTCAACAATACCATCTTCTGATCCTACACAGCTTAGTCTCCGTGATAACATAGGCAATATGATTATCTATCAGGGAGAAACAGGAACCTTAGTTCAATTACCTAATGGTAGATACGCATTGAGACAAGAAGCCCCTGCAGATATGGCAACAGAGATTGCTTTGGAACAACTTCGTAATGATTTGTCTTTAGAACAAGCTAGTGAATTTAAGAGTGATGAGGTTATATCAAATTTAAAATCTGAAATTTCTAAATTAGAAAAGAAAAAAGCTAAACCTGGATCAGAAATAACAGAGATATTATTCAATTTAAAACCTGTTAGTGACGGTGATATTAGTATCATGGATATAGGTATACAACCTACAGCTACAATTGAAAAAGTGGGTCAGCAAAGAGTTGTTGATGCACAAGTTATAAATGCTAAGTTTGATAACCCACAAGAATCAATTGCTACAATTAATGGTGTAAAATATGATGTACTGCGCGATGCTTCAGGGGCTATTACATTATTAAGCTATAAACAAAATTCAAATAAAATAAATAGACTTAAGAAAGCTTCATCTGATTTAAGTGTTAAAATATTTCAGCTCAGGAAAAACCAGGCTAAAGCTAAATCTAAAAATGATACTAATCGTATTATTAGAAAAATATCTAGATTTCAGTCAGAGAAGAAAAGAATTGACTCTGAAATAACAGAGTTATCTAACAACAATCCAACTGTATATTTACGAGGTGGTAATCTAAATAGTTATATTTTTGCTTTAAATAAATTACCTAATAGTTTTCAAAAAATAACTAAGAATAGGGTTGGTTCTGATGAAGTTAGAGATCTAAAAGAAATTGGAAGATTATCTATCAATCAAACTATATCAGAAGCTATAGATTCTATTCTATCAGAAAACTATCCTGCTGCTATGGATACATTAATAGATGAAGGTTTAGAAGGTGTATCATATCAGAATGGTCAAGAACTTATTGATTGGGTTAAAGATTCAATTATAAAGCTTGAACAGCTAGGATTTGACTTTATAAACAGAGGTGATATTGTAGATGATATAGTAAGACAAATAAATTCACTAAATTTACTATTATCAGATTTAGAATTAATTAAATTAAACAAGGATGGCAAAATCAGTAAAAGACAAAAAGGAGAAGTCAAAGACCTCTTTGATCCCGAAAAAATACAGGAAAGGTCTAGTGTACCTGAGAATGCAGAGCCTAGACGACAAGAGACAAAGAGAGTTCTTAGACCGTCTACAACAAGAGAGTTAAAAGCAGATATTAAAAAATCTAGAGGTTTAGATATTCTTGAAACTAGAGAGGAGCAAGAGAATCCTTTGATTACAGATATTAATGAGGCTAATGCTAGCACAATTAAAGCTGCTTATGAAAAAGCATTCTTGGAAGCTAATAAAGACGGTTCAGAATTAAACCTTGACGCTGTTAAAGAAGCTTATAGTACTAAGTTACAAGAGATTAATAAGTCAATGGATATAGAAAATTTAATTCCTGGTGAAACATATTTGTCTCTTAATAATGATGGATCTATATATTTAGTAAAAAGTATAAAGAATAAAGAAAGTATTAGACCGTTGGTTGTTGTGCAAAATATAATTAGTAAAAATACAAGAGATTATTCGAAGATTGAGCTTAAATCAACATTTAGTAGAATAACTGAAGAGGAAACTATGGAACTAGAAATTACGCCAGAAGATAATGATATAGCAACAGAAAATATTGCTGATCTTAAAAAATTAGGTGAAGATAAAGAAGCTATAGATAAGGCTAAAACAAATGCCACTGAAAATAGCAGAGAAGACCTATTAAGACAATTAAAAGATAATTCAGAAAACTGCTAATAATGGCCTGTAAATTAAATAGCGAACAAGCACTTCAAGTATACTCTCTATTATATAAAGATATAATGGAGGGTGCTGAACCAATTAATATAAATTCTTTTATTAGAGAGTTGTATGACCTTGTCCCAGATAAAGCTAAAGCAAAACTTTATGCTCAAGCTGTTCCTGATATTTTAAATTTAGTTTCTCAAGATGAAGCTATTATAGAAAAATTAGTTGAGCAAGATTTTGATTTTAACAATCTTGCTAAAATGCGTGTAGATTTTAATAATCTTTGGAATGTAATGATGGCCGTAACAGATCCAAAACCAACTAAAGAAGAAACTGAAGAGGAAATAAAAGAAGCTAATAGAGAAAGAAAAAGTCAACCATCTAAACCAGTAGAAGGTAAAGAAGAAAAAATTCTTTGGTCTTATAATGAGAATGAAGGCGCTAAGATTGTTTTTCCTTGGGCAACTACTACACAAATGGCCTACTCTGCTAATCCTGAAGAAGTTTCTGAGTTTGAAAGAAATCAATTAGATCCAGAAAAAAAACTTTTTTATGAGGTTATAAAAGATATAGTATATCTAGCAAGACAAAAAGAGTCAGATACTAATGAGATTCTTTATGACGGTACACCTGTAGCTTTAGTTGCAATGAAATCATCTGAGGTCCCAAAAGAAATGCTAACTACAGATGACCGTAATTTTCTAGATAAAAATCCTAGCTATGAAGGTATTATTACAATAGTATCAAATGCTGAAGGTAGACCTTTATATTTTGATGATAATGCTAGGATAACAGAAGAAGGCGCTGGAAGAATAGTATATAGTTATTTAAGACAAGTAAATTTAGTTGGTGATAAACTATTACTATCTAATAGGAGTAAAAGACATTATAATCTAGTTGAACCAGAAGTTATTGCTTCTAGATTAGTTAAGCAAATGGAAGCTCAACCAAAAGCTAAAAAGGTTACTAAAGAATTTTATGAGCAAAAAGTAAAAGAAATTGCAGAGCAGCAAGAGCTACAATTAAATGAGCTTTATAGATTAAGAGAGTTTTTATTATCAGAGGAGGACGCTGCAGTATTACTACCAATTACAGGTGGTAGTTTTGGTATCCAAACAGATAGGACAAGAACAATGTCTTTATCACAAGCTGGTCTTACTTTAGAGGATGTGAAGCAATATGAGCAAATAACTACAGGTCCTAAGAAGGGGTATCAAATGATTATGGTATCTAGAAAAAAACCTGGAGTAACTATTGATCAACAAATTTACTTTCAAAGAGGAGATATCACATCTGAACTTGCAGATAAGATTGCTGACGTATTAACTACAAAGGCTACACTGAATGGAAGAGAGCTTACACCTGAACAAAGACAAGCTTATTTTGAGGTGTTTATAAATAACTCTATACCAAGAGGTCAGAGAACAAATAGAGATAGAATAACTGCAAAAATGAGAGTTATTGATAATGTACCTCAACTTGTAGTTAAAATAAAAGGTGAGACTATTAAACAAGAAGATCTTTATACTGAAGATACTAGAACTTTAATAAAAGAGCATTTAATGTCGGCTGTTGATTTTAAAGGTGTGAAGACATATCCAGCTAATGTGCATTTTAATGGTACATATAAAAATGGGTCTTTTACAGATTACAATATATCAGAAGGTAAAATCACTACTAATGAACAAAAGTATTTTGATTTTATAGCTCCTTTTATGAAAATAGAATTTCAAGATGTAGATAACGCATACTTTAATGGGTTAAATGCATATATGAACTATTCTATCCCTAACAATCTTTTACCTGCTTCAGAAGAAGCATATGAGGTGGGTAGACCTAAAACAAGAACAAAAACAGATATTGAAAAAAGATATGAACAAGCTAAATCTAAGAAAAAAGATAAGGAAGCTCCTAAAAAGAAAAAGACAAAGTTTAAAGCTAAAAAGGCTGAGTCTAAAAAAGAAGCTGTAGAAAATAATCCTGCAACTAAGGTAAATTTATTAGATGATATTTTAAATACACCTGGTCGTAATTTAAATAGTTCTAGAAAACTTAAGCGTGAAAAAGCTTATTTAAAGCAAGTTTTTACATCTAAAAAAGATCGTGATGCAGCTGAGACTTGGTGGAGCAATTCACCTTTAAGTAAACACATTAGTTTAACTAGAATTACTGAAATAGTAAATTCAGATGCTTATGCTACTTGGCAAAACTTTGGTATAACTTTATATGAAGGAGATGGTGGTACATCCGTAGATGTATATCATGAAGCATGGCATGGTTTCTCACAGTTGTTTTTAACAAGAAAAGAAAAGATCTCACTGTATAATGAGGTTATGAAAAATGATAAGTGGAAAAACAAATCATTTTTAGAAATTGAAGAAGACTTAGCAGAATCTTTTAGAACTTTTGCTATATCAAAAGGTAAACAAAAACGTCAAGGTGTTATAGGTAGAATCTTTAGAAAGATATATAACTTTTTAAAATCTTTATTTACAGGTGTTAGTAAAAGAGATGTTGTTAGTACTCCACTTGATATACCTGTAGTTAAAGAATTGTTTGAAAATTTATATAGAGCTTCTGACAACCCTTCAATTTTATCTAACCTTACACCTTCAATGAATAATATTATATTCACTGAACTAAATAGGTCTAAAACAATTAATGAAAACTTTTCTATTGATGAGTCTATTAAAGCCTCAAAACTTGTAGATAATTTAATTGCAAATGAGATAAGATTATACAATTTAGAAGATCAAACTACTGCAGCTGGACTTAGGATATTAAGAAATACAGATGATAAAATAGCTTTATATCAAGATGTCTCTGATAAAGTTTTTGGTATTAGAGAGCAGTATAGAGATATTTATGATCAAGTTATTGAAAACAATGACAAAGTAGAAAATCCAGATGTAGTTCTAGAAAAAGATTTAAAAGATAAACTAACTCTTCTAGATAAGATTATTGACAATTTTGGTGATCCTGTAGAAGTTTTTGAAACTGATATACTTCAAGAAAATGTTATTTCATATAATATTGAAAAATCAATCTATAAAGTTTTAGGTGATACTTTTGTTGAAATAGAAGACCCAAGTAATTTAGAAGCTAGTGAGCTATTTAAAAGAGAAGGTGGTAATACCATATCTTCAAGAGAACTTGCTGGTATGGACACATTAATGCTTTTAGCTAGTATTAATAAAGTTGAAAAGAATGATGCTGGCGAGGCTATAATAGTTAATGACTTTTTTGGTATACCTGATATACAACCTATAGATATTACTTGGAATAGGTTAGCTAAAATTTTACAAGGTTCTTTTGATGAGCAAGATATGTACAACAGGATCATGGAGAACTCTCAAAACTACCCTGAACTATCTCAGCTTTTAAATCTACTACCTAATCCTGGAGCACAGTACAAAGATGGTGCTGAGTTTGATCTAGAAACTAGTTTTTGGCAAGATTTTAAAAAGCCTAGAATACCATATGTACAACTAAATCTACAGTCTAATAAAGATGAAGGAGATACTTATGGCGCTAGAATGTCTAGAACTAATTTTGATGTATATCAAGTTAGAAGAGATTGGGAAGTTAATTTTAAAGTTAGTGATTCTACTACAAATCCATATGTTAGTAAAGTTAAAACAAGACCTGTATTAAAAATAGATGAAGTTCTTAAAGATTTTGGTACAAATGGTCAGTTTAATTATAAAAAAGCTAATAGTTTTTTAAGAGCCATTGGTGTAGAAATGGATATGTCTAGTGTTGCTATTCAAAATATTGTTAATGATCCACGGTTTGCAATTAGATTTGGAGTTGATCAGATTTATAGAATTTTAGAAAATGTAAATAAATCTACAGATAAAGATTTTAAAGAAGAGTTTGCAATGAATCCTTTGAAGAATTTATTTGAAGGTAAAGGTAATGAAGATGTCAGAGGTAGATTAAGAGTTTTAGCTGAATTACAAAATCAATTTTCAGATAGATTTTCAAACTTTAGTGTTACTAACCCAGAAAAAAGTAGGGTGTGGGAACATTTTTTAGATAATACTATCACTAGAATGGTTACATCAATTAACTATGCTAGTAGTTGGCAAGAGCTTACAGGTTATAGAGATGCGGATCCTAATCAGTTATTCAAACATATGTATTGGATGAATCCTGATAATAATACTCAAACTCAATTTTCAGTGTTACTAGGTTCTATTTTTGATTTACAAGAAGGATCAAGTACATTTGGTGAGAAAAAAGAGAATGCATTAGTTTTACAAAATGTAGCAGGTACTCAATTAATAGATAAAAATGAAAACTCTGTAGGACGTAATACTGCTTCTATGGATTCAACTAGTAAGATGTTACAAGAGTTTCATAGTATGCTGCTAAATGGTGTAGAAGAATTTATGCGCCATGCTTCTAAAAATACAGCAATGGGTATTACAACTAGTAATCCTATAAATACTTATGATGGTAAGTCTAGTGCTAAATTATATGTAGATGTTCAAGCTTTTATGCCAGGAAGGTTTGGAGAAGACCGTGGTACAGATATAATGACTAATTATTTAGCTGGTGAGGTTAATAGAATTGTTCGCTATAATATTGGTGACTATAGTAATATTAAAGGTTATAATAGAAAAGTTAAAAATAAGTTGGGTCAAGAAGTAGATGCTGGATCAGCATTAACAGCCTTTGATGATATATTATCTTATGATACACAGAAAGCTATATATGCTAAAGTTAAAGATGCTGAAAAATTAAATAATCCAAATTATAATTTTAAACCTGTTCTATTAGCAGATGCTGAGTTATTAGAAAATGTTCGTCAAGATATCCAAGATTACTTTGATCGTGTTACAGAGCAGACTAATAACAAGTTAAGTAAAGCTTCTTATGTAGATCAATCTTTGTTGGATAAAGTAGATATTAGGGGTTACAATTTAACGTCCGAGGAGCTGCAGAAAGTACTTGTTAAAGCATATGTGTATAATTCATGGATCCATAAGTTTGAAACAACTATATTGGCCTATGGTGATGCTGTTCAATATAATCATGCTAAAGAAGAGTTTCATAAACGTAATGCTGGTCTAGGTGCAGGAGGAAGAGGTTTCCGTAGTGATCTTAGAGCTCAAAAGTTTATTAATGATAATTCTATATTTAAAAGATATTATGCTGATAGATTAGGTAAACCTAAACGTAGATATGATGGAACTTTAAATACTGCTATTATTAAAGAGATTGAAAATGATTCTTCAATGTATTCGGAGTATCTAAAGCATCTAGAGTCAGTTTATTTTAAAAGACTTAAAAATCGGGATAAGGCTAAAAAGCTTGCTAAAACCGCCATGGGTGAATACTTAGGTATGAAAGTTGGTGATGGACAAGGGTATGTTACGTTTGAGTCTTATAGAATGCTTAAAAAGCTTGAGAATAATTGGACAGATAATCAAGAGCGTCTTTATAGAAAAGTAGCATTAGGTGAAAGTTTAGCTATAGAAGATTTAATAGAGTATTTCCCTCCTTATAAGGTACAGTACTTCGGTAATATACAAAATAAGGGTCTTCCTGTAACATCTTTTCATAAGTTCTCTTTAGCGCCATTAGTCCCAGGGGTTGTTGAGGAAACATCTCCACTTCATCAGATGCATATGAAAATGATGGATCAAGAAATTGATTATGTAACTTTTGAATCAGGCTCAAAGATATCTCACATCGGTTCAGGTGATCAAGTATTAGTTAATGGTGAGTTTAATAATGAATTAGAGTTTACTAAAAATGTAATATTTGCAGAGTATTTAAAAAATCAGACAGAAGTAAATAAATCTTACAAGGGTAAATCAATATTCTCAACTCAGATGAGAAAACTTATACTAGAAGGTTTGTATACTCAAGGGGTTATTGATACTACAGATGATTCTAAAATAACTAGCAAAAAAGTAAAAAGATATTTAGATCATGTTGCTGATTATACGGAGCTCGCTAAGTTTGAATTATTAGAAGAAATAGGATACAAAGAAGATGGTGAAAATAATTTTGTACCCAAGGGTCCAGGTAGTACCGCTAAATTAGTCCAAATAATTAGAACTAATTTAGAAAGAGAAGATCTACTAAGTGATAATCTCATTGAATTTATAGATGTATTTGACAGTGGTGAACTACAACATGATACCTCGTTTCATCCAGATGCTGCCAAAATTGAGAAGGTATTATTATCTATTATAAACAAAAGAATTATAAAGCCTAAGATTAAAGGTGAACCTTTAGTTCAAAAATCATCCGCGCTATATGGTATAAACTTGCCTACATATTTTAGAGATAAAAAGAAAGGTAATAAAACAGCTGCTATGAAAGTGGCCATTGCTATGCAAGGTGATTATTACAATCTATTTAATCTAAAATATTCAGAGAAAGCAGGGTCATTAGAGTTTATTAAGGTAACTGATGAGAATGGTGAACTAGATATTGAAGCTAGCTTGGCTAGACT
>CEWG01090905.1_pt1 | contig 20960 bp, 12 predicted proteins | sample 361411 | NCBI WGS metagenome assembly CEWG01 (sample SAMEA2622173, study PRJEB7988) | marine metagenome | biome: marine biome (ENVO:00000447); feature: surface water layer (ENVO:00002042); material: "saline water (ENVO:00002010), including plankton (ENVO:xxxxxxxx)" | depth 5 m | reverse complement strand
AATAGTATCTGAACCAAAATCACAAGTAACAAATCCGAAAAAATCTACCTCCCCAGAATTAGAGACGTGCAAATTCCAGAAAACTTGCTGTCCTGCAACTATTTCTGAGGTGTTCTGACTAATCAGCAGAGTTAGATGGGGAAGTGGAGGAGGGTGGATTGTCGAATTGAAGTTTAATGATTCGTCGAGTTGATTTGAATCCCCAGAGTAATTTATTGAAAGCTGAATATTCACAAGACCTTCATTCATCAAAATACTTGAGTTGAAGTAAAATATTGTAGTCTGCATTGCGGATACAGAAAAAAGTGGAGAAGTGTAGTTTTCGGTTGCTACCGATTGGGTAATATTTATTGTCAAATAACCATTCCAATCATAATCACCATTATTGATAACTGGGATTTGTAATTGCAAATAATCTCCATCGTTGATGGTCAAATTACCGGTATTTTGGCCCGCAACGTCAACACCCTCAAGAATTACTGAATAGCTCTGCCCGATTGAGATATTGAGTGGTACCAGTCGGTGCAGAGTTCTTTGAAATGAGGAGTTGTGTGTAGATTCAAAAGCGGTAACATCCCCAGTAAGTACAACAACTATAATCACATAGCCAAAGGGAATGCCCGTCAAATTATGTGAAAAAGTCATTGATTGTCCGGAATCCAACTGCAAACTTTCAGAGTGAAAACTTAAGCTATTGCCGGACATTGACTGCATGTCAACCGAGATATTTGCGAAAGATGTACCTGTGCTTCCGATATTGTCAATATCAAATTCCAATTCATAATTACTGTCTTCAATGGTGTCGAAGTCTTGAAGATTGATTGATGCTAATTCGATTGAGGCTCCTTCGTTAGAAGCTGAAACCATCGGTAAGGAATTTGGACATAGCAGGACAGCGATAATCAATAGGAAATAGACTCTATTGCCTCTATTCATAACGCCCACAACGCTGCTAATAATAGGGGGTTTTTCACCTTCTCGCCTAAAAATACTCCTGCGCCATGTTTATTCAAGGTTGAAAACTGGCCCGTATGTATGACTCCTCAGGACTTGCTAGCAATCTCACCAGATTTTCTGGTCAAGACGATTCTACACCGTAGAGAGATGATGATGCAAGACCTTCCCAGCAACCTTGCTAAACGCCAAGAAGAAAGGCAAATTGCGGCTAATTTGGCACAGGATTCCAAGCAACGTAAAGACGAGATTTCCGCCAAATTTAACAATCTAAAAAATGAAGTCAAGATTGCCCTGGAATCAGTAGTAAATTTATTGTCAGAAATTAACCAGATTTGCCTAGATGTGTCAGGAGAAATCCACATTGACAGCAAAGCATTAGATCTAATTTTAAACGAACAAAACCTCGCTGAAATGAGCAGAATTTTGGATTACAGTGAATCTTGGTGTAATAGTAACATTCAGTCCCAAAAAACCGTCAAAGAACTGTCACAAATTAGGGAAAAAGCAAGAAAACTAATTTTGTCTGGCGGAAAAGCAAATGATGCAAAACTTGAACTTGAATTAGAAAATGAGCAAATAAATTCAGCATGGTTGGAAAATGAATCCCACAGAAGAAGATGTGAATCTAGATATACCAAACTCAAGCGTGGCCATGATGAGACAGAATCGGCTATCGAATTTTGGAGTTCAAAAATTAATAGTGATTACGAAGATTTACTCACTGATGCCAGAAGAGTGGCTGATGGAGGACCTTCTAGTCGCTATTTGATGAAACAAAATATGGTCCGAAAAAATAGGAGGAAACAGTGATGGGTGGAAACTGTAAAATTACTGGCATGAGCCCTTCACAACAAAAAAGATGGCCCTTAGTTCACTCATTCTTAACCGGCAACTACGTCGTTAACTTTGTTGACATTTCGAGCCATAAATTAAGTAAAGAGATAACGCAATTCTGTTCGCAACAAGAGACTACAGATGAAATTCAAGAACGAAAAAAAGCGATAATAAATCATTTGAAAAAACGATTTAATCGAAAGTTCAATGGTTCAAAAATGACCGCTTTCGGTTCCTCTGAATCGGGTCTAGGATTGAGAAATGGCGATATTGATTTATGTTTAGAATTCAAAGGGGAAAAGCCCAAGAAAGTCTTGACTAAGATTGCTAGAATGTTACGAGAAGATGGCATGGAAGATGTCACACTAATTGCTCACGCTAAAGTACCGATTGTGAAATTTGTCGATTCACGAACTAAAATTCCGATTGATATTTCGATAAATAACAGTCTAGCGATTCACAATACAAAGCTACTGAAATTATACAATGATTGTGATGTAAGAGTTCGACCTTTCGTATTAGCAATCAAACACTGGGCTTTACATCGTGGAATTTGCAATGCGGCATATGGAACTTTTTCTTCTTATGCATGGACATTGATTGCATTACAATCATTACAATCATGCGAGCCCCCAGTACTACCAAATATTCAGCAAGGAGAAAATCGAATACTTCAGGAAGTGGATGGAACGACTTATGATTTAACTATGAATGAGAACCCTAGCGAGTTACTCAACAGCGAAAATAAATCTGATATTGGAAACTTAATAATTAATTTCTTCGAGCAATTTGCAGTCCATTGGCCGTGGGACAAAAACGTTATTTCAGTCCGATCTGGAAACATGATTACTAGAAAAGCAAAGCAATGGAATGAAGAAAAACCGAAATTAATCGATGCTCTAACGGATGAAAATAAACTTCGCTTAGGTAAACACAGCCTCCCAGTTGAAGACCCGTTTGATCACCTTCACGACCTTAGTAGAGTTCTGAGAACTGAAGGAGTAATGGACATTCGAGAAGAATTTTTACGAGCCTACAATGTCATTTCAAATGGCGGAAATTGGGCTGAATTAACGAAGACAAAATTTCCCGAATTGGTGAATGAATCACCTAATACAGATTTGTTTGAAGACCTTAGAGAGATGCCAAAACCAGACGTCATCGATAAACTACAAAATTTACAAGATGAGTTACATATTGTAGAATCAAAAATCAAGGTCAGAAAGAGCGAGCGCAACAATGCCATTGAAATGTCAAAAGCAATTAGAAAGAGTGCGGAACTAAAGACTGAGGAAACCAAACTTGGTAATTCGTTAAAGCCTAGAAGAGAAAAAATCGAGAAAATTAAGAAAGAAAGGGATTCTGTGAATAATAATTACATTCCAGTTCACTGGATTGAAGATGAAATGATGAAAATATTTCATCGACTCACTGAAGATGTTGACCAAATGACTGCACCCACACTCTCTAAAGAAAAGGAATTATTTTCGTGGTTTTTTGAATTGCAAAGTATGCATCAGCACTCAAAGAAAACCCGCGAACTTCACCGTGAATTCATAAAATTGCTAAATGAGCAAAAAAACACATTGGATGAACTAGATTTGGTTAAGAAAAATAGCAACTCTTCATTTGGTAATTACGAAAATTTTGATGATTTGGCGCACAAGTTACTCCTTGAATTGAATACCATTCATAACGAAAAAAGAATTCTCCGCAGGGAGATTGGAAGGCTTGAGGCATGGCTAAGAATTTCTGTTCGCAAGAAACGAGACATAAAGAAATCAAAAAACCGTAGGCATGGCAAAAAAAACAAGTCCTATTCGAAAAATTCGGTTAACCTTGATGAAGTAAAGTCTAGAGCATCTTCAGGAGGGAGTTTATCACTTTCTGATCTAGGTGCTTTGCTAAATAGCGGTGGACTTTCTTCAATAAGTAGCGGTGGAAAAGATAAGCCGCAAAACAAAAAGAAGAAAAAAATGAGCAGCAATATTTCCCCAACGCGTGGTAAACGTGGCCGCTCAAAGAAGAATTATTGAGGTGGAAAAATGTCTGACATCCAATGGGTGTATGGGCTTAAACCCGAGTCGATAACCGTCGAATGGCGTGACCGAATCAGAGAGTTATTCTTAGCAGAAACAAGTGAATTATACAGCGATTCTTCACTCCTGAGTTTAAACATACCTGAGTGGGATGGGAATTTGATGCTTATAGACAGGAGTAGCTATCCTGACGCATCATCGCTCAAAGGCCTTCTATGGAGCAAACCATTCAAGGAAGACTCAACCAGAGTTGTTGCATTTGTTATTGAAAAGGGTTTCCAATCTAATGGCCATGGAGGCAGAGCGTGGTCATATATGCAAAAAAAGATGAGGGGACTGGGCAAAAAATTTGTTCAGTTAGAGGTTAAATGCTCGAATATTAAGGCCCAAGAATTCTATAGAGCAAGAGGCATGGAGATTGTTTCAAGAATTGACATGTATTACAAGTACGAACATGGATATATGATGCGAGGAAGATTGTAGGTCGATGGTTTAACTCAAAGGTTATTTTCTGCCAAGCATACCATACGTCATGGAGGATTTTATCGTCTCCGACTTACTACGTATTAACGGGATAGTTAATTCCGCCCTAGTGGATGAAGAGGGATTCGTATTAGCGATGGCCAATAAGGATATTGAGATCACCAAAGACATTAGAAAAATTGCAGATATTGATTTAGAAAATCAAGGATTTTCTAGAATCACTATTACCACCGAAAGAGCGATTCTAATTATTGATAAACTGGATTCGGACAACAGACTGATAACATGGTGTGAACATTCTTGTAATCTAGGCATGATTCGAAAAAATCTAGATAATGCAGTACTGAGGCTTAATTCCTATCTTGGAAATTAAATTAACTTGAATTTTCTGAATTATTGCTGATGAAATACAATATCAAGCATTAAATGGGGGTTATTGGTCGCACAGTCAGCGTAAGATGGGAATCTTATGTGAACAGGTGCGTAGAAGTATGTCAGAAATGAAAGAAATTCTCGAAGAAAGACGTAAAATGGTAGATGAAAAAGCAACTAAATATCGCACCACTAGAGATGAATGGAATCAAAAAACCAAAGAGAATACCGCCGCTCGAAACGAACTTAATTCTGAAGTTCGGGAATTAATCGTTCAAGTTAAGGAACAAAGAGAAATCAGAGAACAAATGAATGAACTGGTTAGAGAAAAGAAAAGTGCTCGACAAGAAGCAAACAACAAAGTTCGTGAAGCTAAATCAATAATCGATCAATCTTCCGGTTCTAATCAGCCCCAAAGTGACAATCGCTCACGCCGTGGTCGAGACCGTCCTGAAACTATTCAATCACTCTCACGAGAATTAAATCGTCTTGAATCTGAGTTTGAGAGAGGACAGCATACTGGTAAAAATGAAACTAAGGTCATGAAAAGAATGAAAGATATATCTTCAAAACTAAAGCGAATGAAGAGCGTAGAGGATTCAAATGGTGAACTCAAAGATGCCAGAGAAGCGTTAAGAAAGGCGATGGAAATACAAGATTCAGCCCATGAAGAAGTCCAAAAAGCAGCCCAAGCAGCACAAGAGGCCCACGATTTAATGCTGCAGTGGAATAAAGAAGTTGACAAGCAGAGAGACAAGGCAGAGTCTTGTCACAGAGAACTTCGACGTTCTAAAAAAGAAGCCGATAAGTCTCACCACTTGTACATCGTTTCTCTAAGGTGCTTACATTCCATCCAAGATATATTAAACGCTATGAAAGGCTCCGATGTTGGAGAAGGACAAAGAAAAGATGCCAGAGTTGAAGTTCAAGATCTTATGTCGAAATTATTGTCTGGAGATACACTATCAACTGAGGAATTAATGCAACTGCAAAAATTTGACTGATTAATCGTAGCAATCAAAGACTCTCAGTGAAACAACGAAATTAGAGGAGGTAAAAGTATGATTACCAAAGACGAAATTGCTGGAATTGTAGAGGATTACGACCGGCTAAAGTTAAGAATTGGAATGACTGCATCTCATTCGGCTCTAGACATATGTGACGGAGCAATTGAAGAGGGTTTTCCAACGGTCGCTTATTGCAAGGAAGGGAGACACAAAACATATGCAAATTATTTCAAAACCCAAAGGTCAAGTTCTGGTAGGGTCACTAGAGGGATGGTGGACAAGGCGATCATCCTCGAATCATTTAATGATGTAATGAATTCTGACTTACAGAACGAAATGCGAAAAAGAAATGTGGTCTACATCCCAAACCGCTCATTCACTTCCTACTCAACAATCGATGATGTTGAAAATAATTTCAGAGTTCCTCTTTTCGGTTCTAGAAATATGCTTAGAATGGAAGAGAGAACTGAAGAACAAGATTACTATTGGATCCTAGATAAAGCAGGATTGCCATATCCTGAAGCGATTAATGACCCACAAGATATCGATTGTCTAGTAATAGTGAAACTCCATCATGCTCAAAAGAAATTGGAAAGAGGATTTTTCACCTGTGCCTCATATAAGGAGTATGTTGAGAAGTCAAAATCACTGTTGAATGAAGGGGTAATAGACGAAGAATCACTTGCTGGCGCAAGAATTGAAAGATATGTTATTGGGCCTGTTTTTAATCTAAACTTCTTCTACAGCCCACTTGCTGAAGAAGGTGAAAAACTAGAACTGCTAGGCGTTGACTGGAGATTTGAATCATCCCTGGATGGACATGTTCGATTACCAGCCCCCCAGCAAATGACTATGCCATTAAATCAACAAATACCGGAAATGACTGTTGTTGGCCATAACACCGCTACAATCAGGGAATCACTTCTCGAGAAGGCATTTGAACTAGGTGAGAAATTTATTCAAGCTAGCAAAGAGCATTACAGTCCGGGCATCATCGGACCCTTCTGCCTTCAAACATGTATAGACAAAGACATGAATTACTACATTTACGATGTTGCACCACGCTTAGGCGGAGGAACCAATGTACACGTTAGTGTTGGCCACCCATACGGAAACGCTACATGGCGCAAGCCAATGTCAAGTGGACGTCGAATCGCTATGGAGCTTAGACTGGCTGCAGAACAAGACAGACTGCTAGAAGTACTAACATGAAATGATTAGAATCTAAACTGCGGGTAATATTGTTGAGTATACGCTACCGCATGTTCATGAGGATAACCTTGAGCAACTAAATTTTGATAATACTGCATTGCATGCTGATTTTGAGCAACTGGCTGCACTTGGTTCATAGTTTGTAATGGCGGTCCAGACTGAACCGGCGGCCCATTGTTAACAATAGCCTGTGAATTATGATTAACGCCTTGATCAAAAGGCATGCTTTGCTCGGTACTGTTTCTTCTAACGAACAATAATCCAACAATCAAAACTACAATCAAACCAAGTATACCACCGCCGACTAACAGGGTAGTTGATGACGAGGCTGAATCGGATTCTGGTGGAGGACCCCACCTAGTTGGGTCGTCTGGATAGCCGTCAGCGCCGCTCGAAAAACTCCAGTCGGGATCAGTATTCGAGTATCCATCTCCATCGCTATCATAGCAACCAATCCGGTCATTCGTGGAGTTTCCTTTCACATTATAACAAGCGTCGGCGCCCTGCAATACTGTCCAAGAGTCACTTGGATTTGAGTATCCATCTTCATCGAAGTCAGGACATCCAAAACGGTCTAAAGTGGAGGTCCCCTTAACTGAAACACATCCATCTGGCTGTAACCCGTCAGGATTATTGCCATAGCCATCAACATCAGTGTCCTCCCATTGTGTAGGCTCAAAAATGAATGCATCAGCACCGTCATTTATCGACCAAGATGACTGCACAGGGTCAGAATATCCATCACCGTCAGAGTCAACACAACCATAGCGATCAATGGTGGAATTTCCGGCAACATTTAGACAGGAATCTGGCTGATTTCCAAATTGATTATCACCAAAACCATCACCATCAGAGTCAATCCACTGGGAAGAATCAAAAATAAATTGATCTACAACATCATACCAACCATCGCCGTCGAAATCTGGACACCCGTAAATTCCATCCTGAGTTGAATTACCTGCTTGGAATGGACAGGCATCTTGAGTCAATAAATTGGCTCCGTCAACAAAAATTCCAGGCCAGTTATCAGGCCTATCTTGCCAAGAAATATTTCCCCAATTATCCCCAAAACCATCACCATCAAGGTCTGCCCACTGTTTATCATCATCGACAAATGCATCAGCGCCTAGTTCGACTGACCAAGTAAAATCAGGATTGGAATATCCGTCTCCATCTGAATCTCTACAGCCATTTCTATCTTCATAGGAATCTCCCGAATCATCAATACAATTATCTGGATTGATTCCATTTTGATTATCGCCATATCCATCGCCATCAGAATCTGACCACTGAGTAGAATCAAAATCAAAATCATCATCTACATTAGCCCATCCATCACCATCTGAATCAAGACAACCAATCTTACCATTCTCAGATGAATTTCCAAATTCAAATGGACAATCATCTGAAATATCAGCCCACCCATCTAAATCAGAATCGACGCAACCAACATCAAAACCAAGCGTAGATGTCCCGTACGTGGTTGGACAGTCGTCCCTAGAGTCATTAAATGCATCTCCATCGTCATTGTTATCTTCATCGCTATCTCGGCATCCATCGCCGTCCATGTCGGTCGTCGGTTCAGAAATCCAAGTTGGTCTTGGAGGGTTGTAAGAAGTTAACGGGCATCCGTCCGCGGTATCTAAAACTCCATCATTATCATCGTCTAAATCTTCGGGGTGGTCATCTTTACAACCATCATTATCCCAGTCGGTTGACGCACTTGGATTAGAATAGTCTCTAGTGCTAGTCCATCCAGTTTGACTATTTCTTGGACAATTATCAGGGAAGTTATCGGTAATTCCATCATTATCATCATCAGAATCACACGAATCACCCTCTGAATCTAGGTCCGTGTTTTCTTGGCCAGGATTAGGTGTGTTAGGGCAATTATCATCATCATCAGCTACACCATCGCCGTCCGCATCCTCGATTGAGACAGTTTGAGTAAACCAAACATAAGGCATCAAAACAGAAGTTGTTTGAGTTGAAGCAGAGGAAGAGCCGAAGTCGATTGTTCCATTATAATTCCCGGTAACAATAATTGCACCGTTAGATAGTAATGAAATTCCCGAAATTGCATCATCATCGGTACTACCTGCATCAAATAGGGCTACTGAATTACCATTGGAATCGAAACTAACCAAAACTGAATCATTGTACCCCCTTGGAGTAAAACTTGTAGAGCCGAATGAATAAGAACTCTGTGAAGATAAGCCCATTATCGTAAGTCCGCTGACAGAATCATAAACTACTCCAGATGATGTATCATAACTGCTACCACCAACTGACTTAGCCCAGTTCCAGGTGCCTGATTGACTCATGCTACCAACAAAAGCATCGGTTTGACCTTGACTAGAAAGTTGAGTCCCAAGATTGATTGTACCAGTAAAGGAACCCGATATCAGTAAATTATTCGAACTGTCGAATGCAAAACCGATTGAATTTGGTTCACCGCTTCCACTGGTAGCATATGCAGTCTGCCAATTGCCAGCAGAATCAATCTTCGCAATACCCATTGGAATTTCGTTTGCTGCAGCAGTAACTACAACACTACCAAATGACATGCTAACTTGTAATGTTGTACCGACCCAAATATTGTTACTTGAATCAGAAATCAAAGAATCGACAATTTGGAAACCTTGACCTCTAGCATCTTCGAGCCATTGTAAGGAACCGGAATTAGAATATTTGACTAAATATATTTCAGCGTCATCGAGGTCTAATTGACCATTATTAATTCCATCCCCGCTGGAACCAGCATCAGTATTTCCTAAAAAGAACCCTCCTGCAATTACATTACTATTTGAGTCAGTAGTGATCGATGTTCCTTGAATCCAGTCAATTGTATTAACTAAAGTGCCATCATAATCACCGTTACCACGCAAGGCTTCTGCCCACATCCACTGTCCAGAAGAGGATAACTTAGCAACCCAACTATCATAATATCCAGTCGAACTTAGCGAAATACTGCCAAATGAAATAGAATCATAGAACCTTCCTGTGGCAAATATATCCCCATTAGGTGCAATTGCAATATCACCAATACTTGCTTCCGCATACTGTGAAATTCCGGTAATTGAAATTTTTTCCATCCACAACCAATTACCATTGGAATCTGACTTTGCTATCCAAGGTTCTATGTTTTGTCCGGAGGTAATTGAAGAAGAACCCATAGACATAGTCGTGGAACCACTCATAATCCCCGCAATTACAAATTCGTTATTAGCGGCGGAATCTATCGACGTTACTACTACCGGGTTAGACGCACTTGCTGATGCAGACCAATCATTGGAATTTTTCGATGAAAGAAGAGTTCTCAATTGATCAAAATCCTCAAACTCGGTGGTTTCATCAACGCGTTCTATATCGTAATTGATTAGAGAAGTGCTCAAAAAAAGTAGGACTATAATCCAAGAATACGAAACTCGATTTGAAGAAACATTGTCACCCATGGCATAGCCTCAACCCATCCATGCATGTATAGGAAATGAACTCTTCCCTATTTTATGGTAAAAAATTATATCAGAATTATCAAAGATTTGAATCTAACGAAAGCAATTCACTTTCACCAGCATCGATAACGGTAATAGTCGATACTGAAAATGGCTTACCGCAAGCGATTCCTAATTCTCTATTCACCAAAGATGAACGGAACATTGTTACTTCTGGGTGCTTGGCATGTAATTCATCTGTGTAATCGACTGGACAATTTGCAGCAAGAACTACCAATTTTGCATCTCCATTAGCACATGCATCAATTGCTTGTCTTTGTCCAAATAATAATTTTCCAGTCGCTATTGCATTCTTTAATTGTCGGCTTAAATCCATATTTTTTCCTCCATTCTCCACATTGTTTCTCATGGTGGGATTATCACTCGTCAGGTATGTAGAACAATTCTACACTTCCAGTACCTAGAGAAATTGGTTGACCAACGATGATGTTTTCTGCAACACCAGTTAGGTAATCTCTTTCTCCAATAATTCCTGCCTTTAGCAGGTGGTTAACAGTAACTTCGAAAGCAGCACGAGCAAGAATACTGTGCTTAGTACCAGATACACCGTGTCGACCTATTGCTCTAACTTCACCTTCAGAAGTCATTACATCTGCAACAAGTAGTAGATGTCTAGTATCAACTTCAAGACGCGCACCGTCAAGTGTAGCCTGTAATTCATTGACAATCGCTTGTCTTGCTGCTTCAATTCCTAGGTGGTCATATATCTCAATAATATTGTTAGTGTAAGTTCTTGAGCGGTCGATTGTCTCGATTTCACTGATTCTAGAAAGATTGGAGCCAATTGTTGATAAATAGTATTCACCTGTCTTATCGTCTAGTTGGACGTTGGCTCTCTCAATATTTGGTATTCCTTTCAGCCTCATATCTCTGATCTTTTCCTCAAGTTGGAGGAGCATAGTATAGGAAGGCGGATTCTCAGCTAGTTCTGCTAAATCTTCTTCCGAATAAACTCCAGGAATCAGCGTTAGTTTTGATGGATTCTTTTCCTTGTCACCCTGAACCAAGAGTCTAGTTGCTCTCTCAAGTTTATCTTTGACCTCAGCAGCACTCATATTTTTCTGCTTCAGATTACTCTTGTTCAATTTTAGAACTAGTCTTCTTTGAGCAACATCGGTTTCCAATGAGGCGATATTTACGGTCGTAGTAACTTCAATTGAAGCGGCCAATTTCTGAGCTTCTTCGGCAGAGGATTTCTTATCATCTTGAAGTCTGATGGTCATAGTAGGTGTGTTTGGTACCTTTCTAGCATCGACAATCTCGATGATTCTAGGAAGACCTTGGGTTACGTTAACAGTCGCTACACCCGCATAGTGGAAAGTTCTCATAGTCATCTGTGTACCCGGTTCACCAATTGATTGAGCAGTGATAATCCCTGCTGCTTCATATGGGTCAATACTAGCTCTATCAAGCGCAATAATTGCTTCACCAACCACCTTCTTTGCTTGAGGCTTGGTTAACTTCTTCATACCCCTTGCATGTATTGCTTCAGTCAAGTCATGGAAAATTCTGTCTGTAAACCTTCGAGAACCCGATGCTTCGACCGCATCCACTAAACTCTTGAAAACAGGATTGTCTGAGAGAGGGTCTTCGAGGGACCTCAGTTTAGCTTCTTTGTTGTATGAATCCATGTCTGCTGTTGATTTGACACGGGCTCTGGATCTAACTTTTCGACCCAGAGTAACAGCGGTTACAGGACCTATTGCTTCACTGTTTTCCAGTTTATTCTTTTGATTTGCTCCATCAATAATTGTCTTAATCGATGCGGCTGTTTCAGAATCAGTTTCACAGATCTGTCCGATTTCTCCAACTGGTAGAATTTTTACATCATCCCACTTTCTGTCATCCGCCAAGACGTGAGCAAAGTTTTCAGCGATACCCAAATCCATTAGCTTCTTCTTGGTTGCACTCTTTACTACCATCAGGCTTCACCTCCGTCACTTTCACCAACATCATCATCCCAAGCTCCGAGATCTTCTTCTTTCTCTTCGCGCTCAAATGATTCTCGCTTGACAACTGTTGCTCCTTCGGTTCCAAGTGCTTCATCGACTATAACATCGATATTGAATGGAGAACCATGTACACCACGTGATGGGTCAATTCCATCTTCACCGTAACTAAACTGGATAATTCTATTCGCAGTATTTCGAACCGACAACATCTCATCGTCATATACCTTCAAGTCATCCATAGCATTGATCAGTCTTCTTTGCATATAACCTGACTTCGCAGTACGAACAGCAGTGTCGACTAAGGATTCTCTTCCAGATACTGAAAGCATAAAGAATTCTGTTGGCTCTAGACCACGCTTGAAAGAGTTCGAAATGAACCCTCTGTCAAGAGCGCCTCTTCCACCACGCTTGAAGTGGGCCAAAACCCTGTCGTTATATCCACGTTCTAGTCTTTTACCACGCACTTTTGCTTGACCAATAGAACCTGCCATCATTGTCAGGTTATCCATCGAACCACGGGCACCAGAAATAGCCATGTTAACCGCAGCATTTGTTGAACCTGATTGATTCAACTCATCTTTAGCAATGTCACCAGCCTTCTGCTTACCTTCGTCTAGCATTACCATGATGTTCTCTTCCAATGTTTCTCTAGGAGTTCTACCAGGTCTAGCTTCATATCCTCGGCCGTCTTTTCCAAAGGCCGCTAATTCTTCCTCAACTAAATGTCGGGCATCAGCATTAGCCTTTTCAATTGCAGCCAGAGAATTAGGGGACAAATCCTCGTCATCTATACCGGTAGTAAATCCAAGAGCAGTACATGCTGCAATAGAAAGTTGAGTGAACTCATCCAAGAATTTAGCACCTTTTTCAGGTCCGTTGGTCTGAACAATAGCGTCTAGTAAACGTCCGTCTTCAGCACCGATTGCTCTCTTATCCAAAGTCCCTTCAACCTTACCATCTTTGACAATTACATCGTCATTGGATCTACTTCTAAATCTAAGATGGATATTATCAGGAATAATCAAGGAAATTATATCTTGACCACGGAAGCATTCTTTACCGTTCGAGTCCTTTACAACCTCAGGTAAATCTCCAGTCCAGCCAATGTTGCCTAACATCTCCAATCCATGTCTACGGTCGATTAGAGTACCAGGTCTAGAAAGTAGGTATGCACCAGAAATGTGATCATGTATTCCGCCAATTACCGCACCACCATATCTAGGAGTCAAAATATGTTCTTGAACTCTCATCAAAATCTTAGCCTCGGCTCTAGCCTCTTCAGATTGGATTACGTGAAGATTCATTTCATCGCCATCGAAGTCTGCGTTGTATGGAGTACAAACCGCTAGATTGAATCTGAATGTGTGGCCTTCCATTACGCGAACTTCGTGAACCATCATCGACATTCTGTGAAGTGACGGTTGTCTGTTAAAAATCGCCACATCGCCATCGATTAAGTGTCTCTCAACCAGCATTCCAGGCTTTGGATTTCCGTCTCGATCTAATGTTGACAATCGATCCTCAGTACCGGTTCTGTCACCCCACTCATCAGCAGGGCTAGTACAATGCGGACAGACAACTTGCAGATGTTCTGGGAATGGTTCAGGATTAGGTTTGTCTTGTTGTTCTAACTCCCACATCCATCTGTTGTGAAGGATAGCTCTTGGGTCATCATTTTCTAATGAGTGCCCATCAATATCTTCACCGCGAAGATTGGCAATAGTTGCTACATCATCAACTACAAAACTCTCGACTTCCATGTTGGTAATCATAGAGCGGGATATTTCTTTTCTAATGACTAAACCTGGTAAAAAGTTAGGCGCCGGTAAAACTTGATGCAAATCAGGACGCATGGTTGTCTCTTCCATACACTCAGGATTATGACATCTAAATCCAGCATTTATTAATCGACTTCTCGAATTAATTCTGACTCTTCGCTTATCTCCACGTATAATATAGTTAACACCAGGGTGGACATCAGGGCCTCTAAGAATCATCTGACGCATTTGTTCTCTGTTTCTCAAAGTAACACGAATTGGAACAGTAAGTTCCTTGGCTATCTTTTTCGGTACGCCAACTTCATTGACACCAAGATAAGGATCAGGCGAGATAACAGAACGGGCACAGAAATTTACACGCTTTCCAGAGAGGTTACTCCTGAAACGTCCTTCTTTTCCTTTCAGCCTCTGAGTCAAAGTTTTGAGTGTCCTACCAGAACGATGTCGGGCAGGAGGGATTCCTGAGGTTTGGTTGTCAAAGTATGTAGTGACGTGGTATTGTAGCAATTCCCAAAGGTCTTCAACAATCAATTGTGGTGCACCAGAATCTCTGTTTTCTCGGAGACGTTGGTTTATTCTCAAAACGTCAACCAATTTGTGAGTTAAGTCATCTTCAGAGCGGTCACCGCTGTCAAGAGTAATCGACGGCCTTACAGTAATCGGTGGAACTGGTAGAACTTGTAGAACAGTCCACTCAGGTCGATTTTGCTTATTCATACCAATAAATATTAGATGTTCTGACGGGATACTGCTCAGCCATTCTCTGACATCTCTTGGATTGAGTTTCCTTTCAGTTTCTTTTCCTGAGCCTTGTGTTTCCAGCTTTTCTTTGAATGTGGTTGGTTTATCGAGAGTAATCTTACCTTGAGCCGCTCCACAATGCATACAAACCTTCCTCTTGGTTCCGGATGTTACCTTTTCAATTTCTTTAATCATCTTAGAGAACTCAGTAGAACCGACACCGTGCTTGAGCATAATATCTCTAACTCTGCGGTTGTAGAAATCTTGTTCACTCAACTCCGGATTGTTCGGGTGGGTTTCTTTTTCATCGTGCAACAGAATCTTACTGCAAGTATTACAGGTAGCTTTCAATGCAGTTTTTATTAGATTAACGAAACCTATGTGAATCACTGGAAGTTCTAACTGAATGTGGCCAAAGTGACCTGGCGATTCATCATACTTACAGTTGTCAGTAGGACAAACAAGACCTGGTTCAATAACACCCATGTGCATGTCCATTAATCCTTGGCTATATGCTCGTCCATCATCCTTGTAAGTATCTGCAGTCTTAACTTCGACAGCTGACATTTTTCTAATTTCAGTTGGGTCCATCAATCCAAAGCGAATACTTGAGATACGCTTAGGAATTAGTGTTGTATTTCGGCTCATCTTCGGTCCTCCAGTTCAAGTCTCATTGCTACCCCTAAACTCTTCATTTCGTCTAATAGTAGCTTGAATGCGTAAGAAGTTTGTACTTTGTAAACCTCTGCCCCATCACCATGAATAGGGCTGACATAGGTTCTTCTCTTAGGGTCATACCAAGCAAGGTGACCTGATTGAGCGCACACATACATGTCAATACCATCCGACTCGTCAAGCAGCCTATCTTTGATAACCATGGATGCACCATGCGCAATTAGACAGTCACGTTCCATTTCACCAAATCGCAGACCTCCTTGTCTTGCACGACCTTCGGTAGGTTGTCGAGTCAAAATTTGTACACGTCCGCGAGAACGAGCATGTATCTTTGAACTGACCAAATGGTGTAGTCTCTGATAGTAGATACAACCGACAAAGATTTCAGCAGGGTATGCTTCTCCAGTCTCACCGTTAATCATCATTTCACGTCCGGAGTGGGCTAGACCATTTCTGATCAATCCGTCTCTCAAACTTACTTCTTTCTCTCCTCTAAATGCAGTACCGTCAATTCTTCTGCCTTCCAGTGAACCAACTTTACCACCAATCATTTCCAGAACGTGAGCAACTGTCATTCTGGAAGGAATTGCGTGAGGATTAATAATCAAATCAGGAACTACTCCATCCGGTGTAAATGGCATATCTTGTGGGTCGACTAATCTGCCGATAACACCTTTTTGTCCGTGACGAGATGCGAACTTGTCGCCTACTTCAGGAACTTTGTGACTTCGTACCATAACTCTGACCAAACGACCGGAATCTAAAGATTCTGTGACATATACATTGTCAACCCATCCCTTTTCACCGTGCCTGACCAGCATTGATGATTCTCTTCTTTCTTGAGCCATCAAGAAAGCACTTCCGGAAGTCTCTTCAAGGAATCTTGGAGGACTTGTCTTTCCAACCAAAACATCTCCACCTTCTAGGTATGTCTCAGGAAGAGGCAATCCATCGGCTTCTAAGTGGAAGTAAGATTCATCTGGCTTAAGCCCCTTAACTTCTTGAAGCGAGGAACCAGGTTTTTCAATTTCTTCAACTTGACCACCTGGGAATCTCCTTCTCTCAGCATTATATGTTCGGTTGAAAGTTGAACGAGCAAGTCCCAAATCGATAGAACCTCTATTCATAATGACGGCATCTTGCATGTTGTAGCCATGCAGAGACATAATTGCAACTATGAAGTTTTGACCACCGGGTCTTTGGTCGAAGTTGGTGGTTTCCATAGCACGTGTTCTAGTGATTGATCTCTGCGGGTAGTGAAGAATGTGTGCACGTGTATCTGGCCTTAGACGATAATTTGCACTTGGCAAACCTAGAGATTGTTTTACCATTGCAGTTCCACCGGTAACTCGAGGAGTTGAATTGTGTTCAGGATACGGAATCAGTGAAGCGCATACTCCAAGAACCAATTGTGGGTCAATTTCACAGTGTGTGTGCTCATCCGAATAAAGTAGAGGCAAACTAAACTTAGCAAGCTCCCATTCATTGTTCGGCATTCTAACTTTAGCCTTGATTTTAGCTGTTGTCGCACCAGGCTCTCCTAGATTTTCCCATTCAATGTTCTCATTGGAAAGAGGTCTTCCCGAAAACTTTCCAGAACCTGGTACTGTTTCAGGTAGTACGAATGGTTTAGGAGCGATAAATAGGTCTTCTTCTTCTTCAGCGTCAACCCATTCGACAATTCCGGTATCGACAAGTTGCTTGAAAGTCATTTCGCCAGACTCCAAAGCTTCGAGATGAGAACTGGTTAATCGAGGTGCGCCATCGTAAAGAATCAAAAGAGGTCTTAGGATTCTTCCCTTGTCGGTATTGATGAAAATATCGCGGTTTTCTGTGTCGTATCTAATAGAGACCTCAGCAGGAATTGTACCGCGTCTACGTGCGGACTTGAAGTGTCGAACTAAGTTTGCACCCTTCTTGTGAATACCATAGATATCTCCGTTAACGTGAACTCTGTCACCGTCGGTCCAATCTTCAGGTTGGTAAACATCCAACTCGTCCAATTGATTTCTGACATCTTGTTCACTGATGTGTTCTGACACATCAATCATTTGCGCAGCATTCTTGACCAGACCACAATTCTGGCCTTCAGGGGTTTCGTTAGGACATAGCCTTCCCCAGTGAGTTGGATGCAAATCTCTGGCCTCGAAGTGCGGCTGACTTCTAACAAGAGGCGATGTTACTCTTCTCATGTGCGATAGGGCTGCGAGATATGTCGTCCTGTCAAGCAGTTGACTGACACCTGAGCGGCCACCAACCCAGTTTCCTGTAGCCAGTGCATGCATAATCTTGGAAGTCAAGACGTCGGGTCTCAAGCAAGATGTGATTCTTAATTCTCTCTTTCTGTTGTGGTGTCTTTCTAGTTGGTATTTCAAATCTCTAGCGAGTTGACCGGAGGAAACACGGAACAGATCTTCAATCAAATCACCGGCCAGTCTAACTCTCTTGTTAGCGTAGTGGTCCTTATCATTAGGTTCCTTAGAATGCATAGCCATCTCTAGAACCTGACGAACAATACGTCCTAGGAAAATGGCTTTCTTTTTTCTGTCTGTTGATTGGTCACCCAAGTGAGGTAGTAGTTCCCTGTCTAGCAATTGATTGACTCTCGCCTCACGGTATTCTCTCTGTTGCCCAGCAGCAAATTTCTTTTGCAGCCATTCGTGCGCTTCAAGAACATTTTGAACCAAATACTCTTCATTATCGTTTACTTCGTTGATGTTTGCAACGATGTACTTGAAAGTCTCAGTAGGCCCTGCGATGGAAGTAAATATCTCTTGGTCGTTTTCAGTACCTAAGGCACGCATTAGCAATACTACCGGGATAGGGGTCGTTCCTGCAGTACTGATCTTAACCATCAGCATTCCGTCTCTTCTCTTTTCGACTGTTAGAGGTTTCCTCATACCGTCTTTTTGAGAGAAGATTTTTGCGACCTCGGTTCGCTTAGCGTAACGCTTGTTAATCTCGACTGTGACACGGTTAGGTGCGAGGTCTTCGGTTGAAATTAGTACTCTTTCGGTACCGTTGATGATAAAGTAGCCACCAGGGTCAAGGGGGTCTTCGCCTCTCTTCCTCAGCAAGTCGCTCCACATATCTGCGTCTTCGGCCGAAGTGGTTGGGTAGAGATTTCTATTGTGGTCTTTCTGAGCGATATGGCTAGGGTGAAGATTACATCTTCGTGAGCGGACCATTATCGGAAGGCTACCAACTTGAACAGCCTCTTCTTTTGGAGAAGGAACTCCGTTTCTTTCAATTTGAAAATCGATGGTAACTGGTGACATGTACGTAAGTTTTCTTAATCGGCATTCCATCGGACTCGAAGGGTGTTCAGAACCATTGGCTTCCCTTATTGTCGGGTCACCTAATTTGATATTTTTCAAACGGATAACTATGTCTTGGTCTACAACGTCCAACTTGATAAATCCGCCTTTATCATCTGAAATTTCCTCGTCTGTACCGACGCGAATATTTCTGATGATTTTTTCCATTCTTGACAACATATTGTCTCCGGATGGGATACAATCGTTGTATGATGCAATTTGGTGGTTTACTAAACTTCTTTCTCTAAAAAATGACTGAATAATTTCTTGCATAATAATTCCTCCTTAGTTACCCTCTACTATAAGCCTGTAAGCAATTGTTTTTCCCGCTGATGGGGAGTTTCGAACAACCTTGATTACCCTGTCGGCAATCCATCCGGCAGCTAACGGTTTGTGTTCAGGGTCAGCAGCCAGTTTGGCGTTATCAACGGACTCAGCACGTTCTTTAAGAACTTGAACGACAGGGTCGGTAATCAAAATTTTAGGGAGTAATTCTTTGGCGATCCTTGGCTCATCAGTTTCTTCATCAATCTCAATCATTTGCCATGGAGCAAGTTCTTCTTTTTCCACTTCGAACTGTTCCTGTTCAGAGATATTTGCCTCACCGACCAGTTCTTGATGAGGGACAAGCTCATGGTTTAGGGCATTGAATCTGAGTTCGATTTCAGGACGATCAAAATCATCGATGGCTCTTGAACGGATAGTAATTTTCTTGCTCTTCTTTTGAGCACGTCGTCGAGAACCCTGTTCGGCGATTACCGCCATTACATTTGTGAATGATTCAGAATCCTTGGAAATTCCGAGAGTGGAAGCAATTTCGTCATGAGAGAGTGACTTAATGTCAGTCATGTTTCGGTCCGTAGCCAATTTGTGGGCGAATTCTTCGGAGACTCCGAGTTCCATTAACCGTTTTTTTGTTGCACTTTTTACTACCATTTTAACCCCTCAATACACCCTAAACTGGCTAGACCGATAGCGAATCAGGCGGGCCCGACGGGGTTCGAACCCGCGACCGTCCGGTTAAAAGCCGGATGCTCTACCTGACTGAGCTACAGGCCCAACGTAGCAACTTGGGCTTTCATGCCGACTTGCCAACTGTTCATATAAGTTGCGATTAGGAATGCCCAGTCCCGCTGAGGCGGAACGCGTCACAGATTTTAGAAAAAGTGCCCAAATCGGGTCAAATTCACCAGTGCGTGAATATTGGTACCAATGATAATGAATAAATCCTTCGGAACAATCCGTAGTACGATTAGAATGTCCGAACCCCCAATTTTCGAACCGGTTCAGGCGGATAAAGAGATTGAACTAACCACCAGAAAATCGGTAATAAAAACCTGGCAATCTCCAACAGGAGAAATTTTTGAGATCAATATTCCAACTACTGTTTATCCACCGAGAGAAGATACTGATGTTCTAGCGAAGGCGCTACTAAGACTAGGACCGGGAAAAAACCGAAAATGTTTGGAGATTGGTTGTGGTTCAGGAGTATTATCAGCTCTAGCAGCAAGACAGGGGTGGGATGTGACAGCTTGCGACATCAATCCTTTTGCTGTCGCTTGTACCAGAGGCCTAGCGGCAGAAAATAATATCAAAATACAGGTTTTCGAAGGAGGACCCAGCCCTGCTATTGATGGGGAGGTTGCACAGTGGGCGGGAGAACAAAAATACGACCTGATTTTTTGGAATTTACCATATTTGAAACTTAATGATTCTGAAAATTCTCAAACCCTTGGCCCACTGGAAGAGGCTGGATTGATTGACACTGACAAACAAGGATTATTGAAAAGAACCTTGAGATTAATTTCAAACGGCCTTCTAGCTGACAGTGGCATCGCACTTTTCGTGGTTTCCAGCCAAAACGAATTCAGCAAACACGAATTTGAATGCTATTCAGCCGGTCTTGCAACTAGAAAAATCTCCAGTGTAAAATTTGAGGATGAGGAGGAGCTGCGCGTAATTGCGGTCTGGAAACCATATGTTTTAGCCAAAATAATTTCCTTACCGACCGTAGATTCTACCAATACACTTCTGTTGAATTCCGAAATGTGTGAAGGGAGTTCAATAAACAGCCCAAA
>CEWG01096088.1_pt1 | contig 20982 bp, 20 predicted proteins | sample 361411 | NCBI WGS metagenome assembly CEWG01 (sample SAMEA2622173, study PRJEB7988) | marine metagenome | biome: marine biome (ENVO:00000447); feature: surface water layer (ENVO:00002042); material: "saline water (ENVO:00002010), including plankton (ENVO:xxxxxxxx)" | depth 5 m | reverse complement strand
AGATTTTAAATTTTGGATAATCAGTTTGCCTTTTGCTATTTTTTCAGCTTTTGGATTATTAGCAGGTCTTAAGCTTTATAATAATAGCTGAAAATGTAATTAATTTTTTGTTATGGAATTAAAAAAGCAACTTTGGAATAAAAGATATTTAGATTCAAATACTGGCTGGGATGTAGGCTATATTACCACACCAATTAGAGAGTATATTGATCAAATTAAAAATAAAGAAATTAAGGTATTAATCCCTGGTTCTGGAAACGGTTACGAAGCAGAATATTTATTTGAGTTAGGCTTTAAAAATATTTTTGTTCTTGATTACGCAAAGCAAGCATTAAAAAACTTTAAAAGTAGAGTTAATTCTTTTCCTAAATCTAATATTTATGAAATCAATTTTTTTGATTTAAATCAAAAATTCGATCTAATTATTGAACAAACTTTTTTTTGTGCTTTAGATATCAATCTTCGAATTTCTTATATTAATAAAATGTCAGAATTATTAAACGAAGATGGAAAATTAGTGGGTGTTTTATTTGATGATAAATTTAATAATGAAGGACCTCCTTTTGGAGCGAATTTTGAAGAATATAAAAAATTATTTAAAGCAAAATTTTTTCTTAAAACTTTTGAAAAATGTTGTAACTCAATACCTTCAAGATCATCAAATGAATTTTTTTTAATTGCTAAAAAAAAACACAAATAATTTAATAGTTAGAATGCTGTTTAAAAAAATATTAATTTTGATTTTATTAGCTGTTACACTTTCATCTTGTAATATGAAACTGAAAGAATACCAAAATAATAATAATGAAGTTAAAGCTTTAATTGAACAAATCAATATTTTTTTCAAAACTGAAAATTCAAATGATATCAATATCTCATCATATTACACAGATGATTTTGTTTTTAATTTCTATCCTGAAGGTTTTAGAAAGGGCGTGCAAAAAAGTAAATTAGAGTACATAAATAATTTAAATAAGCTTAAAAAATCAAACATTTTTCTTGAAATAGTTCATGTAATTTATATGCCTGGATTAGACGAAAATAGTTATAAAATAGATGGTAGTGTTAGAATATATTATGGTGCTGTATTATCTGTTAATTCAGAAATAATTGAATTTTCTGGTTACCAAACAATTAATTTTTTTGATGGAAAAATAAAGGAAATATGGGAGTGGGCTGATTATGGTGGTGTTAATGAAAAATTAAAAAAATTAAATGCTACTCAATAATCTTAGATGCACAGCAACCATCATCTGCACATTTGCAAAATTGCATGTTATATAGATGAAGAATGATTATTGCTCCAGCGGGAAAATAAATAAAATACTCTGCAATTAAAATTAGTTCAAGTGAGTGATTTAAAATAGTTAAAAGAAGTATTACCCATGAAGTCCAAAATGAAATTTTTAACCATTTAATAGACATGTTTTTAGTAATAAAAAAAATCGCAATAAATGAAATAACTAAAAATATATAGTCAATAGCTTTCCACCATAAAGGGGCGTCTGCACAACATACTGCCGAGCATGCCTTTGCTACAAACAGAAATGGTGTAGCAATACAATGTATGGCGCATAAAGTTCCTGCTATCATTCCAATACTGTCGTAGTTGTAAGGGGTTGTAACTTTCATTTGTTTTGTTTGTGCAAAAATAGTTTTTATTTTTTTATATGCAAATGGGTTGCGTTTTTAATATTTTTTATTTTTATATTTTTGTAAAATAAATTAATTTGTGAACAAAATACTGTCAATTTTATCAGAAAACAAGATTAGTAAAACTAAATTTAGAGTAGATCTACTTACATTATTTTATTCAAAAAAATCTTTGTCAGTGATAGAAATATTAGATTTTTTTAACAATACTGTAAATAAAGTTACAATTTATAGATCTTTAAAAAGTTTTGAAAAAAAATGTTTGATTCATAAAGTTCCAGATAGTAAAAACTTCACCAGATATTCTTTGTGCAACAAAAATGAATGTAAAAATGGTTCTCACGCACACAATCATGGGCATTTTATTTGTTATTCGTGTGAACAGACATTTTGTTTAGAAAGTATAAAAGTTGAAAATACTAATCAGCTTGATGGTTATAAAGTTGAAAATTTAAAATTAATTTACGAGGGCTATTGTAATTCATGTATAAATAATTAAAAATGTTAACAGCAAAGTCAATTAAATATTCATATGACCCAATAAATACATTTAAATTCCCAGATTTTAGTTTAGATTCAACTGAAGGTTTATTAATTTTAGGTGATTCAGGAGTTGGAAAAACAACTTTTCTAAATATTTTAGGTGGATTGTTGTTGCCTCAATCTGGTTTGATTACTCTAAATGGAACTAATTATACAGACTTAAGCAATAAAGATTTAGACAAGTTTAGAGGAAAAAATATAGGTATAATTTTTCAAAGCTCATATTTTGTTAATAATTTAAACTTAAAGGATAATCTTTTATTTTCACTTTTTTTATCAAAAAACCAACAAGATGAAAATGTTGTAATTGAGCTTTTAAATCAGGTTGGTTTGCGTGAAAAGATATATTCAAAACCAAATGATCTTAGTCAAGGAGAAAAACAAAGAGCATCCATTGCCTTAGCTTTAGTAAAAAAACCAAATTTAATTTTAGCAGATGAGCCGACCTCATCCTTAGATGATAATAATTGTGATTTGGTTGTTAGTTTATTAAAAGAGCAATCGCAAATTAACAATTGTAAATTAATAATTATTACTCACGACGCCAGGCTAAAGAAGCATTTTAAAAATTCAATTAAATTATGAATATAAGTAGATTAGCATTTACGAATATTTTATCAAAACCAACAACTACATTGTTAAGTTTGTTACTAATGAGTTTGGGAGTTGGTATTATCTCAATTCTACTAATAATTAATAATCACATTGACAAACAACTTGACAATAATTTAAGAAGTATAGATATGGTAGTTGGAGCAAAAGGAAGCCCATTACAATTAATATTGTCCAGTGTATATCATTTGGATAAGCCAACAGGTAACATTTCCTACAAAGAAGCAAAATCATTAAATAAAAATGTTTTGGTTGATTTTACCATTCCACTTTCCTATGGTGATACCTACAAAGGATATAGAATTGTTGGTACAAATGAAAAATATTTTGATTTATATAATCTAGAACTAAGTCAAGGTAAAATATGGGAAAGGAGCATGCAGGCTGTTTTAGGAAGTTCGTTAGCATCCAATAAAAATTTAAAAGTTGGAGATAAGTTTTTTGGGACTCATGGATTTGATGATCATGGTCATATTCACGATAATCATACATATGTAGTTGTTGGTATTTTAAAAAAATCATACTCTGTTGCCGACAATTTAATTTTGACAAATTTAAAAAGTGTGTGGCAAGTTCATGAGGAACATGATGATTGTGAAGATGATCATTCTCATAATCATAGCAATCACGACCACAGTCATGACCATCACTCTCATGATCATAGCGATCACGATCATCACTCACATTATGAATCCAATAAAATGATTACGGCACTGCTAGTTAAATTTAAGAGTCCTGTTGGTTTAGTTCAAATTCCAAGAAAAATTAATGAGGAGACTAATATGCAGGCTGCAATACCATTATTTGAAATTAATAGGCTTACTAGCTTAATTGGTTTTGGAATAAATACAATTAATATAATCGCTTTAATTATTATGTTAGTTTCAGGTATTAGTATTTTTATTACTCTATTTAACTCGCTTAAGAAACGTAGATATGAGTTAGCACTTATGCGCGTGCATGGCGCTACAAGAATTCAATTGATTAAATTAATATTTATTGAAGGTTTGTCATTATCTGTAATAGGAACATTTTTTGGATTAGTGATAAGTAGATTTAGCTTAGTTATCATTTCTTTATTTACAAACCAAAATCAGAGTTTTACAAATATTGACTTATCAATAATTAATAGCGAACTATTACTTTTAATTGCTGCTTTAATTATTGGTTTTATAGCTTCTTTAATACCTGCATTTTCAGTATACAAAATTAATATTCCTAAAATATTATCCAATGAATAATATTATTACCATCTTTTTAATAGTTTTTTCAAATTATTCATTTGCACAAATTCAGTTATCATGGAAAGATTTAGAAGATGTAGAGTTTTCTGATTTATATGTCCAAGAGTTAGATGAGTATGTGCTATATCCAAGTTATGGAATGGATATAATGGCATTAAATGGTCAAGAAGTTATCTTAACTGGATATGTTTTAGAAATTGATCCTTCTAAAGGTTTTTATGTTTTATCTAAGGGTCCTTTTGCCTCTTGTTTTTTTTGTGGAAAAGGAGGTCCAGAGACTGTTGCGGAACTTGTTTTAAAAACAAATCGTGATAAATTTTTCATGGATGAATTTGCTTCAATTAAAGGTAAATTAATATTAAATCCTGATGATATATATAGGTGTATTTATATAATTGAAGATGCTGAGAGGTACAATCAACCATTACGACCAAGACCTGAACCTGAGCAGATCCAACATAAACTACATGAATAAATTATTCCTTTACTTTTTTTTATTAATTCATACAATTAGTGCTCAGACGCTAGATGATTTAGAGTTTGGTTCCGATACAACATTAGATATTGTAAGTTGGAATATTGAATGGTTTCCAAAAAACAGCTTAACAGCTACTTATGTAGAGAAAATTCTTAAAAACTTAAATGCTGATATCTATGCTTTACAAGAAATTGAAGATACTATTTTAATGAAACAAGTTATCTCAAATATTTCTGGATATGAAGCGTACTTTAAAAGTAGTTATTATGGAGGTTTAGCATATATTTACAATTCCAATACTATTTCTGTTAATGATCAGTTTGAAATATTTAATAGTCAACAATATTGGAATGCATTTCCTAGATCTCCACAAGTTTTAGATTGTAATCACAATGGAAAAAATTATATATTAATCAATAATCATTTTAAGTGTTGTGGTGATGGTTTATTAAACCTAAATAGTTCTAATGATGAAGAAAATAGAAGAAAGCAAGCAGCTAATTATTTAAAGCAATATATTGATAACAATCTTTCACTTAATAATGTTATTGTGTTAGGTGATTTAAATGATAATTTAGTTGATCCAAATGTTCACAATGTATTTATTAATATTATCAATGATACTTTAAATTATCTTTTTACTGATATAAATATTGCTCAAAACAATACTGGTAATTGGTCCTATCCATCATGGCCTTCACACCTTGATCATATTCTAATATCAGACGAGTTATTTCAAAATTTTGCACATTCATCATCTAAAATTGAAGTTATTAAATTAGATGAATATATGAGTGGTTGGAATAATTATGAAAATAATGTTTCAGATCATAGGCCAATAGGTTTAAAATTACAAACAGAGTCTTTAACTTTTTACAATCAAATAATAGATCATAAAAAAAAAGTATTTAAGATTTATGATGTTTTTGGTGTAGAGTTAGTAAAAAAAAAGAATGGTGTAAATATTATTCTTTATGATGATGGTTCACACGAAAAAGAGTTTTTTATAAAATAAGTTATTAAGCAGTTATGATCCTAACAATAATTTAAATCTCTTTGTTTTATCTCCTCTAACTACCGTACATTCAATCTCATCTCCCGGATTGTACTGTATAACAACTTCATGAAGTTGATTTGTAGAATTTACAGCAATATCATTGATTTTAACAATTATATCTAAATCTTTGATGCCAGATTTGTCGGCAGCACTATTTTCAAGAACTTTAGAGATTAGAACACCCTCAAGATTTTTTAATTTTAGTTCTTTTTGTATTTGTGCATTTATGTCTGAAATATAAATTCCTAAATAAGCTCTTTTTACCTCACCGTATTCTTTTAGATCTGTAATGATTTTCTTTACCATATTAGATGGAATTGCAAATCCATAACCAGAAAATGATCCTGTCTTAGATTGAATAGCTGTATTAATTCCTATAAGTTTACCTTCTAAATTAACCAACGCCCCACCAGAATTACCAGAATTAATAGCCGCATCAGTTTGGATAAATGATTCAATACCTCCATCATTAAGAATATTAATTTTTCTTGATTTTGCACTTATTATTCCTGCAGTAACAGTGGAGTTTAGATTATATGGGTTTCCAACAGCAAGCACCCATTCTCCAACTTTTAGTTCATTCGAATTATCAAACTGCATAAAATTTAAATCTTTTTCATCAATTTTTAGTAATGCTAAATCGCTATTTGAGTCCTGTCCTAAAATTTCTGCGCTGTAAGTTCTTTTGTCATTGAGGACTACTTCAATTTCTTTTGCATTATTTATTACATGTCTATTGGTTATAATATATCCATCATTTGAAATAATTACACCTGAGCCACTAGCAAAATTTTCTTTGGGCTGTTTAAAAAATCTTTTACCATAAAAAGGATCATAATAACCATATAACTCATCACTTATATACTTAGATTTAATATGGACTACACATTCAATGGCATTTTCTGCTGCAGAAATAAAATATGGATAGTTATTGGGTAAATTATTATCTTTATAACTTGTATCTTTGTAGTTTAATATTTTTGATTCACTCTCTTCTGATGCATAAGATTTTTCTGAAAAGATATTTTGTAAAAAAATTGAAATAATAAATCCGAAAAATACATAACCTAATACTTGTCTCTTTTTCATATTAATGTTTATTAATTAACTATATATGTGCTAAAATTATTGTGTAATTATTTATTATTTTGCAAAAATAATTCTAATATTTTTTTTCACAAAATAAGATGAAAAAATTTCAGGTTTTAGTAATAGGAGCTACCGGAGCAGTTGGTCAGTGCTTAGTTAAACAATTGCTAAATAATAGTAATGTATTATCGGTAACTATTTTTGTTAGAAAAAAAATCCCTTCTAACAGTAAAAAATTAATTGTCCACAGAATAGATTTTTCAAATATTATTAAGTACAAAAATAAAATTGTGGGTGACGTATTATTTTCTACTATGGGAACAACTTTAAAAGAAGCAGGTTCTAAAAAAAAACAATATTTAGTTGATTATACATATCAATATAACTTTGCAAAAATTGCATCTGAAAATGGCATTAAGCAATATTCACTAGTTTCATCAATGGGAGCAAATACAAGATCTTTATTTTTTTATCCAAAGATTAAAGGTATTTTAGAAGAAAATGTTGCTAATTTAAGTTTTGAAAAAGTACAGATTTTTAGACCAGCTTCACTAATTAGACCTTTAACTTTACTTAGAAAAAATGAAAAAATTATAATTAATATTATAATATTTTTTAATAAACTTAATTTATTTACATCAATTAAGCCTTTGCATGTTGAAGATTTAGCAAAATTTATGATTAATAAAGTATTTGAAAAAAAATTAAATAAGATTACTTTATACGAACTTAAAGAAATAATTAATATAAAACACAATACTTGATAAAAATTGATTGTTTAGATTTTTAATTTTTCCTTAGCGATTTTATTTGCATGGTACTTTATTAGTTTGTCAATAGGATTTTGTAAAATTTGACCAACTTTAAATTCATTTTCTTTAGCTAATGTTTGTATTTCGTTAGATAAAAAATATGAAACTGAGCCAATAAAGTTAACTTCTATATTTTTATAATTACTAAAACATTTTATATGCAAATTAATAAACTCATTTAGAGTTTCGTTTATTATTTTTTTTATTACGGGATGGTTTTTGTTCTCGCAAATAAAAGGAAAATAGGAAGCTAAAAACACATTTGCTCTAGATGACTTATATACTTTATCATTTATTTTATGTATATCGTGTTCATAATTTTTTTCAAAGTTTTTCGCTAAAACAGTTGGAAATAATTTATTAAAATATAAAGTGAGTAATTTTTTTCCAAAATGATTTCCTGACGCTTCATCTCCCATTATAAAACCAAGTGAAGGACCATTTTCTTTGATATTTTGTCCATCAAAATAGCACGAATTTGAGCCTGTACCAAGAATACACGTAATATTTGGTTGGTTATTATACATGGCAAAGCAAGCGGCATCCAAATCATGGCTAACTTTTATTTTTGCATTTTTAAAGAACTCTGCTAGCGGTTTTTCAATTATTTCATTTTTATGCTTTGCTGAACATCCAGCACCATAAAAAAATACGTGTAAAACTTCTTCTTTTATGAAGTTAAGCTTTGAGGAATCTAATTCTTTTAAAATAGCTTCCTCTTTTATAAAATAGGGGTTAAAACCAATGGTTTTATATTCATTAATTTTTTTTCCTTCAAGGTCGCATATTGCCCAGCTACATTTTGTTGAGCCACTATCTGCAATTAAAATCATTTTTTTTAGCTAAGATAATTTAAATTTACTTGTCTTTTAACAAATACAAAAATATAATAAAAAAACAATGTAAGTGTTTATAATACACTAACTTTGTATTAATATTAAGTTTTAGTTATACACTTAAACAAAAATTTTATACTAACATAGATGAATAGCAAAATTAAAATTGGAATAAATGGTTTTGGTAGAATTGGTAGAATGGTTTTTAGAGCTTCATTATTAAATGACGACATTGAGGTTTCTGCTATTAACGATCTAGTAGATATTAAATATTTAGCTTATTTGCTTAAATATGATTCTATACATCCAACTTTGAATTTAGATATTAGAATTAATGATAACGTTCTTACAGTTAATGATTCAAAGATTAAAGTCTCGTCTGAATCTGATATATCTAAAATAAACTGGCAATCTTCAGGTGTAGAATTTGTAGTTGAGGCAACAGGCAAATTTTTAACATTTGATTCGGCTAAAAAACACATTAGTTCAGGTGCGAAGAAAGTTGTAATATCAGCTCCGTCTAAAGATGAAACACCAATGTTCGTTTATGGTGTTAATCATAATAAATATAGTTTAAATATGAATGTTATTTCTAATGCTTCATGCACTACCAATTGTATAGCCCCAATCTTAAAAGTTATTGATGAAAATTTTGGTGTATCAAATGGAATGATGAGTACAATTCATGCGGTAACTTCAACTCAAAAAAGCATAGATGGTATAAATTCTGAAAATTGGAGATTGGGTCGCGGTAGTTTTCAAAATATAATACCAACTACAACTGGAGCTACAAAAGCGTTATCAAAAATATTACCATCTATGAAAGATAAAATTACTGGAATGTCATTTAGAGTTCCAGTTGCAAATGTTTCTGTTGTAGATTTAACATTAAATATTAAGCAAAAAACTAATTATAATTTTATTTGTGATGTTGTTAAGCAAGCATCTGAAAATGAATTAGAAGGTGTACTAGGATTTACTGATGAAGAGGTGGTATCTTCTGATTTTAATTATGATACGAGATCATGTATTTTTGATGCAAAAGCTGGAGCTATGCTGGGTGATCATCTATTAAAATTAGTTTGTTGGTATGATAATGAATTTGCATATTCAAATAAAATAATTGAAATGATTAGGTATATTCATATTTGTGACAAGAGATGCATATTTGACAATATTGAAAACCAAATATTTAAAAATAATATTACTTAAAATTATCTAAGTTTGTAAGATTAAGATGTAAATCTTTTTAATATTTTAGTATCAATTCACAACAATATAAATTATAATAAATTAAATAATATGAGTAATAATAATCAAAATAAAGCACTATACACACTGGTAATTGTTTTTTTCTTTTGGGGTTTTATAGCAGCAAGCAATGGAGTATTTATTCCTTTTTGTAAAAAATATTTTAATTTGGATCAGTTTCAAAGTCAGCTAATAGAATTTGCTTTTTATGGAGCTTACTATGTCGGGGCTTTATTTCTCTTTGTATGCTCTAGCATAACAAATAAAAATATTTTAAATATTTGGGGTTATAAAAGTACGATTATTAAAGGTCTAGTCCTTTCAACTTTTGGAGCTGGAGCGATGGTTCTAGCCGTACAAGGAGGTTTACCAGGACAGTCTAGTACATTTGTCTATATACTGGCAGCACTTTTTATAGTTGGTCTTGGATTTTCATTACAACAAACTTCAGCAAATCCCTTTGCAATTTCTTTAGGCGATGAATCAAAAGGATCTCATAGATTAAATTTAGCAGGGGGAATCAATTCTTTTGGAACTGCAATAGGTCCAATTGTTGTATCACTCGCTTTATTTGGAACTGCTGCAAGTGCTAACATAGATTTAAACTCAATGATTGAAAATCAAGAAATAACACTAAATTCAGTACAATATTTATATATTTTTGTTGGACTACTTTTTCTAGTAGCTGCATCAATATTTTATTTTTCAAAAAATTTACAGGAAGAAAAAGAAGATCCGACTTTTCTTGGAGCAAATAAAGCTATGTTTAGCCTGCTATTTATTACTGTAAGTTTAATTGTTATTTTTTATCAGATTTTTAGCCAATATCTTGGCTTAGAAAAAGGTGGGGAATTATCGTCCGAATCTGAAACTTTTATTTTGAAATTATCATTTTTAGCCTTAATAATTATTATTCTTACATTACTAGTTTCAAATTTTTTGTCACGAAAAAACACACAAGGATGGGGTGCTATGCAGTATCCTCAACTAGTTCTAGGTATGATTGCAATTTTCACTTATGTTGGCGTTGAAGTTACAATACAGGGAAATTTACCCGAACTTTTAAAAACACCTGCTTTTGGATCTTTAAATGAAACTGAAATAGCCCCATATATTTCTATGTACTGGGGTGGATTGATGATAGGTAGATGGACCGGTGCAATAGCAGTATTTAATCCAACAGACAAAATTAAAAAGTGGTTATATATTATCGTTCCTTATGTTGCTTTTGGAGTAGTATTGTCTTTAAATGCGATATCTGGTTTTGAGGTTAAACATTTATCATATTTTGCATTTTTTGTAATTATACAAATAATAGGGTTTTTTATTGGTAAAGATTTACCATCAAGAACTTTAGCTGTATTTAGTATTCTTGGTTTACTAGCAATGCTTGTTGGTCTTTTTACAACAGGAAAGGTTGCAATATTTTCATTTTTAAGTGGAGGATTGTTCTGTTCAATTATGTGGCCAAGTATTTTTGCATTAAGTATTAAAAATTTAGGAAAATATACATCACAAGGATCTTCCTTTTTAGTTATGATGATTCTTGGAGGTGCTATTATCCCTCCAATTCAAGGTAAATTAGCAGACGTAGTTGGTATACATGAATCGTATTGGATTACTGTTTTTTGTTTTCTATATTTATTAATATTTTCTTTAAAGACCAATAAAATGTTTCAAAAAAATAATTTATAAAATGAACAAAAATAAAATACTTATTTCAATTTTACTTATTTTAATATTAATCTCATTATTGATTTTTAATAAAAAATCTGAAGTAGTATCTAATTTTCCATTAAAGCATGAAGATAGAATAAATAAAATTCTATCAAATATGAGTTTGGAAGAGAAAGTTGGGCAAACATGCCAGATAACCTTAGATGCAATTTTAATTAAAAAAAAATCAGGTAGTTTAATTGAGCCACACACTATTGATAGTAATAAATTATATGAAGCTATTCATAAATATAAGATAGGTTCAATCTTAAATGTGTCAAATCATACTTTTACTTTAGAAAATTGGCACAAAAAATTAAAGAAAATTCATGAATGCACAAATTTAAAATCAAATTCAGTTCCAATAATATATGGAATAGATGCTATTCATGGGGCCAATTATATACAAAATAGCACGCTCTTTCCACAAGAAATCGCTTTAGCTGCTAGTTGGGACACTTCCATTGCAAGATCTATGGGTTTAGTAACTGCTTATGAAACACGAGCTAGTGGTATAGCTTGGAACTTTTCTCCTGTATTAGATTTAGGTAGAAAACCAATTTGGTCAAGGTTTTTCGAAACTCTTGGAGAAGATGAATATTTAGCAAAAACATTAGGAAAAAAAATTGTTGAAGGATACCAAGGAAACTTTCCAATAAGTAAATATCATGTAGCAGCTTGTTTAAAACACTATGTAGGTTATAGCTATCCACAAACTGGAAGAGATAGAACACCTGCATTAATTCCTGAAAGAACTATGCAGGAACTATACCTGCCTCCATTCAAGCATTCTATAGATGCGGGTGCACTTACTGTTATGATTAATAGTGGTGAAGTTAATGGGATTCCTGGACATGCAAATAAATATTTGATAACTGATATTTTGAAAAATAAATGGGGTTTTTCAGGATTTGCAGTTTCTGACTGGGAAGATTTTATAAAATTGCACACTGAATTACAAACTGATTCTACAATTAAAGACGCTATTGCAACAGCAATAAATGCAGGTGTTGATATGAGTATGGTTCCAAATAATCCTCAGTATAAAAAGTATTGTGAAAATTTAATTGAGCTTGTTAATGAGGGTAGAGTTAGTAAAAATAGATTGAACGATGCGGTTAAAAGAATTCTAAGAGTTAAGGCTGAGTTAGGTATTTTGGATAAAAAAGAATTTGATAAAACTGTATATAGTGATTTTGCGTCTAATAAATTTAAAAAATTAGCTTATAAATCTGCATCTGAGTCTATTACGCTTTTAAAAAATGAAGATAAAATTTTACCTATCGATAATAATAAATCTGTTCTTTTAATTGGTCCAGCTGCTAATAGTTTGAATGTTTTAAATGGCGCATGGACACATACTTGGCAAGGAATAAAAGATATATATAATAATGATTATCCAACAATTAAGGACGAAATCGAAAGAAGATTTAATACTGTTTATTACTTTGAAGGATCAAAGATGTTAATGAAAAATGGAGATGAATTAGATGTTGTTTCTAAAGATTTACAAAAAGCTGTCAAAATTGCATCAAAATTAGATTATGCAATTGTATGCTTGGGTGAACTTCCATCAACGGAAAGGTCTGGTGATATTTACTCTCTAAATATGCCAGAAGAACAATTGAGAATTGTTGAAGAATTAAGAAAAACTGGTATAAAAATAATATTAGTTTTAGTAGAAGGAAGACCAAAAATTATCAATAAAATTGTACCGTTTTGTTCAGCAATTTTACAAGCTTATCTGCCTGGTGATCAAGGGTCAAAAGCTATTGTTGATATATTATTAGGTGAAATTAATCCTTCAGGAAAATTACCATATACCTATCCTAAGTATGACGGTGTTATTATGCATTATGACCATAAGCAGTCTGAACTTATTAATGGTAATACTTGGAGTAATGATTTTTTTGATCCTCAGTTTGAATTCGGATTTGGATTAAGTTATACGAACTTTGCTTATTCAAATCTTGAAATTAGCTCAAGTAAAATTAGTAATAATGAGATACTAAAAATTAATGTAGATATAAAAAATACTGGCGATGTAAAAGGCAAGGAAGTGGTTCAACTATATATTAGAGATCATTATGCAACTATATCTCCATCTCTGAGGAAATTAAAAAGATATACAAAAATAGAACTCGAACCGAATCAAAAAGAAACTATTGAATTTGTAATTTCAAAATCTGATTTGAAATTTTATGGTATTAATAATGAGTGGATTGTCGAAGACGGGAAATTCAGTATAATGGTACACGATTTAGAAGCAGAATTTAATTTTAAAAATTAATGATGCTTTATAAATTTTATATTTTTGAACTTTTAATTTTACATGTCTCAAAATAAATAAATTTTGTCACTAATTAACATTTCTATAGATTGTGTAATTTTAGGATTTGACAAAGATCAAAAATTAAAAGTTTTATTAATAAAAAAGATTATTAATGACAAAAATGACTATCAGTATGCGTTACCTGGTGATCTAGTGAAAATTGATGAAGATTTATTAACAGGAGCTAAAAGAATATTGAAGAGTTTAACCTCTTTAGAAAATATATTTTTAAAACAATTTTATACTTTTGGAAACCCCAACAGAACTAAAGAAAAAAAAGATCAATCTTGGCTTCGTTTATACAGGAAAAAACCAAAAGAAAGGGTTGTTACTGTGGGCTATATAGCTTTAGTTAATATGGAGGAATATGTTCCTCAAGCATCATCTTTTGCATTTGAAGCAGAATGGGTTGAAATAAATAAATTGGCGCATGATTTAGCATTTGATCATAATCATATATTAAGTTCTGGAATTGAATATTTACGAGAACAAATTGATCATAAATTAATTTCAAATTTACTTCCTTTAAAATTTACATTATCACAACTACAGAAATTGTATGAAATTTTACTTAATGAAAAATTAGATAAAAGAAATTTTAGAAAAAATATCTCTAAAATAGATGTAATTAAAAAAACAAATGAAAAGCAAGAAGGTGTTGCACATAAACCTGCCTTTTTATACACATATGATAAGGTTTTTAGGCAAAATTAATTTCTAAATAAAACACATTAGGTTCCACAATATGTTTTATAACAATTTTCAAATTCTTCACTTGGAGGCTGCATAAACTCTTTAATATTTTTTTGATACAGATAAGGCTTAGAGATATATTTGAGTAGTTTTTTAAATAGAGTTTTGTTTCCATTAATAGTTTCTTCAATTACTTTCTCTACAATTTGATTTCTTGGAATTATTATCGGATTGTTATCTTTCATTATTTTTTTGTTACTAGAACAATGGTCAGTAAATTTTTTCCATTCATTTTTCCATATGTCAAAATCTGATTTAGGAGATTTATTTATTGTATTATCACTGTAGGTTAATTTGTAAAAAGTATTTGTATAATCTAAATTATTTTTCAACATTATATTTAGTAAATTATCTATAAGTTGATATGATTTTTGATTGGCTTTTTTAATTCCAATTTTTTGTAACATCATCGAATAAAATTTTTTATTCCAAATATCATCAAATTGATCTATTACATTTTGAGCTAATTTTATTGCTTTTTGTTTGTTTTCATCAATCAATGGTAAGAGAGTTTCGGCAAACCTAGAAAGATTCCATTTAACTATTTTACATTGATTGCCATATGAATACCTTTGATAATAGTCAATAGAACTATAAGTTGTGTTTGGATTGTAATTATTCATAAATGCACATGGTCCATAATCAAAAGTTTCAGCTGAAATTGACGTATTATCAGTGTTCATAACACCATGAATGAACCCAACACGTAACCAATTAGTAACTAAATCTATTTGTTTGATCATTACTGTTTCTAGCAAATCTAAAGCTATATTGTTACTGCTTATTAGTTCGGGATATAGTCTTTTTACAGTGTATTTAGTGAGTAAATTCAAGTAATTTTTATTGCCAAAAAAAGCAGCATACTCAAATGTACCAATTCTAATATGACTGTTCATCATTCTAGCTAGTACAGCTCCTTCGTTAAGATTTTCTCTGTTTATATTTTCTCCAGTTTTAATAATAGCTAAACTTCTTGAGGAAGAGATTTTTAAATAATGAATAGCTTCGCTAATTATATACTCTTTCAACATTGATTTTAATGTTGCTTTACCATCACCACCTCTTGAATATTTTGTTGTACCACAGCCTTTAAGTTGAATATCAATTCTTTGATTAGTTTTTAAAAAATATTCACCAATAATAATTGCTCTTCCATCTCCCAAATTAGTGAAATGTCCAAATTGATGTCCTGCATATGCTTGTGAAAAATATTTTTTTTTCTTATGTTCTTCTGTCAAAATATTTTTTAAATCTGATTCATTTATAAATGGATAAATGTCTTCTAGTAAAAGTTTATTTAAAATAAAAATTTTAGATTTTGAAAAAATATTCGGTTTAGTTATTTGATAGAAAAAGTTTGGTAGTGTTAGATAAGAATCGTCTAATTGTGACATTATGTTTAAATATTTATACTAAATCCTAGCCAATCTAAAACATTTTGACACCATATATCCTTTCTTTCCTTATCTGTTAAAATACCTGTTTCTACAGCATAATCTATAACTCTACCTGGATATGATGTTCCAATACCTTCCATTTCACCAAGTGGAAAAGGATCATCTAAACCCATAATAATTTGACTTGTACCAACACGTTTTTTAAGAAGATCTAGAGTATGAGAATCGTGTACTAAAGTGTCAAAATACAAATTTTTATGTCCTAGTGTTTTTCTTGGGTCTTCAAGAGTTTTAAAAATATCAGGTCGTCCATCAAAACCTTGAATTCTTCTTCCGTAATTTGCAATTCCTAGCATACCACCGTGCGCAAAACTTGTTCGAACATTTGGATATTTATTTGGTAAATCTCTTAATGAAAACAAATGAATTGTGTCGGCACATTGAGCCATCATCCACACTAAATGAAATCTCCAATATTCATTTTTTAATGCAATCATTTTTTCTCCATCGTATGGATGAATTTGAATTGCCAATTTATACTTATTTGCCAGTTCAAATATCGGGTCAACATCTTTTTCAGCTATTGATAACCATTCATTTTTATTATTTAAAAAGTGAGTAGGTAAACACAATACTTTTAAATTTAATTTATTTACACATCTTTCAATTTCTTTAAGAGCAAAATCCATGTATAGGGGCTGTACAACAAAACCACAAGTAAATTTTTTTGGATTTTCACTTTGAACATTGGCATTAAAATCATTTTGAAATTTGATTGTGTCCTTACAATCGTTTTCTTTCCAACCATTACAGTATAATTGTGATAAACAAAGCATAACACTATGGTCAATACAATTTTGGTTCATCCAAATTATTTTCTCATTCTTAAAAAAACTTGAACTTGTAATTGGTCTAGCCCAATTATCTTGTCGCATAAATTTTTTATCATCATCTATCCAAAATAGTTTTTTATCTTTCATAAACTTTGGAATTTGGGAAGGTTCTGGCAATATGTGACCGTGTCCGTTTATACGCATAAATTATTATTTTCTTAAAAGTAAAAAATTATTTGAAAAAATTAAAGTAGGTATTTTTTTATTTTAGCAACAGTTACAACTTTTTTTAGTATCATCTTTTTTAATATTGCATAAATAGTTAGGATATTTTGATAAAAATATTTCTGCTAACATGATATTAGATACACTATCATCCGCCCCAAAAGTATCTCTTACTAGAAGACCAAATTCTTCAAGAGTATAAAGTTGGTCTTTAATTTCTAATTGCTTATGTGAATTAATATTCATATTTTATTTTTTGTAAAATTAAATTTTTTAAATCAAACAGAGTTTATTGCAATCGAATTTATTGACTATTTTTGCTAATGAAGAATTTTTTTTCATTGTGCCTGTGACAAGTGTTTATTTAATTTACAACAGAGAAGCTACATCATTTTACTTATATGTTAATGCAGATAAACTATCAGAAAGTAACTTAACTTATTTAAATAGTATTTTATAAAGATGTTAAAATATAAAACACATATAAATAAAAATAATATACATTGGATTACATTTGTACATGGCTTTGGAGGTAGTAGTAATATTTGGCATAGACAGATTAGAGAGTTAAGTAAACATCATAATTTACTATTTATTGATTTAAGAGGACATGGAAAATCAAAAAATATTGTTTTAGGATCAGATTTTAATTTAGCAACGGCGTGCAATGACATAATTAATGTGTTAAATTTTTTAAATATTAAAAGCTCACATTTCATTGGTATTTCTTTTGGATCACTATTAATTTTAAAGTTACTTAAAACACACAATCAGTACATCAATAAATCAGTTCTAGCTGGAGCAATTACTTCATTTAATAATATCACTAGATTTTTATTGTTATGTTTAAATTTTCTCAAAGGAATTTTACCAAATATGTATTTGTATAAATTATTTGCTTATATAATTATGCCTAAAACTAATCATAAAGAATCTAGGCGTTTATTTATTCGTGAAGCTAAATTAGTTAGTAGAAAAGTATTTACTAAATGGTTAAGTTTAATACCTGAGTTAAAAAGGTTTATAATAAATTTAGAAAAAATTAATTTTAATAAGAAAATTCTTTTTTTGTCTGGTCAAGATGATTATTTATTTTCGGAAGGGGTTAAAAGTTTTGCTTCTAAGAATGATCTGTTTAGTTACATTTCAGTAGAAAAAGCGGGTCATGTAGTTAATATTGATAAACCATCTAGTTTTAATCAACATGTGATTAAATATATAGAGACAAATTGTAATTAATTTTAATTTAGTAAATCATTTTTTACAACTAATTTATTAATCTTCTTGTAGTATAAAAATGAAAAAAATTATAGCTTAACTATTTTAATAGTTGTTTTTTTGTTTCCAAAAATAATGACACAGGTATAAATTCCAGACTTAAATTTCTTAAATGAAAGTTTTTTTCCAATTTGAGTACTTAAAAAACTCCCATTTAGTGCGTAAATATTTGTTTTTATGGGTTCAACAAATTCATTTGTAGAAATATTCACATAATCATTAGTTATACTAGGAAAAATTTTAATATTATCTAAATTTATTGATAAAATATTTACCGATCCTGTCCCATTGTAAGCACCAATATTTGAAGAGTAAATATGTGAAACACTGTTGCCAAAATAATCCCTACCTCCATTATGCTTTAAGTAGTTATTTGTATCACTACTTCCATTAATTAAAAATCCACTTCCAACAGCAGGACTATTATTTTGAATTTTATATGCTTGAGGGTTATCTTCTCCCAAATTGTTTGTATTTAGGAGTAAGGGATCACTATAAAGTGCATTGTGCTGTAAGTCACTATCAAGACTAATGCGTGAAGAATCATAAAAAAGATTATGACTAATGTACAGATCATTTAGATTATTCTCAATTAATGTGGGAATTGATAGTCCATTTTTTCCTGCCGTAATTATATTATTATAAACATGTACATCTCCAATATTTGGCCAAAAATAGATTTCAGGGTTTAATGTATCACTTACGAAAATCGTATTGTTATAAATGAAAGTACCAACATTTGGGCATCTTATTGGATTTTGGCCGCAAAAATTAGAAATCCAAAAGATTTTACCTTTTTTATCCCAAGAAATACCATTTGGATCTTCACGATATCCATCATTAACACTAATGTTATAGCGGTATCCGCAGTTAATATTGTTACCCAAAATTTCCGCAAATCCTCCTTCATTATTAAAACTGTAGTTATACTGAAAAACTACATTTTCATTTCCATAGTCTATATGTGACCCATAAGAATCCATAGGACCATGAGCATTCATAAATTTATTGTGTTGAGCAACTACATTTTTACAATCAAATGGCCACATACCACTACCTCTTTTCCACATTCTATTATCAATAGATGAACCAGTATGGTTAAAAATACAATCTTGAACAAGAATATTCTCACTTTTGTTAGGAACAAAACCTGAACCACCTGTATGTTCAAAGACAGAGTTCTTGACTATTATTTGACTATTTTTTACAGAATCTATGCCAACAAGACCCAAAGATTTAATCCAAAATCCATAATGTCCAGTATTCGTGATTGTAGTGTTTATGACTTTAACTTTAGATATAGTATTAATTAGCCCAGAAACAGCATCAGACTGTGTTTCTAATTTGATTCCATAACCCAAATGAATATTGCTAGATATATATGGAGTAGGATAAATATCATGAATGTAGAGATTATTAAAAGAAAAATTTTCAAGATCTCTGCTAGAAGCAACAACTTTAATTCCAAAACGAACATTTTTTCCAGATCCCCAAGAATTTTCGGCTCCTCCAAAACCAGGTAATTTTTTAGCTAAACCTTCATATATTGTTGTGCTGTTTAATGAAATTGCGTCAAATTCTACAGAACCACTACTAAATTGAAACTTCACAGTTCTATCAAAATTTACTTGATTCACCGTTATAGTATTTATTCCTAATGATAAAGCTTGAGATGGTGCAAAGTACCAGTTCTGATTAGCTACAGTTCTTACCACTCTGTAACTTGCACCTTGAGTAGGTAAGCTTGTCACGTTTATTACAAATGTTTGTTGAGATCCGTTATTTCCATCTCCTATTTGGCAAGCTGTATAGACGTTAGACCACGCGCTGTTTGGTCCGATCGCAAATAAAGTTGGTGTTTGTGCTGATATCGAAGTTGCAACTACTGAGTCAAGATGACTAGATGAATTATACAGCTCTAAATTATTAATATGTATGTGCTGATCATTAAAAATTAAAATTGATGATTGGTATCCAACTCCATTAATAATTGCCCTATTGGATCCAGCATATATATCAATAACTATGGGCTGATTTAGTGAGCCTGAACCATTTAACCAAAGCATACCTTCCCAATAATCACCAGATTTAAAATATATAGTATCCCCAGCGCTAAATTGCATTGAGTTTAACTTCTCTATGGATTGAAATGGGGTTTGACTGCTTAAACCATTGTTCATATCGTTCCCCTGAGAACTGCTTACGTAGTATACTTGCGCTTTCATATTTACAATTAAAAAGGCTGCTAATACTGTAAGTATGATATTTTTAGAAAATATATAAAATTGAAAATTACACATACTTAAATTATAGAATTATAATTTACACTAAAAAAATATAACTATCCAAAATTAAAGAAAAATAGTTAGGTGCAATATCAATTTTAATATTAATAGGCGTGAGTTAAAACTCTTATTAATCAAAAAAAAGAAATATAATTTTTATTCAGTGTAAAAAACACACTACCATTTTTTGAATTTTTTAAAAAAGTTTTTATATTTGGGGTCTTGTTTTTACGACAAAAACAGAAATTTTATGAAGAAAAATTGTATTTATCAGGTTAATCCTGCGGAATTTTATCGTTCTTGTTGGCGAAATTTTTCTGCTATTTCTGCGTCAAAATTTTTGAGTATAATAACCATTATGTTAAGTCATAATGGTTTTTTTACATATATTTTTTAACATTATTTATTAATTAAAACTTGTATTATGAATTTAATCTCTACTAATAATGAATCCCTTCCGGGTGTATTATTAAAAAAAATTAAAACACTTACGTTGTTAGTTTTGTTTGCAGCTAGTACTTTAAATGTATTTGCTCAATCAACATCAACAATTAGTGCTTGTTCTGATTTTACATCAGGACCTGCTGC
>CEWG01109048.1_pt1 | contig 20997 bp, 23 predicted proteins | sample 361411 | NCBI WGS metagenome assembly CEWG01 (sample SAMEA2622173, study PRJEB7988) | marine metagenome | biome: marine biome (ENVO:00000447); feature: surface water layer (ENVO:00002042); material: "saline water (ENVO:00002010), including plankton (ENVO:xxxxxxxx)" | depth 5 m | reverse complement strand
TCTTGCTGAATCATCAAATAATGGTGAAAAGGTGGATGTTCTGCCATATAAAATGCATTTTGACAAAACAAGATATTTAAAATTTATGGTATATCTTAGAGATGTATCTGAGGGAGACGGAGGTGTTACATTCGCTAAAAAAGAATGGAATACAAAACTTCAACAAGAACTACTTAAAAAAGAAGCTTTAAGAGAAGAAAATGTTGTCGAGGTAAAAGATTTATCACAAATTGAAGAAATTACTGGTCCAAAAGGAACAGCAGCTATTTTTGATACAAATATTACGCATAAGGCTGGTCAAGTCTTAGGTGAAAATAAAAGACTTGTCCTTAGAATTGATACAAGAATAAAACCTGCTTAATTTAAATAATTGCAGACAAGATTAAACTTTAACTCCTTGTTTTTTAAATATGTATAATTCTCATTATGAAGAGCGCCAAGTTAAGTAATAAATATAATTATTATTACCTTCCTGGAATAATTCTCTGTTTTTATTTTATCTCTATATCAAGCATAGGTGATGGTGGAAGAATTTATACTCTCTCTGACGATATCATGATTTCAATGAGTTATGCTAAAACTTTTGCTAACACCGGAGAGCTAGTTTGGTATGAAGGCAGTAACAGAGTCCAGGGCTTCACCAATTTTTTATACACTATATTTCTCTCATTTATACACTTATTCAAATTTGACCTCCAAATCAATTCTTTGGTTGTTTCATTAGTAAATGTCATTTTTTTATTAATAATTGCAATAAAAGTAACTTCCCTTGCACTTATATTAAGTAATGGAAATAAAAGAATTTCTTATTTCTTAGGTGGTTTAATTTTTTTTCAATATCCATTAATTTTTTGGTCTTTACGTGGATATGAGGTTGGCATAATAAGCTTGTTACTTATATTAATAATTGAACAAATTGTAAAATTTGATCCTAGTTTTGTTAAAGTTGATACATCTAAAATTTTAAAAATATATATTCTTATTTCTGTAGGAATCTTAATCCGCATTGATTTTTTAGTGATTTTACTTGGTGTAAGCAGTTATTTTTTCTTATTCAAGGTCTCCAGTTCTAAAGAATTTTTTCTTTTTATAAAATACAACTTATTTGTTGGCTTTGTTATATTTTTCATATTTTTATTTCAGTATTTTTACTACGGGGACTTTCTTCCAAATACTTATTATCTTAAAACTGGCGGGTTTGCACTTATAGAAAAGTTGCCGAGAGGCGTTCTAAGTTCATTTAATTTATTACCTCTTTTAATTTTTATATTCTTTACGTTAATTAATAAATTTTCTTATAAAGAAAATTTAAAAACTATATTTCCAATTTTCTCAGTAAGTTTTTTTCTAATACTTTATAACGTTTACATTGGTGGAGATGCTTGGGAAGTTTATGGATTTGCTAATAGGTTTATAACTCCAATTATTCCCCTGGTATTTGCGGCAATACCAATGCTAATTCCTACAAAAATCCTGAACAAAAATAAAGTAATAAATGTAATTTTACTTTTATTGTTGTTAGGTAGTGTGTTTTTAATTCAGTTAAATGTAAACCAACTTTTGGGGTTTGAGTCTATAGAATTTAAACTTCAATTGCATGAAATTATTTACATATTTACTTTAGCTATTTTTATAGCTCTATTAAAAAAAGGAATCAGCAGTCATTATATACTAGCTATTTTATTCACACTGTTTTTAAGCTCATCTCACTTTCAATATATGTATAACGAGGAAGTTCAAATCACGAGTACTGACTATTTAAATGTGGCTATTGGTAAAAAAATAAATTTGATTTCAGAACCTAAAGCCACAGTAGGGTTATTTTGGGCAGGAAATTTATCTTATTATATTGATAGACCTAGTATTGATTTACTAGGAAAATCAGATAGGGTCATAGCAAAAAGTCCTCCTGTGAGAGAGCAGGTTCAAAGCAAATACAATTTTAGTGATTTTTTCCCAGGTCATAATAAATGGAATTTTAAATATTCTATTGGTGAATTAATGCCAGATATAATCATTAGACCATCAGAAGATAGGGAATTTATAAAGCAGATTGAATCTAATGGTTATAAAAAGTATTGTATAAAAATTATATCAAAAACAGGACCACAAGAGTTTCCTATTTTTATTAGAAACAATTCTATGAATGTTAAATTTGACAAAGTTATTGATTGTAGTGTGTAAGTTTCTATTTCTTAATTAAATCAAAAACAATAGATTTCAGTCTCAACATATTATTTCAATTTATCTTAATGTCTGTTAAATATATATGTTAAGTGAGACCCTCTAATGCGAATAGTGTGGATTAAAATACTGAAGTATGAAAGATTCAAAAATAACACTTACAGCCATAGTGCCTGTATTTAACGAAGAATTATTTTTGAATGAATCGCTTGAAAGACTTCTTAAAATAAGTGTTATAGATGAAATTATTCTTGTAGATGATTGTTCTACCGATAACTCTTTAAAAATTATGCAAAAACTTACACTAAAAAATAAAAAAATAAGAATATACCAATGTAATTCTAATGTTGGCAAGGGTGGGGCAATTAAAGTTGCTTTTAAGAAAATTACGACTGATTATGTAGTTATTCACGATGCAGACCTTGAATACAATCCAGAAGACATCTATCACCTTTATAATGAGATTCAGCAGGATAAAAATAAGTTTGTTATAGGTACAAGGTTTACTAAAGAATCAAAACCACAAATTTACAAGCGTACATATTTTGCAAATAAATTCTTATCCTTTTTATTTTCTTTGACATATGGCATTAACGTATCGGATATTGCGACATGCTATAAATTAATTCCTTCAAGTTATTTAATGAATACATCTTTTACTGAAAATGGATTTGCAATTGAAGTAGAGCTGTTGGCTAAATTTTTGTCTAACAATAAGAATTATTCTGAAATTCCAATATCATACACAGCAAGAAGTTATGAAGAAGGAAAAAAAATAAAATTTTTGGATGGATTAAGATATATTTTTGTAATTTTTAAATATAAATTTATTTAGAGCATTAATTAAATTTATACATTTAATTCAACGAGTGAAATATACGTGTAGTTATACATTTCATTAGGAGACTCTTTTTCAAACAATTCCAGTTCTTTTGCATATGGAGAGCTTTTAAGATCTTTATAAATAGGTTCTAGACTTTCATAATGACCTGACCAGTCAGAATTCACCCATCTTTGATTGTTGTATAAATAAACAGGCTGGATTTCGTAGTGTTGTTTAACAAGTTTTTGAAATAGATCATAATCTGCAGAGTTAGGTTTTTTTAATTTTTTTTGATAGTAGTAGTATTCAGTTAAAAAATATGGGAGAGTGTTGTTTTGATAAAATAATTTTTTATATATTTTATTTAATATTTTATGATTTGTAAATTTGTTAATTGGCTTCTTATAGTTAGGATACCACTCTTTAATATCCTGACCCGATTTGTTTAAAACCTTCCTTACAGAGTATGCATCTCCTTGTCCAACAGGATAGTTATCTTCAAAAATAGCGTATTTAATACCCCAAGAATATAAAAATTTTAATCTTTCAATAACATTTGTATGATCATCAAAATAAACAATTGTATTCTTAACATCAATATCTTTAAAGCTAAGATCTTCTATGTCTCCTTCAAAATACTTTATATTTTCATTATTTGAAATATATTCTCTGATACCTAAATTGATATCGATTGATACAAGATTAAATTTATCTAATGAATTTTCAATTAGCCAAGTTGAGTGACCTTTGTAAATTCCAGATTCATAAATATTGGAAACATTAAGTTTTTTTAAAATTACATACAACGCAAAAGAATGGTTAAAGCCCATCCCACCAATATTATTAATTATTGGTCTATTTTTATAAATTTCAATAAATTCAGAAAGATATGGCTCTATTTCTTTATTTGTTAAAAAGTTCATATTAACAATTTACTTTAGCACTTTAAGAATAAATATTTTTATCTAAAAACTGTTTGATATTTGATAGTTTTTTATTGGAGGTTGTTAGTATTTTTTTTATTTCTTACCCAATTCAAAATCTAACATTATTTCACATATTTGTTCTAATTTTTTTGTTGGTTTCCAAGATAATTGTTCTAGTATTTTTTTATTATCTCCTCTAATGCCAATTAAATCATGTACTCTAAATTGATCACTTGTAGAAGTAATAAATTCAAAATTATTATCTTTATTTATATAACTTACATTGTTGTCTGATATGACAACTTCATAATTTATATCTAGATAATCTAGACATATATTTAAAAAATTATAAAGCTTCGTTAGTGTGTTGCTTGATACTATATATTCTTCTTTTCTATTGTTTTTTAGAATTGAAAATATTGCATCAACATATTCTGGAGCATAGCCAATATCTCTTTCAATAGAAAGATTTCCAACCTTAATACTTAAATTATTATTTTCTTTGTAATTGATAAGAAATTCAATAATTTTTTTTGTAAAAAATTTTGAACTTCTATATGGTGACTCATGACTGAACATGATTCCTGTGTTTAAATTAAGATTTTTTGTTTGAATTTTTTCCTTTATATAATTTTGTGTCTCTAACTTAGAAATTGAATATACTGTCTTAGGTTTTGGTTGTGTTAATTCATTCACTACAGTGTTTTCATATCCCTCATAAATTGTTGCAGATGAAGGAAAAAATAAAATAGTCTCTTTTGAAAACTTCTCGATAGTATTAATTAAATTATTTGATACAACTGTATTGGATTCATAAGTATTTTTTTTATCATTATAACTGTCTCTTACGCTACTTTGTGATGCCAGGTGAGCCAAGTAGATAGGGCTGAATTCTTTAATTACATTTTGTAATTGTGAAGTGTCTCTTAAATCTACCTCAACAAACTTGACATCGTTGTTGTTGAAATATTCGCTCAATCCAGAAGATCGATTTTTTACTGTTTTGGATGTTTCTGGTCTTAAAAGTCCAATTACTTTAAAACCATTATTTAATGCCAACTTAGATAAATAGTGGCCATCCTGACCACTTATACCTGTTATTAAAAAATTGTTGCTAATGTGAATCCTTAATTTTTTTTAAAAGTTTAATTACTTTCTAGGCTAACCAACCACCATTTACTTTAATAAACTCTCCTGTCATAAAAGTATTATTCTTATCAATTAACATATTGATTGCTGGGTGTAGCTCTTTGGGGTCACAGCTTCTAGAAAGAGGGGCAAATGTTTCGTTCATTTCCTTGCTTTCATTTAAAACTAAATGTGGAACTAATCCATTACACAGTATTCCAAATTTTGAATAATGTTTAGCAATATATTTAACAATATCTACCTCTATTGTTTTTGATCCAACATATGCAAAACTTTTTACAAAGTCGTTTTCATAGAAGTTAGGATTAGGACTAGTAAAGCTATATGTACTAGGTGTATAGAGCAATTTTTTTATATCTAAATCTGATTTAATAAAATATGCAATGACCTGTTTCGCTACATTGAGCGTAATATTTGTATTAGTTGTAAAAATTTGTTCCCACTCTTCGTTAGGCATCTCATGCAATTGTTTTGTTGGTTCATTTAACTTTTGATCGATACCTGCAGTATTAAAAACTACATTTGGTTGATAATCATTTAATAAATTAGTTAGTGAATTTTCCTTTGATAAATCAGCTTTATGGTCTGCATCATTATTAATATCAACAGATATGACGCTGTATCCATTTTTACTAGACACTTTAATCACTTCAGAGCCAATTAAACCTGTCCCTAATACCAAAACTTTATATGTGTTATCATTCATTCCAATTATCTACAATACTAGCAAGTTTTAATGCTGAAAGACCAAGTTCCCATTCAGTTAATTCTGAGGGCAATCTAGTATCGTCCATAAAATTTAAGAAAGTTTTTTTAAATGTTTCCATTCTTGTTTTGTTCCATTCTTGTTCAGTAAAATACGGCTCAACTTCGCCATTGTTCCAAAAAAACTTGAGACTGCCAATTAGTGGTTCATATCTTAAGATTCCTTTTTCATACTCTGTTTCATAATACCTAACTGGAGGTCCATCAATTTCATAGTTTAAATTAATAAAACATTTAATTTCTCCTTCTAGTACCACATCAAAGTTTGTATCTATGCTTATATTTAATGATCCATTATTCGAACTGTTAACTTCCAATACTTCAAAATCTCCAAATAATCCTGTCCACCAATCGAAATCATGACTGAGAGTTAAAGGTACTCCTCCACCAAGTTCTTTTCTTACTGCATATGATTCTTTATAATCATTCTCTGGTTGCCACTCTGAGACTTTTTCAGCCCATACGCTTTTTGAAACTAATGGATTTCCCCATTTTTTTTCCTTAAATAACTCATATGCAGGTATAAATCTTTGATTATATCCAACATGAAATTTTGTATTCATGCTTAAAGCTGTCTTGATAATTGAAAGTCCTTCGTTGTACGTGTGTGCAATTGGCTTTTCACACAAAACAGGAATACCTACTTCTAAAAATTTTATTGACTGTTCAGAATGAAATATTGTTGGAGTGCAGATAACTGCTGCATTAATTTTTGATATATCCAAATTTTTAAAGTTAAAAGGCTCTTTTTCCTTATTCCTTTTAAGTAAAATGACTTCAAAACCAAGGTTTTCAATAATAGACTTGTACCTGCTGCCTGCCGATCCTTCTCCCCATATTGCAATCATTGTATTTTAGTTTAAGGCAGTTTTACTTCAAATAAATACCCAGACCTAGTTGTCAATAAGACAGTATCTTTTTTTGTTGGATGTATGTCCAGTGTATGAAACCTATGGCCCAAATTACCAAGAGGAATTGTTTTAAGTTTATTGTTTAAGAAGTCGTATGCAAAGATTTCACTGCTTAAAAAATCAGTAAATATATAGTTTTCAAAGTATTTACTATTTGTATCTGCAATAACACCTCCACCAATAATTGCAGCTCTAAAATTTTGAGGCGCAACATGAGAGTAGTTTACAAGTGGCTTAATCGAATTAGCTTTTACGTAATCATTAATGCTTGAATATTCAGAATTCCCAAACAAGAAAATTTCATTGAATTTGATTTCTCTATCAATATTTCCTTCGTAATGAGGCCAACCAAATAAGTAAGGCTTCTTTGTTTTATTAAACTCATTTAAATCTACTATATTTAATTCTTCGTCAACGGCTTCTCCTACGTCCGGAACAAAGAGATAGTTTTTATATTCAGAAGATTTCCATGGATTTCTTAACCCATAAGCAAGAATGTCATTCCTTGGGGAAGAAGTCTCATATAAAGCAAGTAAGTCAGGTTCACTAATTTTTTTATTAACAAATAATATTTTTCCTCTTGGAGATGTTGTGTCTAATGGTTCAGAACTAAATTTTGAGTTGGCCTTTAACTGCATATCTCCTACTCCAAGTAAAAAATCTTCAAAGTAGTCAGACCAAATTAAACTTCCTGAGTAATGAATATCTATTGGGTTTGGTATTTTTATAATAACCTCACTACTTTCTAATTCTGGATTTCCATTAATATCCAAATTATATTTTTTAACAACAAGGTTTCTATCTTTGTCAGAAAAACTAATTAAAAAATAGTTATCGTTGGGGTGAAATACCATACTGAATAATCCGCTCTCATCTTTTTCACCCTTATCAATTCTGTTAATTGTTTCAGAACTTACGTCAATAAAAATTGTTTCTGGATTATTTTTAAAAACTCTTCCAAAAACATCCAAAATATAAATATCTTCTTTGTTAATAACTATATTATTTACACTTTGTGAATATTTTTCAGACGTAACCACTGTTGCTCCTGGTATGCATTCGGAAAAATTATCACTCCCAGACCACTCGAAGCAATCTTCTTGGTTAGATGCTAAAAATAAAGGCACTGTAGTAGTTGTGGTAGTGGTAGATATTGCATCTATAGAAACAGAATCAATCTGGTTTGCTCTTTGAAAATAAAAAAATCCAAAAAGAAACAATAACACTGCAAAGGGTACTGACTTAATCAAAAAACTTTTTTTAATATTCTGAAATGCTCCTAATTGAGTAAATAAAATTATTAGATAAGACAATATTGGGTATACAGCCATCGCCAATATAAATATTCCTCGTGATAACTGAAAAAGCCTCAGGAAGTAAAGAATTGAAAAAATAGAACCGGTATAGATAAAGAATAATTTTGATACCGCAGATATAATTTTTACAGCGTTTTCAGTAGAAAAATTGTTTACAACATAAACTTTTGTTAATGCTGTCATCAGAAGACTTACTATAAAAGCAAAAAAGAAACTATTAAGTTGAAAATTTAAAGGAAATGAAATTTTAATTAAATCATCTTGAACATTTTCCAAAACATATTTAGCAATATCTGTATTTTTATTTAACAAGTAGTCAATTAAAAAGTTGTTGAAAACAACATTAAAAGTAAAGATTAATAACAAGTTCAACACAGAAATATTATAGTGGTGATATAAGATAATTAAAAAATTAAAAATGACCACAAATCAAACCAAATTAAATTTAGCGATTATTCCAGCAAGAGGTGGTTCAAAGAGGCTAAAAAATAAAAATAAATTACTACTCAATGATAAGCCTTTGGTCTCTCACACAATTGAAGCAGGGCTTGGTTCAAAAAATATAACGGATATTATTGTTTCATCAGATAGTGAAGATATTCTTCAAATTGCAAGTAGCTATGAAAACGTAACTCTTCACCAAAGGGAAGATTCTTATGCAAAAGATGACAGTACTGCGCTTGAGTTGGTAGACCATATTTTTTCAAATTCAGAAATAGAGTATGAATACATTACATTAATGCTTCCAACATGTCCTTTAAGAACAAGTTCACATATTGACGAAGCTTTTAGTTTACTTAAAAATGAAGATGATGGAATTATTAGTGTCACTTCTTATAATTTTCCTTTAGAACTAAAAGTAGATATTAAAGATGAATATATAAATTTAACCAATGAATCACCTTTGATAACTGGAAATACTAGATCACAAAACCACAGACCAAGTCTTCGGCCAAATGGTGGTTTTTATATTGCAAAGTGGAATTCTTTTTATTTAAATAGAAACTTTTGGAAAGGAAAAGTTAAATATTATAAAATGAATCATGAAGATTCTATAGATATAGACAATCAACTTGATCTTGAAACAGCAGAAATTATTTTTAGAAAGAAAAATATTAATGAGTAAAACTTATTGTTTTGATATAGATGAAACTATTTGCGTTACAAATGGAACTGATTATGAAAAAGCTGAACCTATAAATTCAAGAATAAATCAAATTAACTCTTTAAAAAAAGCTGGCAATAAAATTATTTTCTACACAGCAAGAGGCTTCGTAACTAAAATTGATTATCGCAAGGTGACAGAAAAACAACTTTTTGAATGGGGAGTGCAGTACGATGAGTTATACATGAATAAACCTAATGCAGATATTTACATTGATGATAAAAATAAAGATCCTTTTGATTGGTTTTCTTAATGAAAATTGACAATATACAGATAGGTGAAGATTCTCCAGTTTACATAATTGCTGAAATTGGTATTAATCACAATGGTTCATTAGAAAATGCTTTTAAGCTAATTGATCTAGCGAAAGAATCCGGTTGTGATGCTGTTAAATTTCAGAAAAGAACTCCTGAATTAGCTGTACCTAAGGATCAGTGGAATATTAAAAGACAAACTCCATGGGGTGAAATGACCTATATAGATTATAAAAATAAAATAGAATTCACTTTAGAAGAATATAAAGAAATTGATTCTTACTGTAAAAAAAATAATATTACTTGGTTTGCGTCTTGCTGGGACCAAGAAGCAATTAAGGAAATGATCTCAATTGATATTAAGTGTTTCAAAATAGCATCAGCATCATTAACCGATCATGATTTAATAAAGGAAATGCTTTCTTATAATCTTCCAATTATACTCTCAACTGGGATGTCAACTGAAAAAGAGATTGATGAAACTATACAAATAATTGATTCAAGACAAATTGGCTTATTACATGCCACCAGTTCATATCCATGTCCTCCAGAAGAGCTTAATTTAAAAATGATAAAGACACTAAAAACTAACTATCCTCAACATATAATTGGTTATTCTGGTCATGAAACAGGGCTGCCTACAACATCTGTCGCTGTAGCATTTGGTGCAAAAATAATAGAAAGACATATCACTTTAGATAGAGCTATGTGGGGAACAGATCATGCTGCTTCTCTTGGACCAGTTGGTTTAAGGTCTTTAGTTGGACATATAAGAACGACAGAAAAATCAATTGGTGATGGAGTAAAAAAAGTTTATGAAAGTGAAATACCCATTAAAGAAAAATTGAGGAGAGCCAAGTGAGAAATTTAGAACCAGGACCAGTTTTTTGTGTAGTTACACCATTTAAAGAAGATGGGTCAATTGATTTCGACGCTTTAGAAAAGTATCTAAATAATTGCGCAGATGCCGGTGCTAACAAATTTTATGTTATGGCATACAACAGTCGTTTTAGTGAATTAAGTTGGGATGAAATTAAAACTCTTAATCATTTTGTAATTAAAACTGTTAAAGAAATAGATATTGAAAATTTTGTTATAGTCGCGGATCCTTTACATTGCTCAACTGATGTTACTTTAGAATTTACCCAACATGCAGAAAAATGTGGTGCAGATATGATCTCATTAATATTTAGAGAAAAGTTTTATAATAATGAACAAGTACTCCAACATTTTAAATTCATTACAGACGACTCTAGTTTACCTATACTAATTCACGAAATGCCCCTTATAAGCGGAATGGGAGGGCATACCATTAATTGGCCTCTTGATCTTTTAGATAGTTTAGCTAATTTTGAAAACATAAAAGCTATTAAAGAAGATGCCAAAGAAGATAAATATTCTCTTGAAGTTGTTAATACCCTAAAAGACAGACTTTCAATAGTAATTTCTGGTGGAGGAAAAAGACAATGGATGCAATTTGCAGATATGGGTTGTCAGAATTGGTTAAACGGAATAGGAATTTTTGAGCCAAAATTGGCTATAAATTTTTGGAATGCGTGGCAAAATAATGATAAAGAATACTGTAATTCATTGGTTTCAGAAGTAGAAAGTCCATTTTTTGATGGTCTAGTTCCAAAGTTTGGATTTCATGTCTCAATTAAAGCAGCCTTGGAAGCTGCAGGTCATTTCTCAAGAACAGAAAGATTACCAATGTTTCCTTTAACAGAAGATGAATTCTTAGAATTTAGAAAAGAATTCGAAAAAATTGAATACCAAAAATTTCTTAAATATTAATTTAGTGAATTTATTTTATTTTCTTTAACTAAGGTACTGATCCAATTTTTTTCAAATGAAAAATCATGACTTATACTCATTTTTTTAGGCCTTTGTTCCCAATAGTGTGTTACATCTCTCTTATCAAGATCAAATCCAATAATATTTGTTTTAATACCTGAAACAAGAGATAGAGAAATCATTATTGCACCTACTGACATGTTTTTTGTAGAGTTAAAATTTACTTTCTGTTTTAATTCATCTGCGTATTGATAGTCAAATAAATAAACCTCATTCTTTTTTCTTTCAAAATGTTTTATTGCCTTTCTGGTAACTTCTCCTGGTCCAATTCTTAAAATATTTGTATTTTTTATTTTCCTTATAAAACTTTTGGGTTGATTAGAGTATTCTTTTCCAGGATTTATATTCTCAAAGACATGGTTATTTAAAATTCTGAAATTTGTTTTAGTACCTACATGGTTTTCATAACCAATTAATGGAGCTCTATTAAACCTAAATACCGTTTGGAATGAATCTATCAAACCTCCATAATTATTTAATAATGAGTTACTATTACCAACAATTAATATTTCGTCCTTAACAGTAAGGTCAGGGTTTATAAAGGGTAGTATCGATTCTTTCATAAAAAAAATACTATAACAACTTCAGATGATAAATACAATTTAAAGGTAATGACGTCTAAGAGTTAGAAATAATGTTTTTATAACCTTAGATTTAACTGAGTAATCTAAAAAAACTTTAGATTAATTTAAATAATACATTAATGCTTCACGTAATAAGTTTTCATCAAGAGACGTATCAAAATAAATCTCAAATTGTTTTTGAAGTTGATATATTGACATTTCTGAACCTGTTACTGTATTTATATTTTTTAATAAAGCTTTATTTACTAAATCATTTTTTTCATTATTTACATTTAAATCAATGATATTTTTTACACAATCTAAATATTTGAAAACATCATCATATTTACCTCCAGATGGTGTTGCGTTAATTAATAAATCAAATTCTAAATTTTTAGTAGTTGTATTCAACTTGTGTCCTCTTGAAAAAGCCTCTACTTTACTTTGGTCTCTTCCGGTTATATATATGTTTTTAATATTGTTTTGTTTTAAACACAACACAATAGTCTCAACAACAGACCCGTAACCATAAATTAAAACACTTTTATACTCTTTACCTTGGATTAACTTATTAAATCCAAAATAATCAGTATTGTATCCTTTTAATTTTCCAGAACTGTTTTTAATTGTATTAACATTTTTTAGCTGAGACGAAATTCTATCTGAACTATCTAATAATTTATAAATACTGGATTTTAAAGGAGAAGAAACACTACAGCCATGGATATTTAAAGATCTGATACTATTAACAACATTCTGAGCATCTGTTATTTTTACTGGTAAATAAAAATAATTCATTGAAAGTTTATTGAATAAATAATTGTAAATTGTGACCCCAAAATTCGTAGGGTTAGCTGAAACTGATATTAGCAATTTTGTTTTATTTGAAAAATTCATTATTAACTAAGAAGTTCTAAAACTTTCATTTCAATACTTGAACTATCTAAAAAATATCGTTTATATAAATTTGATGGATCGCCAGATTGTCCATAATCAGTAACGCATATTGTTTGAAATTCAACTTTTATCATGTTTTCGGCTATAAGTCTTGAAATTACATCACTAATTCCACCAATTTTGTAATGATCTTCTACTACTAAAACTTTTTTGTATTTTGAAATTAGTTCGACGTACTCATCGTCATTAATAGGTAAAGATGAAATAGATGAAAGGCCAACTAAGTTATTTTTGTTTATTTTTTTTAAAGAGTTGAATGCTTCTATTGTGGGTGCTCCTTGTGTCATCACTAGTAAATCGCTGCCAGATACTATTTGATCAGGGCTACCAAAACTAAATTTCTCTTCAAATTTAAAAAATTCTTGAGGTTGTCTGTTCAATCTTAAGTACTTAGGACCATTTACTGAAATAATTTCATTTAACATATCGATAGTTTGATTTTGGTTGATAGGTTGATATATTTTTACATTTGGTAGAAGTCTCATAAGCGCGATATCCCTTAAACCCATTTGTGTTGGACCATCTTTCCCAATCGCTAAACCAGCATGCGTTCCAACAAGTGTTATATTAGAGTTATTTAGCCCAACTGATTGAAATATCTCTAGAAATTTACCCGTTAGGAAGTGACCAAAACTAGTTACAAAAGGTATCAATCCTTCTTTTGACATTCCAGAAGCAATTGAAATTGCATTAGCTTCTGCTATACCAGCTTCAATATATCTTTCAGGAAATTTTTTTTTGAATTCCATAACTCTTGTAGCTTCCCCTAAATCACAATTTACAACTACAATATTGTCATTGTCAGTTGCTAAATTTAATAAATGTTCTCCAAAGAAATCTCTTGTTGCGTTCATATTATTTATCTACCTTTAGTTCAGTTTTAACTAAATCGAACACATGTTCATCTATTAAACCACTGTGGCTTCCATTTAATATTGATAGATTTTTATTAATATAACCCTTTTTTGTTTTAGAAATTATCATTAATGGTTTCTTAATTTTAGAATTTTTGAAGTTTTCTATTTTATGTTTTATTTCACTAATATCATGCCCGTTTACAATTTCTGTAGACCACCCAAATGCTTTAAACTTATCTTCTATAGGATCGATTGGAAAAATTTCATCAACACTACCATCTGACTGTCCACCGTTATTGTCCAAAAAAGTAATTAAATTATCTAATTTATAATTTCCAGCAAACATTGCAGCTTCCCATATCTGACCTTCTTGAACCTCACCGTCTCCAATTAAAGAATAGATATAGCCATTTTCTTTTTTAATTTTTTTAGACAAGGCTGCACCAATTGAAAATGAAAGCCCTTGACCAAGTGCTCCTGTAGTGAGGTTAACTTGTGGTAATCTATTAACATCAGTATGTCCTTGAAGTGGACTATCTATCTTTCTAAGTTTTCCTATTAAATCTTCAGAAATATCACCTTTTACCATTAAAGCTGCGTACAGACTTGGAGCAGCATGGCCTTTTGAAAGCATAAATTTGTCTATTCCATGGTTCATTATGTCAAAATATAACATTCCTATTATGTCTGCACAAGAAAGTGAAGATGACGGATGACCGGATTTTGCTATAAAACACATTTTGCAAATAAAGAATTTTAATAAATTTATTTTTTGATTTAATTCAGTTGAGTTCATTTTGAATTTTTAACTTTAGTAACCCAACAATTATTGAATTAATTGACAAAACTTCGTCTTCAAAGTGAAAGTTATTATCGTTAGATCCAGTTTGACCTGGAAAGTTTGAACTTCCTGGAATTATGATGCTTAAATCAGCAATTTCATGAGACTTACCACCATTCCCTTTTGAAATTGAAATAGTTTTTGCACCCTTAGACTTAGCAAATTTAAATGCTTCTACTATATTTTTTGAATTACCACTACCGCTAAACCCCATTACTAGATCATTTTTAGAAACCTGTGGAGCTAGTGCAGCAGAGTACATTTTATCAACTCCAAAATCATTAACCAATCCAGTAATTTCTGCAGGTGATGAACATAAGTTAATAAATTTTAATCTTTTTATATTGTCTCCTAAGCTACTTGACTTGTCTTCACTCACGAAAGGGTGGTGTGTAAAGTCACAATATAAATGATCAACTGTGCCAGCATTGCCACCATTTGCCATAGCGAATATAGTATTTTCATTGTCATATACTTCAAAAACCATTTCTACAGCTTTAAATACATCATCGGTTGGATAGTCCTTTAATATGTTTATTTTTTCATTAATGTAAAGGTTTATGAAATGATTGATGTCAATTAAGTTATCCATAATTATTATCTATTAATAATACAGTAATTGATTTAGCTTGTATTGACCTAAAAAATATAGAAATTTTGAGTAATCATCCTCATAAAGTGGTGCAATATTTAAGTAAATTAACGAAGATAAGACTTTAACTTTTTTAATATCATAATTATTGTTGTTAATAAATTTATCTAGTAAATTTCTATATTCGTTCAAAGAATTATCAATTAGAAAATTTATCTCCACTCCGTTTGGTTTTAAATCGTAACTAAAGTTACCAGCTCTAATATTTTTTCCTGCAACTAATAATGCATGATCTAATTTTGCTAAATCATAATAAATGTCGCCAATTTCTAATGAATTTCCAAAAGAGTCTCTCCAGTCAATTAGATGAAATTTATCTGAGTAATAAATTATATTTTCAGGTTGCAGATCGCCATGGAAGTTATATGGAAGACCTGTTTTAAGAGTTTCCCAATCAATGTCTATCAATGTATCTAGAATACTTTTACAATTCAAACCATTGATTTCAATTTTTTCGTCTTTTATTTCTTTTTCTTCCCAAAATTTATTGAGTCTCGTATAAGTTTTTTCTTTATAAAAATATTCACAACTTTTGTAGAAAGTTTCAAGAGTTTCGTCGGTCAGTTTTTCTTGAATAAACAATTGTTTTTGACAATAATCTAAAAATTTTTCAAACACATTTAAATTATTTGCATTACTTAATAAATCTCCCTTTATATAGTTATAAGAAAAAAAATTCTCAGTTTTTTCTGTTACTTTTGGTGTTAGTGGGTACAGCTCTTTTGCTCTATTGACTTTATTTTGAATTTTTATCGAATCTGCATCATACTTAAAAACTTTATCATTATACAAATAGGTAAATTCATTATTTTTGAATAAGTTTTGATTTTTAAAATTTTTTAGTAAATTAAAATAATTTTCATTACTACCAAAATCCAACCATGAATCAATTCTTTTTACTTTTAAACCAGGGCCGTTGTTACTTTTTAAGAGTCCATTTAATCCATTCGAAACTTGAATTTCTCCACTGATTACATTTTTGTTTTCATTCAATGATTTAAAAAATTCCTTATAGTTTTTAATGAACGCAATACCATTAAAACCATTTTTTAGTGATTCAATTGGTGCATCTGGATCTTTATCATAAATATCTGTTACATAGCCATTTTCTTCTTGAACTAAACAATATAATCTTGAGCTATTAACTTCTGAAACTCCCACCCAATTTGAGTCCCAACAATTATTAATTTCTTGATCTATGTATGCATCAGTAGGAATTAAAACAAACTCATCATTAATAAACTTTGAGCACTCTAATAATGATGCTCCAGGTCCTGAGCCAGGTCCTTCAAAATTTTCAACCTCTACAAATGTTATTTTAAGATTAGGATACAAAATTGGAAAAAATTGTTTATAAATTTTTCCGTTAGGCGATATTGCAATAATAATCTCGTCGATGTCTTCAATGGAATCTATTAAATAAGTTATACCCGGACGGTTGTTTATAGGTAAAAAACCTTTAGGTAATGTCTTTGAATAGCTGTTTCTTGAACTTTTTCCAGCAGCTAAAATGCAAACTTTCAATTTTAATTCTTATGTTCTGAATCAATTTTTCCAGAACTTCTATTACTATCATCTTCCCATCTAATAACATCATCAAGTTCTGGTGTAGAAATTTCTATTGCATCATAAGTTGTATACGCTATAACTCTGTGCAATTCATTTACTTTGTTTGACCATCCATCAAAAGGTTTATAAATTTTTTCATCAAGTTCATTAATGTCAATTTTTAAAGAAATATCTTTTGGCGCTTCTTTGCCAAATAGAACTTTTGCTTCACCAATAATCACTACATTAGTTTCACTTTTAAATTCATGTGACTGTAAAGAGCTTTGGAAATCTTTTTCCATGTGAATATTTTTTAGTGCATAAGGAGTATTATTGGTATTTTGGGTATACCAAATTTCATATCCCCAAGGTTTTTTAACTGTGTAATCAGAAAGTTGGGTTATGGAATCTTCTGGGTTTTCAAAATTTTCTATATTGGAATATTCAATTGATATATTTTCATTAGATCCAATAAGAACAGTGCACTCATCGCTTCCTTTTAATCCAATAAATTCATTGAAATTCTTTAAGTGAAATCCCTCAAATTTTTTAAAGGTTAATCGACTATTTTCAATTTGTAATTCCCCTTTGACAACAACAAAAGATGTTAATTTTGCGTTGAATTTTAAAAATCTTACTACTTTGTCAATTTTTAAAGAGAATAGCCTGTACTTAGGATTCTTAATATTTGTAGTTAAATCAAAAACACTAAAGTTTTCATCCAAATTTAATTCTGTATTTGTTATGTCCATTTTTCAATTTTATTATTTAAATCAAATTACTCTATAAATTAATGAAACTAAATTTAATTTAATTATTATTTGAGTATGTATTTTATTTTAGATGTTGATGGAGTTTTGACTAACGGTAAGTTTCTCTACTCACAAGAAGGAAAAATATATAAAGAGTTTGGACCACATGATGCATTTTCTTTAAATTCTATCTCTAAGCATCTAAAGATTCATTTTATTTCAGCTGATAAAAGAGGGTTTAAAATTTCTCAAAAGAGAATAGTTGATATGGGTTTCGAATTGACACATGTTACTGAACAAGAAAGATATGATTTTATTTCTTCTAATTATAAAATGGACAAATTGATATTTATGGGAGACGGAGATGCTGACTCTAAGATACTAAATGAAGCATTTATAGGAATTGCACCTAATAATGCAAGACCATCTGCTAAAAGTGCTGCTGATTATATTACAGCTTGTAACGGAGGAGAGGGCGCTGTTGCTGAAGCATGTGATTGGTTAGTTAAAGAGCTTGACTTGTAGTTCAGTTAATTAAAAAGATTTTTTGACAATTTATTTAGAATTCTATCAACAAATCTTTTTTCATTAGTAATATTTGTCCTTACTTTGTCATAATCATCCATAAAGTCCAAAACGTGTTTAATTTTAAGTTTACTTAAAAATGTTAGTGTATGCTCCATAGAAGCAAATGGGGGTCTTATTGAGTAGTTGTATATATTTTCATAGAGATTTGAAAATTCTTGTATTAATTTAGGATTTGATAAAAAGAAAAAGTCATAAAGCGCCATTCCAAAGTCATCACGATTTTTTCTGAGAGAGCAATAAAAATTTTGATTATCTAAAAGTTTCAAGTTTATTGATTTTTTGAAAAGACAATCAAATCGTGTAAGTAAAACATAGTCATAATTTATAGATTTTGAGTTTGCATATGAGGTCATTAGATTAACAGATTGATAAGTACTGTACCAACGACTATGAGTTCTAAAAGTAAGATTTTTTAAATCTTTTTTAATATTTTCAACACTTCCTCTAGAAGGCAGGAGTAACTTATAGCTTTCCTTTGCTAAATCACTCACATCCCAATCTTCTATTTCGTTAGATTCAGATATGCCATATTTTTCTAATGAAGTTGTAAAATCTATTTGGTTTTCAAATTTAGAATCAATAGGGTTGTAAATTTCCTTTAGGATATTTTCATATTTTTTTGACCATGAGTGAATAAATACATCTGTGTCATAATCTTCCATAAAATGGGTTTTAAGTGCTTGGTAACATATTTTGGGATCAGTATTTGCTAAATCAGATTCTTTTAATAGGTTTACATTTTTTTGTCTTTGGCTTGCATTTTCAGAAATACCTATATTTCCAAACAAGCAAATTGCTAATTTCATTTATTTTTATTATAGAAATTAATAATTGATAAAAGAATGTAATATTATTTAAATGACAGAGAAGGCTATACCTATTGTTACCGTCCATCAGAACTATAAGCCTTACATAAAATTTAATTTGGAATTAACTGCTGTAAATAATACAGTTTTTATTATTGGGTCCCCAGATATGAAATTTTTGGAAAATGAAATTCATAATGTTAAATATATAAATAAAGAAGAATTCTCAGAGTTAGAAAGTATAAAGAGCTACAAACATCATTTCAAAAACTATTCCTTATTTAACGAAGATTTTGCTTGGTACTGTACTGAAAGAATGTTTATTTTAGAAAAATTTATGGAACAATATAATTATGATCAAGTATTTCATATTGACACTGATAATGTTGTATTAATTGATATTAATGAGATAAAGTTTGAAAAAAAGACAGCCTATCATATCTCGCAGTTCCAAGATCAATTTAGTATGGATGCATCACTTCATAGTGGCTTATTAGATCTAAATTTTTGTAAAACTTTTAATAAACTTTATGAAGATATTTATATCAACAAGTCTAAATTTCACTTGATTGAAGAAAAATATAAACATCATATTGAAAACAATTTAAAGGGAGGGGTTTGTGATATGACGATGTACTACTTAATTGATAAATTAAATTTGATAGATGTTCAAAACCTTATGAAACCTGTTCAGGATAAATTAGGTAATTTATATATTTTTGTAAATAACATTAATTTACCCGAGGGTTATTTTGGAAAACAAAATTTTAAATTTTCAAGAAAAAAAGTAAAAATAATTGAAAAAAAATATGTATATGATGAAATAAATAATCAAAAAGTTTCCATAGCTGGAATACACTTTCAAGGAACTGCAAAAAGATACCTTAACAAATTCTTAAAATACAAACTAAAACCATAGTTTTTTAATTTGAAAATAATTAAAAATAAACTTTTGATTATATAATTAAAACATCTGCCCAAAAATATTCTTTGGATATATGAGTAACTGTAAAAAATGTATTACAAACAAAGTATGGATTCAGTTTTTACCTGATAATTTTTTATATAATTGCCTAGTTTGTAATCAAAAAGGAGTTAAGCAGACAAAAGCAATTGTATACGGTCGATATTTTGCAATTATTATGTATTTATTGTTATTTTTTATCACTGCTTTTTTTACAGGTACTAAACTCTAATCAAGCTTTACTAAATCAAATATAAACGAATTAGGTCTTTTCATATTAATTTCTTTTATATCTTTAAATTTATTAAGTTTTGAATCATAAATATTTTCATCAATATTTAAGTTATTTAATTTGTCATAGAACCTAGTTAGTCTAAGTTTCAACTTATTTTGATCTAAAATTTCTTCCCAAGTTATTAAATTATCATTATGTGGGTATGAAATTCCAAACAATTCTTCCCTTACCTCACCAAAGCCTTCATATGTAAACCATGTTACATGACCCATTGAAGCTGATTTTTGCATATTATTTGCTCTCATCATATCTGTATTTAATTTGCTATAACAAACTGGCAATGAGAATCTACAAAATCCATTTATTTTTAGCATTTTATAAATATTTTCAAATACGATTGAAATTTTTTGGTATTGTATATGTTCTAGGAGCCTTTCGCTCCAAATAAAATCAAATTTATTATGTAAATTATTTTCAAGAGGCTTTGTTATATCCAGAGTGATGTCTGCCCGAGTGCTTAAGTCAATTGTGAGAAAATAAGGAGATCTTGTGTCAGATCCTAAATCTACATATTTTTTGTTAAATAACAATCTTCTGAATTTATAAATTAGGTATTTAATTTTTTTAAATAATAATTTCATATACTTTCGTAGTTTAGTGGCCAGAGGCAGAATCGAACTACCGACCCCTTGTTTTTGAGATATTGGCAGACCACTTGACCTAAGTTCATTTTACTTTACTTGAGTTAAGTATGCGCTCGTTATTTAAGAGCGAATATAAAGCAGTGAGCGTGCAATAAATCAGGCTTCACTAACCAGCGTTTCCCTATTTGTTCCCTGTTTTAAAGGAGATAAATTTATTTTTTTATTGCCACCATAAGAATAAAA
>CEWG01035033.1_pt1 | contig 20998 bp, 24 predicted proteins | sample 361411 | NCBI WGS metagenome assembly CEWG01 (sample SAMEA2622173, study PRJEB7988) | marine metagenome | biome: marine biome (ENVO:00000447); feature: surface water layer (ENVO:00002042); material: "saline water (ENVO:00002010), including plankton (ENVO:xxxxxxxx)" | depth 5 m | reverse complement strand
AATACGTTGACGTTGCGGAACAATTAGCAATTGACCGCTTGAAAGAACTATATGGCGCAGATTATGCGAATGTTCAACCTCACTCAGGTTCGCAAGCAAATGCAGCAGTCTTTATGGCATTGCTTCAGCCTCATGATACTATTTTAGGCATGAGTTTAGCTCATGGCGGACATTTAACACATGGTTCTAAAGTAAATTTCTCTGGGAAAATATATAATGCGGTTCAGTATGGTTTAAATCCTGAAACTGGCGAAATAGATTACGATCAGGTTGAGGCATTAGCAAAAGAACATAAACCTAAAATGATCATTGCTGGCTTTTCAGCATACTCAAGAGTTTTAGATTGGCAAAGATTCAGAGATATCGCTGATTCAATTGGGGCATATTTCTTTGTTGATATGGCTCATATTTCTGGACTAGTTGCGGGTGGAGTCTATCCAAGCCCAGTACCATATGCTGATATTGTTACATCAACAACACACAAAAGTCTAAGAGGGCCAAGAGGCGGAATCATTATTTGTAAATCAAATGAAGAAATCGAGAAAAAAATTAACTCTATGGTATTTCCTGGAACTCAAGGTGGACCCTTGATGCATGTAATTGCAGCAAAAGCAGTTGCTTTTAAAGAAGCTTTGCAACCAGAATTTAAAGAGTATCAAAAACAGATACTAAAAAATGCCTCTGCAATGGCCGACCAATTTATTAAAAGAGGTTTTAAAGTTGTGTCTGGTGGTACAGACGATCATTTATTCTTAGTTGATTTTATTGAAAAAGGAATTACAGGAAAAGATGTTGATGCTGCACTTGGCAGAGCTAATATAACAGTAAATAAGAATTCAGTGCCTAATGACCCGCAGTCACCATTCGTTACAAGTGGAATTAGAGTAGGGACACCAGCACCAACAACCAGAGGTTTTAAAGAGGCTGAATGTATTGAGCTTACGAACTGGATGTGCGATGTTATTGAAAATCTTGATAATGAAGAAGTTATTAACTCTGTAAAGAAAAAGGTGGTTGAACTTTGTAGAAAACATCCTGTTTATGCAAAATCTATTGCGCTTAATGCAGTATCAGCCGCATAAATCATGAGTTTATTTAATGCATTGCCCATTTTGTAATTTTTCAGATACAAAGGTTATAGACTCAAGACTGACAGCTGACAACTCTCAAGTCAAAAGAAGAAGGGAATGCTCAAAGTGCGAGAATAGATGGTCAACCATGGAGAGTGCAGATTTAAATTTACCTAGAGTTATTAAAAAAGATAATTCTAGGGAAGATTTTTCTGAAAAAAAAGTTGAAAGAGGTATTCTCAGAGCTCTTAACAAGAGATCTGTTAACAAAGATTCAATAGATATCGCAATACAAAATATCATCAATAAACTTAAAGCTCTCACAGAAAAGGAAATAATATCTTCGCAGATTGGCGTCCTTGTTATGCAGGAATTAAGAGAAATTGACCAAGTGGCTTATATCCGATTTGCATCGATTTACCATAGTTTCGAAGATCTCCAAGCTTTCCAAGATATTATTAAGATAATTGAGAAAGATTTGACCCCAGAAATGATGAAGACTCAATTAAAACTAATTGAAGACGAAAGTGTAAATCGAAAGAAAAAATGAACCGCAAAAAACTCTATATGCAAAATGCAATAGATCTTGCAATGAAAGGGAGGTATACAACCTCTCCAAATCCTAATGTTGGATGTGTAATTGTTGAAGGAAACAAAATTTTAAGCAGATCCTATCATGCTAAATCCGGGAAAGATCACGCAGAAGTTATTGCCCTCAAAAAATTAAAAAAGAAAGTTAACAACCAAATGGTTATGTATTTAAACTTAGAACCATGTTGCCATACAGGAAAAACAGGCCCGTGTACTAAAACAATTATAGAATCAGGTATAAAAAATGTTGAAATTGCAATGTTTGATCCAAATCCAGTTGTAAAGGGCAATGGCGTAAAAGAACTTAGAAAAAATGGAATTACCGTCAACGTTGGCCTCTGTAAAAACGAAGCAATCGAAATAAATAATGATTTTATTACTAGGCATAATAAAAATAGACCTTATGTAGTTCTTAAACAAGCTATAAGCGCAGATTTTAGAATTACAAATCCACAGAATAGGTGGATAAGCTCAAAACTCTCAAGAGAAGATTCTCACTTTCATAGGGCAGAATCATGCGCAATTCTTGTCGGCTCAAATACTGTACGAAATGACAATCCAAGGCTAAACGTAAGACTCACAAAAAAGAAATTATTAATTTCCGAAAGTATTCGACAACCAATAAAAATTATTCTTGACTCAAAATTGTCTTTAAATATAAATAAATATAAAATATTTGATGGTAAAACAAAAAAGATTGTTTTCAATTCTGTTGAAACAAAGTTTGATAAGAAAAAAAATATTGATTTTATTAAAGTTAATAGAGAAAAAATTGGCTTAAATTTAATTTCAATAATGAAAATTCTTACGAATGACTATGAGATTAAAAGACTTTTGGTTGAGCCTGGTAAAGAACTCTTTTCAAATTTCTTGAGTAAAGAAATTTTTGATGAAATTATTTATTACAAAAGCCCTATTTTTGTTGGAAAATCTGGTCTCCATAACATTAATACTACGAAATCATATCTAAAAAATAGATTTTTAATTATAGATTCCGTAAAGATCTTATCAAATGATGTTAAGATTACATACAAATTCAAGGAGTAAAAATGTTTACTGGTTTAGTGCAAAAAATAGCCACAGTTAAATCTATCAATAGTCATCATGGAGATATACAGGCTATTTTTTCAGTAGAGAAAGATTTTTTATCGACTGTTAAAGAAGGTGATAGCCTTTCTATTAATGGAGTTTGTTTAACTGTTTATAATATTTTAGATGATACTTTTTCTGTTGACATATCAAATGAAACGCTTGATGTAACAACTTTAACTCAGCTAAATACAGGATATAAAGTTAATATTGAGACATCTTTGAAGCTAAATGATAAGCTTGGTGGACATATTGTAAGTGGACATGTTGATTCTATTGCAAAAGTAATAGGCCTTGAAAAAGATTCAAGATCATACAAACTTTGCATTGAATTGCAGGATAAAAAGTATCTAAAATATATTGTAAAAAAAGGGTCGATTTGTGTTGATGGAATAAGTCTTACAGTAAATGCAGAAAATGATAAGCATTTTTATGTAAATATAATCCCGTATACTTGGGACAATACTATTATGCAGTATTATAAAGTTGGAACAGTAGTAAATATTGAAATCGATAGAATGGCTTTACATATAGAAAAGTTACTTAACTCAAAAGATTAGAGGAAATGATGTTAGCAAAGACAGAGGAAATTCTTGAGGAATTAAAGAAAGGCAAAATGGTTCTTATAGTTGATGACGAGAGTCGAGAGAATGAAGGTGATTTTATTATGGCAGCTAGCAAAGTAACTCCTGAAGATATTAACTTTATGAGCAAATATGCTCGAGGACTAATCTGTCTTACTTTGACAAGAGAAAGATGTAAGCAATTAAATTTACCTTTAATGAAGAACGACACAGACTCTAACCACGAGACAAACTTTACAATATCGATTGAGGCTTCAGAGGGTGTGACAACTGGAATTTCAGCTTATGATAGGGCGCATACTATAAGAACAGCAGTTATGCCCGACGCAATATCAAATGATATTTCTAGACCAGGTCATATATTTCCACTAATGGCGCAACCTGGAGGAGTATTAACAAGAGCAGGGCATACTGAGGCTGGGTGTGATTTAGCAAGATTAGCAGGCTTTGAACCCGCTTCAGTTATCGTTGAAATAATGAGTGACGACGGAACTATGGCGAGATTACCGGAATTAAAAAATATCGCAAAAGAACATAATATAAAAATTGGAACAATTGAGGACCTTATTAAATATAGAACCAAGCATGAAAAAACAGTTATTCGAAAAAATGAATGCCCAATAAATACTGAATATGGGGAATTTAACCTTGTATCCTATGAGGATATTCTGTCAAATACTATGCATGTTGCCTTAATAAAAGGAAGTTTAAATAAAAATGAATCAACCTTTGTGCGTGTTCATATTCAAAATACCATTAAAGATATTTTGCAATCTTCTCATCACTCTGGATGGCCGCTAAAAAATGCAATGCAAAGAATTAATAAAGAGGGAAATGGAGTGATATTAATTTTAAGATGGGATGAATCTATAAATGATATTATGAAGGATATTGAAATGATTAAAAAGCCAAACGCGGATATTTCTCAAGATTTTGATAGAAGAACTTTGGGAGTTGGAGGCCAAATACTTTCAGATCTTGGCGTTAGTAAAATGAAACTACTTAGCTCTCCTAAAACCTTTTATGGCTTAGGTGGATATGGCCTTGAAATAGAAAAATATATAACGGAATAATTATGTCAAATAACAGTTATAAAGTTTTATGTATTAAATCAACTTTTAATTCTGATATCGTTGATAACTTACACTATGGTGTAAATGAAAGTTTATCAAATAGCGAAGTTAAAATCGTACAACTAGATCCGATATATGTTCCTGGCGCTTTCGAGCTTCCATTCATGGCTAAGAAAGTTATAGACAGTGAAGCTTATAAAGAATTAGATTGTATTATTACTCTTGGTTGTGTAATTAAAGGAGAAACAGCTCATTTTGAATATATTTCTAGCGCTTGTGCAAATGCTTTAGCAACCTTAAATATTAATAGCAAAATTCCAATATTATTTGGAGTAATCACTGCGTTTACCAAAGAACAGGCAATTGCTAGGTCTGAGATAAATTTTAATAGCTCTAATAATAGAAACATAGGATTTAATGTGGCTAATGCTGCAAAGACTCTTATGGCGAAATTGTATAGAATTTGTTGAATAAAGAGATTCATATTGTCCTCTAAAAGTTTTTAAAAAAATGAAAATTAGTGAAAAAATGCGAAATACAAATCGTAACATCTGGTCGCGCAGATTAGCCTTTCAGGCTATTTACTCTTGGTCTATTAATCCTTGTAATACCAAAGAACTTTTGAGTTTGTTTAGCAAAGACACAAACTTTGAAAAATCAGACAACGCCTATTTTAAAGATATTATTTCTGGAGTGATAAGTAATATTCAGGAAATAGACGATTCTATTCAAGAACAATCTGACATTGATATTACCAAAATCAATATCATTGAGCTTTCTATAATAAGGTGCTATGTCTTTGAAATTAAATATAATAAAAAATTTCCATATGAGGTCATCATATCTGAATCTGTTAAACTAGCAAAAAAGTTTGGAGGTCAAGATAGTTATAAATTCATTAATGCCTTTTTGGAAACCTATAAAAAAATTGAAAAATGAAAAAAATATCTGAAGATAAAATAATTGAATTGGTGTCAAATACCAATGGTTTTAGAGAAGAAGTAATTATCCCAATAGGCGAGGACGCAGGGGTTATATACCCTAAGCAAGAAACAAATATGGTTATCACAACAGACACCATGGCTCTTAATACTCATTTCAAGTCGAATATTACACCATATGAACTTGGTTATATATCTGCTACGTCAAATATTAGCGATCTTTCAGCCATGGGTGCAGAGCCAGCTTTTGCACTAATTAATTTAACCTTAGACAAACCTACAGATACTTTTATTACTCAATTAATAAACGGATATAATGAAGTCTTTAAAAAATTTTCAATGACTACATTGGGAGGAGACACCACAAAAGGAAAACTCAGCATCTCAATGACGCTAATGGGTTACACAGAGTCAAACAATTTCATGCAAACATCGTCAGCAAAAGATGGTGATAGTATTTATATTTCAGGATCAATAGCAGAAACAATGTATGCTCATATGCAGAATACTTACTTCTTACATGATAATAGAAACGAGCTTGGAAGGCTACTCACTGATTATGCAAATGCATGTACTGATATGTCAGATGGATTATTTAAGTCTTTAAGAAATATATGCAAAAGAAGTAAATTAGGCGCAGAAATATATCTTGATAAAATTTGCATAAATGAAAGTATTCTTAATTTAATATTAAAAAATGAAAATACATGGGAAGATGCTTTTGGTTACGGAGAGGATTATGAGCTCTTTTTTACTGTTAGCCCCTCTAATGTAAAAAAACTTGAAAACTTTTGCAAACAAAAGTGCATTGAAATATTTAAGATTGGTAAACTTAACAGAAATAAAAATATAGAATTTTTACATAAATCAAAAAAAATAGAACTTGATATTTATAAAGAATTTGAGCATTTTCAAGAATGATTTTAAGATTTATACTTACAGGATTTTACATTGGTAAAATAAAATATGCTCCTGGCACTTTTGGAACATTGTTGGCTATTCCATTATTTTTATTAATTCAAGATTTAAATTTAATCTCAAAAATTTTATTTGTATTTTTATTTTTTTTATTATCTTTATTTTTATTAAGTATTTCTTACAAAAGAAAAGTTTTTGATGAAATTGATGATAAAAGTATTGTAATTGATGAGATAATTGGATATCTTGTTTTCATAATATTCTTTGAGAATACCTTATTCGATCTAACTGTCGGCTTCTTGCTTTTTAGATTATTTGATATTATTAAACCATATCCTATTTCCCTAATTGACAAAAAAATGAAAAACGCCCTTGGTGTTATTTTAGATGATATAATTGCTGGATTATTCTCTGGCATAACTTTATTCATTATTATTCATGCACTTAAGTGAAAGTTTTTTAAAATGGTTTTTCTTTCTCATTTTAGTAGTGTTATTCGGCAGTGCTTTTCTTTTAATAGAGATTTCTTTAAATTCTTTTACTCCTGTCCAGATAGCTTTTTTTCGCGTTTTCTTTGCTTCAATATTTTTGCTTATTTATTCTATGGCAAAAGGCTATAAGCTGAATTTCGTTTATAAGTATTTTAATCTCCTTTTTATACTTGGATTATCTGGAACTACAATTCCTTTTTTTCTAATTAGTTGGGCTCAGTTAACTATTAGTAGTAGCGAAACTGGAATATTAATTGGTTTTATGCCTTTATTTACTATTCTTGGTTCACATTATTTTTTTAAGTATGAAAAATTAAACATATATAAAATTTTTGGTTTTATTATAGGCTTTATTGGTTTGCTAATATTACTATTAAATAATAACGAAAGTATAAGCTTTTTTAATAATATATATGCAAAAGTCGCAGTTATAGTCAGCGCTTTTTTCTATGCTCTCAACGCTTTACTTGTAAAAAAAATAGATAATGTTGAAGTTATACCTTTGTCGGCAATTGTGATGGTTTTTTCTGCCTTGCAGCTATTAATTTTATCTTTATTTAGTGGTAAGATTTATTTTATTCAAGGTGAATTATATCTAGATTCTTTAATATCAATAATAGTACTATCAATTCTATCTACCGCATTTGCTACAGTTTTATATTATAAAATTATTCAAAATTATGGACCAAATTTTTTAAGCTTGGTAAATTACCCCATTCCTGTCTTTGCATTTTTTGCAGGTATAATATTTTTAAAAGAGCAATTTAATTTTTTTTCAATTCTGTCTTTGTCTTTAGTTATTATTTCAATTTATATTTCACAAAAAAAGTAATATTATTCAAATATCATTAATAAGCTAAAATTTTTATTTGTTGCATTTATTTTTAGAAGAGATTTTCTTTCATGTGTTTCTATGTGAGCCATTCCAATGTAAATTCCATCTGAAACTCCACATGATGCGATTTCAAGATTTACCTTATATATTTTGTTATTAAGTTTATTTATATTTCCGTAATAATTACACCCGTTTTCATCATTTCCAATAATTTTATTATTTTCGATAATTATACTTTGTTTGACCTTTGAGTTCGTTGATAACCATTTTCTATTAATTTGACCTTTTATATCTTGGATATTTTTTTTATTTTTAATTAAGTATATGTTTCCATAATCATTTGCAGGTTCTGTTACCCATTTCCCACTCATTATATTATCTTCGATAATTTTCCCTTTTATTTCTGCTGTGCCAAACATTGTTCCGTCCCTTAGATACATGTTTAATTTCCAAGTAAAATTTTCTTCGACCACATTAATTTTGCCTCTATAGACAACTTTTGCCTTCTCTGTAAATGCTGTTGCATCTTGTTTATTAATAAGTCCTGTGAAGTCATATCTTCCGTGGCCATTAATGTCAAAAACTCCCTGCCAAATGCCATCTGCTGAGGAACATACATTTGTAAAAGTGGTAAGAATCAATATTGCTAATATTTTTGACTTTTTCATAGCTTTAAAACTTTAACATCATTATTAATAAAATGTTAAAATAATTGTATTGCTTGACATGCGCTATCTATATTTTAGTATTTACAAATAGGGGCTATAGCTCAGCTGGTAGAGCATTTGCATGGCATGCAAAGGGTCGGCGGTTCGAGACCGCCTAGCTCCATACTTTTAGATTAAATATGATAATTACAGATAAATTTGCAAGAAAGTTAAGAGATATTAGGATTTCGGTTACTGATAGGTGTAATTTTCGATGCACTTATTGTATGCCAAAAGAGATTTATAACTCCAATTACAATTTCTTTAAAAAATCAGAAATTTTAAGTTTTGAGGAAATTATAAGAATTACAAAAATATTAGCTTCTTTTGGTGTTAAAAAAGTAAGATTAACAGGCGGAGAACCTTTACTTAGAAATAATATTCACTTACTAATTGATGAGCTAACAAAAATCAATGGTGTAAAAGATATAAGTATGACAACAAATGGTGTTCTTTTGTCAAAAAAAAGAGCGAAGCTCTTAAGAGAGGCTGGTTTGAATAGATTAACCGTAAGTCTTGACTCACTAGATCCTGAGAAATTTCATAAAATTAGTGGCAGTAAATATTTACCAGAAGATGTATTGAAAGGTATTGAAAATGCAAAATCTTCAGGTTTTGATAATATAAAGATTAATACTGTAGTGAAAAAAAATATCAATGAAAGAGATATTTTGCCAATGCTAGATTATTTTAAAGACTCAGGGTGTATTGTAAGGTTCATTGAGTTTATGGATGTAGGAAATGTTAATCTTTGGAACAAAAATGATGTTCTTACGCTAAATGACATTACAAGTATTATATCTGAAAAATACGCAATAGCTCCGCTAGAAAGTAATTATAAAAGCGAAGTTGCAAAAAGATGGTCATACGAAGGCGGGGAATTTGGGATAATTAGTTCAATTTCAAAGCCATTTTGTGGTAATTGTTCTAGAGTAAGGCTAACTGCTGAAGGTAAATTATTCACATGTCTTTTTGCAAGTAATTCACACGATGTAAAAAAACTTCTTCGATCTTCTGAATCAAATATCTCTATTAGCAACTACTTAATGGATATGTGGTCGGAACGTGATGATAGATACTCTGAAACAAGAATGAGTAAAAATACTTACAAGCTTATTAAAAAGGCTGAAATGTCCTATATAGGCGGTTAATCTTTTAACCTTGGCATTAATTCAACAAGATTACATGGTTTATTGTTAGAATCTAATTGGTGTTGAATTATTTCAGTCCATGCATCTTTGCAAGCACCTGGCGAACCTGGCAAGCAAAATATGTAGGTGGAATTAGCAACCCCAGCGATTGCTCTTGATTGTATTGTAGAAGTTTTTATTTTCTTAAATGACAAGTATCTAAATATTTCACCAAAACCATCTATTTTCTTATCAAATAAAACCTCTACAGCCTCTGGTGTTCCATCTCTTCCTGTAACGCCAGTTCCGCCAGTACTGATAATAACATCTATCTCGCTATTTTCGATCCAAGATGAAACAGCACTTCTAATAGCATACATATCATCTTTGACAATTAATTTTTTAAAATTATGATGGCCTGATTCATTTACAAGATCGCAAAGAATTTTACCTGATTTATCGTTATTCTCAGACCTTGAGTCGGAGATAGTTAATATTGCAATATTTAATTTTATTTTATCAGACATATGCAAATTATATTCTTTATTGTTAAAATATACAAAATTGTTGAATTTTATATAATATTAACTTATGAATCCTATAATACTGTCAAAAGAGGAAATAAATCCCTATATGTTAATAAGTGATTATGAAAGTAATCAATGCGACTTAAAAATCATAGGCGCTCAAAGTAATTTTATTGGATTCATGAGAAATAATAATGATGGAAGAGATGACGTTTTATCGATGGAATTAGAATATTATCCAGAAATGACAAATCTTTATTTAGAAAATTTAGGTAAAAAAGTAAAAAGTAAATTTAAATTGTATAATTTTTTAATAGCTCACAGAATTGGAAGAGTTTTTCCAGGAGATTGTATTGTTGTTGTTGCATGTTGGGCTACACATAGAAAAGAGTCTATAGCTGCAGTTGAAATTATTCTAGAAGATCTAAAGCATAATGCTCCCCTATGGAAGAAAGAATACTTTGATGATAACTCGTCAAAATGGGTGGAAGAGAATACTTAAATATAATTATTGAAACATAATACTTTTACGTGGTCATTAACTTTAACTGCTCCTTGCTCAACCGGAAGATAAATTAAGCAATTTGCCTTAGCCATTGAGCTTAGTATTCCAGAGCCCTGTTCGCCAACAGAGCATACGTACTTTTTATTATCCTTTATTGTAAGTATCCCTCTTTGAAATTCAGCTCTTCCTTTTCTTTTCTTTAGATTTGTTGTTGTGAGAGCAATCTCGTAGTTTAATATATGATTTTGCCCAGATAATAACTTAATACTAGGTAATACAAATAATAGAAATGTAACCATTACTGAAACAGGATTTCCCGGCAGACCAAAGAAAATAGTATTTTTTATTTTTCCAAAAGCTAAAGGGCGCCCAGGTTTTACTGCAACCTTCCAGAAGTTTATATCTCCCAAACTATTTACAACTTCTTTGATGTAGTCAGCATCACCAACAGAAACACCCCCGGTAGAAATCACTATATCTGATTTTCTTATCGCCTCATTAAATTTTAACTTAATATTTTTTTTATTATCCAATGCATGACCTAAATCTAGAAATGAAACATTATTTTTTTTGAGCATTCCCAAAAGAGTATATCTATTACTATCATGAACTTTACCGTGAGGTAACTTTTTGTCTATTTGAACAACCTCATCGCCTGATGTAAAAAAAGATACCTTTGGGTTTCTATATACTTTTATTTTATTGATGCCTTGAGATGCCAATAGACCCATTGATGCGGAATTAATAACTTGGTCTTTTTTGAGAATAATTCTATTTTTTTTTATATCTTCACCAGAAAATCTAATATTTTGTTTAATTCGAACTTTATCTGACAAAATTTTAATTTTATTGTCGCCAAGATCTTCAATTTCTTCTTTCATTATTACAACATTTGCTCCCTTTGGAATAACGGCTCCTGTCATAATCTTTACACATTCTTTTGACTTAACTTTTTTATTAAAAGGTGACCCGGCTAAGGATACTCCGCATACGCTAAATATTTTATTATCACTATGAAGATCCTTTAGATTAAGAGCATATCCATCCATAGCTGAATTATCATAGTTGGGTACTTTTAGTCTTGATTTAATATTTTCATAAAGAACGCGGTTAAAAGAGTCTGAAAGAGAAACATACTCAAATAATCTCATTTTTTTCGAAATTTTTTTTATTTCGCTTAAAGCATCTTCTATTAATATTGAGTTTGGATCGTAGTCATCCATGCAACTGTAAATTTTTTTATTTTTTTTCATAAATTACTCAGCATCATCATTCTTGTTAATATTTTTTAAATGGACGTAAACAGCTCCAGTCCCTCCATGTTTTTGAGTTGCTGAGTGATACGCTAGAACATTTGGCTCATTTTGAAGAATTTCATCAACAAGCTTTTTTAATATTCCTTTGCCTTTTCCATGCTGTATTAATACAACTAACTGGTTATTAAGCTGCCATTGAGGAATTCTTACTCCCAGCATAACTTCTGCCTCACTTGCGGTTAGGCCATGAAGATCAAGGTCATCTTGAATCCGAAGATCGCCTTTCTTTAATTTTTTATATTTATTTTTTTGATAACCTGATTTACAGCATCCAATAATAGTATTTTCGTCCATATTGCTTCATCTATAAAGAATTTTAAGTATAATCATCACATATGAAAATATTATTGTCCAATGATGATGGATATTACGCTGATGGTTTGCAAGCGTTATGCTCAGAATTATCAAAAAATCATGACATATTTGTCGCTGCACCTTTAAAAAATCATAGTGCAGGAAGTAGCGCTCTTTCGGTAAGAAAAGACATTGGTGTTGATAACATCAAGAATAATCATTATGCAATTGATGGAACTCCAGCAGATTGCGTTCACATCGCTTTAACTTGTTTAATAAAAGAAAAAATTGATATTGTCGTATCAGGAATAAATATGGGGGCTAATTTAGGCGATGATGTAATATATTCTGGTACAGTCGCCGCTGCTCTTGAGGGAAGACATTTAGAATATTCACCCATAGCAATATCTCTTGTATCTGGGAAAAATGCAAATTTTGAAGAAGCAGCTGAAGTAAGCGCGCATATTTTTAGTAATATTATGAGTAATAACAAAATAAAAAATAATACTTTGCTTAACATAAATATCCCTGATCTTAATAACAATTCAAAAAAATTTGAATTTACTAGACTTGGAAAAAGAGGGGTTCCAGTGCCTGCAAAAAAAATAAATAATAAGAATTTTTATAATATTGGTGCAGCAGGAGAGCCTAAAGATAAAGCTGAAGGAACTGATTTCTTCGCAATAGAAAAAAATATTATTTCAGTTTCTCCTTTAAATTATGATTTAACCAATCAAAAAATATTAAATGAGCTAAAAGATTCATGAGTTTAGATTTTAAGAAATTCTCTGGAATAGGTATGACGTCTGACTCTTCAAGAGCAAAACTTGTTTCAATCCTTGAAAAGCAAGGTATAAAAAATAAAAAAGTTCTTTCCGCTATCAACACTATCCCAAGACACATATTTGTAGATGAGGCGATTTCTAGTAAAGCTTATGATAACACAGCCTTACCAATAGGAAATTCTCAAACAATATCTCATCCTTTAATAGTTGCAAAAATGACAGAGATTTTAATGCATAGAAACCCAAAAAGAATTTTAGAGATTGGAACTGGCTCAGGTTATCAAGCCGCAATATTATCCTTGTTGGTTGATAAAGTTTATTCAGTAGAAAGAATTGAGATTCTTCACAAAAAAGCAAATAGTATTCTTCGAAAAGTAGGCTTTAAAAATATATATACAAAATTTTCTGATGGTAATCAAGGGTGGCCACAAAAATCACCATTTGATGCAATTATTATTACTGCTGGCGCCCTAGAAATTCCATCTTCTCTAATGGACCAATTATCATCAGAAAATGGAATATTGGTTTCACCAGTTGAAAAAAATGGTAAACAATACTTAAAGTCAATTGAGAAAAATGACACTAATATTATTGAAAAAGTTCATGGCGTAGTCAATTTTGTTCCACTTCTTCAAGGCACAGACTAATGAAAATTTTTTCAAATACATATAATTATGTTATCGACCTTGCAAAAAAAGAAAATGTACTTAGATATTTATATGGATTGAGTTTTATTGAATCTTTTATTTTTCCTATTCCTCCAGACGTTCTTCTCGCCCCAATAGCATTGACGCGAAAATATAATTGGATTCGCCTAGCTTTTTTTACAACAATATATTCAGTTTTAGGGGGAATAATTGGATATATAATTGGCTCTTTTTTATTTGAAGTGGAATTATTTAACAATATAATTAGTGAAGAAAAATTCTTTCAGGCAAAAAATCTCTTTAATGAACATGGTTTTATGATTGTTTTTATAGCAGGATTTACACCTTTGCCATACAAAGCTTTTACAATAACTGCTGGATATATGTCGATCGCATTTATTCCATTTTTATTGGCTTCTTTTATAGGCAGGGGACTCAGATTCTTTTTGGTTGCAGCTATTTTTTATTTATTTGGATTAGATAGAGCAAATAAACTTAAAAATTACTTTGAGTATATTGGATATGTAGCTACAATTTTATTTATTATTTTTATTTATATGAGATATTTTCGTTAAAATGTTTAACTCAAAAACACAATTTAATATATTATTTTTTTTTCTATTTACAATTTTTTTAATATCGTGCACGAAAATTCATAGGCATTCAGCCAAGGACCCAATTCCAGATAAAGAGCCTATTAAAGAAAGAGTTTATTTTACCTACGGTTTAAAATCAAAAGAGGCAGAGGAATACGGAGGAGAATACATTGTAAAGAAAGGAGATTCGTTATACACCATATCTTTACTTTACGATGTTAATTATTTAAGCATAGCAAAATGGAATAACATAGAGAAGCCATATAGAATTAAACCAGGACAAAGAATTTCGATCAAGTCAAAAAAATTCAGACAAAAAAAGCTGGCAAATAAAAAAAATAAGTTTTCAAGCAAACTGAGCTGGGTAAGACCACATGATGGAAGAATTTCTAAAGAATTTTCATATAGCGACATAGGGAAAAAAGGCATCGATATATCTGGTGATATTGGTGATGAAATTTATTCAGTGTCTGATGGTGTTGTTGTCTACACAGGGGATGGGATTAAAGGATATGGAAATCTTATTATTATTAAACATAATAATACTTTTTTATCTGCATATGCGCACACAAATAGGATTTTAGTAAAAGAGAATAGCTCTGTTGGCAAAGGCCAGGTTATTGCTGAGCTCGGAGATTCTGACTCTATTAAACCAATATTACATTTTCAGATAAGAAAAAACGGTAAATCAGTAGATCCTGAAAACTACTTGCCATGATTTTATGGGCTATTGAAATAAGAAGAAACTTAAAAAATTTCTTTTTTCTGAAAGTAAAATATTATGACTTGAACATGCAGCGCTAAAATTCATAAATTCAATACCAACTTGAAACTCATTTAAGCCTAATATTATTGGTGTTTTATCTATACATTCTGTATTATCAAGTGCAATTATTACAAAGTTTACGTTCTCTTTTAAGGCTTTTATAATATAATCATGAGAGATATTAGTGAAACTCATATTGCATTTAATTAAGGGTCCAGATGGAGGAACTATTATATTATAATCATAATTTTTATCATGAATATTAATTGATAATGAAGTGTATGACTTTATTATATTTGAACTTTTCTCAAGAACTTGTTCATCAAACTTCATATTTTTATCCTGGTTAAATTTTTAATTACTAAATACTAAAACATGTCAGAAGAATTTTATAGAATCAACAGACTTCCGCCTTATATATTTAATATTGTAAATGAGCTTAAAATCATAGCAAGAAAAAAAGGCGACGATATAATTGATTTTGGAATGGGTAATCCTGATCAAAAAACACCTGCGCATATAATTGAAAAGATGAAAGAATGTTCTGACAAGGATAATGTTCATAGATATTCAAGCTCTAAAGGTATACCGAGGCTAAGAAAAGCTATATCAAATTGGTATCAGGAAAAGTTTAATGTCTCTATTGATTATGAAAATGAAGCAATTGTTACGATTGGCTCTAAAGAGGGTTTAGCGCATTTAGCGCTAGCTACATTAAATAGAGGAGATTCAGTAATTGTCCCAAGTCCTGCATACCCAATTCATCCTTATGGAGCCGTTATAGCAGGGGCAGAAATTATATATATTAACGTGGATGAAAATAATGATATTTTCTTTAAGTCTTTAGATACAGCAATTAATAATTCATGGCCTACGCCTAAGATGATCATAACGAATTTTCCATCAAATCCTACAACCCGCTGTGTCGATATAAATTTTTTTAAAGAACTTGTTAGGATTGCAAAAAAATATAATATTTATATCGTTCATGATATTGCTTATGCAGACATTGTTTTTGACGGTTATGAGGCCCCATCGTTATTACAAGTAAAAGGCTCAAAAGATATTGGGGTTGAATTTTACACTTTATCAAAATCATACAATATGCCTGGATGGAGAATAGGTTTTATGTGTGGAAATAAGAAGCTTGTAAACGCATTGTCACGAATAAAGTCTTACGTTGATTATGGCACCTATACCCCTTTACAGGTTGGTGCAATTGCTGCGTTAGAAGGGCCGCAAGACTGTGTTAACGAAATAAGAAACATGTATAAAAGTAGAAGAGATTCATTATGTAAAGGGTTAAATGATATTGGTTGGGAAATAACGCCACCTAATGCAACAATGTTTGTATGGGCAAAAATTCCTGATAAATATAGAAGCTTGGGTTCACTTGAGTTTTGCAAGAAACTCTTAAAGGAAAATAAAGTTGCTGTTTCACCAGGTATCGGCTTCGGTAAAAATGGCGATGATTTTGTAAGATTTAGTTTAATAGAAAATGAGCAAAGAACAAGACAAGCTGTAAGAAGTCTAAAAACTATTATATAATATTTTAATGAGTCAAAATAAAATTAAAATTGGCATAGCAGGATTAGGAACAGTCGGCAGCGGTGTTGTTAATCTTATTAATAAAAATAAAAATGAGATATATGACCGTACTGGATGCGAACTAATTATCAAATCTGTTTCTGCTACAAATAAAAATAAAAATAGATTATGCGATATCAAGAATATAAATTTTTATTCTGATCCTATTGATATGCTGAATAAAGAAAATATAGATATTTTTGTGGAATTAATTGGCGGTGAAAGTATTGCAAAAGATTTAGTATTAAAAGCATTAGAAAAAAATATTCATGTTGTTACAGCAAATAAAGCACTTATTGCTTTACATGGCGACGAAATTAACAAAGTATTGTTAAAAAATGATAGGGAAGTTCTATATGAGGCTTCTGTTGCTGGCGCAGTTCCTATTATTAAAGTAATAAGAGAGTCCTTGTCTGCAAATGATATTGAATGGTTAGCTGGCATTATAAATGGGACAACAAACTATATTCTTACAGAAATGTTAATCTCGGAGAAAAATTTTGAGACTGTCCTGAAAGAAGCAAAAGATTTAGGATATGCCGAATCTGATCCGACTTTTGATATCGGCGGTATAGATGCAGCGCATAAACTTACCATACTAGCATCAATTTGTTTTGGGATTCCTCTAAACTTTAAATCTATTTATATTGAAGGAATAGAAGAAATAGAACTTGAAGACTTAAAAAATGCAAAAGAGCTTGGATATACAGTCAAACATCTCGCAATTGCCAGAAAGAAAAACATAGGTATAGAGCTTAGGGTGCATCCATGTTTGGTGCCAAAAACAAGGTTACTTGCGAACGTAAACGGGGTAAAAAATGCTGTAGTCGTTAATTCTGACGCCGCTGGCTCAACTTTGTATTATGGAGCTGGAGCAGGTAGCCTTGCTACAGCATCGGCAGTAGTGTCAGATATTATCGATATATCAAGAGGCTTATCTCAAAAAACAAAATATACAGTTCCTTTTCTTGGGTACAAAGATGTTTCTTCAAAGAAAAATATATCAAAAATTAGCGATATAGAAACTCGTTATTATTTAAGAATAAAAGTAACTAACAAGCCAGGAGTGTTAGCTGATATTACTAAGATATTTGGAAAAAAATCTATAAGCATTGAGTCTATACTCCAAAAAGAGGATTCAGAAAAAGATGTAAATGTTCCGATAGTTCTTGTAACTCACAAAGTAATTGAAAAAAACATTGATGAGGCTTTGAAAGAGATAGAAAGTCTTGATGTTGTTAAGGATAGAATAAAACGTATTAGAATTGAAGAGCTAAATCCATAGACTAAATATTCTCTAATATATAATCTTGGATAGTGTTAAAATCATTTTGCATTAATACACACTTCTCTTTTTTAGAAAGGATATCACTTAATTTTTCTGGTTTATCAATATTTATATCAATTGCTTTTTCAATTGATTCTGGAAATTTTGCTGGATGTGCGCATGCAAGAGATATATTTAAATCTTCATTATTAATATTTTCCAAAACATCTAAACTTGTAGCTGTATGCGGATCAGACACATAGTTATATTTTCTATAATAATATTGAATTATTTTTATTGTTTCTGAATCATTAATACTTTTCGAAGAATATATTTTTTTCAATTTCTTCAATAGTACATCACTTAATTGTTTATTTTTATTTTCAAAAAATTCTTCCATTAGATTATTAAGGTCATTTGAATTACTATCTAAAGATTCAAAAAGTTGTCTTTCAAAATTACTTGAAATTTGTATATCCATACTCGGACTAATTGTGCTTTTCACATTTTTTAAAGACATATCACCATCACTTAAAGTTCTATGCATAATATCATTTTCATTTGTCGTTACATAAAGCTTGTTTATCGGAAGACCCATTATTCCAGCAACATGAGCTGCGTATACGTTTCCAAAGTTACCCGTAGGCACTATATAATTAACTTTTTTATTAAACTTTTTAGCTTGAATATAAGCCCAAAAAAAATAAACAGTTTGAGAAATAATTCGTGCCCAATTTATTGAGTTTATTGCAGACAAGGTTGTTTCATTTTTTAATTTATTTGAGACAAATAAATCTTTTACAATTTTTTGACAATCATCGAATGTTCCTTCTACGGCAATATTATAAACATTTTCAGACATTACAGTTGTCATTTGTTTTCTTTGAATATCTGAGGTTTTCATACTTGGATGCAAAATAAATATTTTGATATTTTCTTTATCTCGACATGCTTCAATTGCTGCTGAACCTGTGTCTCCAGATGTTGCTCCAATAACAGTTATATTTTTATTTTTTTTTGTTAGATAATATTGAAAGAGATTTCCTACTAGCTGAAGAGGGTAGTCTTTAAAGGCAAAAGTAGGACCATAAAACAGCTCTAATATAAATTTATCTTCTTCTATTTTTTTTATTGGTGCAATTTTTTCATGACTAAAATTACTATATGATTTTTTTGTAATAAGCCCTAGCTCTTTTTTATTTATAGTATCACCAACATAATTTTGTATTATTTCCTTGGCAAGAACATCATATGACAGATCATCTCTATTTAGTAAATTCTCAATCTTCACTTTTGGCCAGGATCTTGGCATGAATAAACCGCCGTCACTTGAAAGACCTTCAATAATTATTTCATCGAAAGTTTTCTTGAGTTTAGAGTTTCTAGTACTATGGTAATACATTATTTTAAGTTTTATTTAAAGCTAATTTCTTTGCTAAACCAATATAGTCTCTTGGCTTTAGCTTTAGCAATTTTTCTTTAATTTCTTTATCGAGTTTACTTTTTGCAATAATTTTATCAATTTCAATCTTGTCTATAACTTTTCCTCGTGTTGAATTTTTTATAATATCGTAACTATTAGAGATATTATGATACCTCATTACAGTTTGAATTGGCTCGGCTAAAATTTCCCAGCTATTATCAAGGTCAAAGTTAATTTTACTTTTATTTAACTCAATTTTATTTAAACCTTTTTGCAAAGAATTAATAGATAAATGAAAATGAGCAAAAATAACACCTAAATTTCTTAGTACTGTTGAGTCAGATAAATCTCTTTGGAGTCTCGAAGATATGAGTTTTTTACTGATTGTTTGACATAGACCAATTACAATTTCTAAGTTTCCTTCTGCATTTTCAAAATCTATTGGGTTTACTTTATGCGGCATCGTTGAAGAACCGACTTCAGAAGTATTAGTATTTTGTTTAATATAATCAATCATAATATAAGTCCATGTATCTTTTGACAAATCTAAAAGTATTCCAGATATAATTAAAATATCGTTTAAAGACTCAGCCATCCAATCATGATTTTCAATTTGTGTTGTATATTTATTTTGACTAAGACCTATATTTTTTAAAAATTTTTTCGTTTCATTTTCCCATCTTATTTCTGGAAGTACGAAGTAATGAGCGTTATAGTTGCCAACTGCTCCATTCATTTTTGCAAATATTTTTCTACTTTTCATAAAAGTTATTTGCTTTTTTAATCTTGAAGAAAATACCTTTATTTCTTTACCAAATGTTGTAGGGCTAGCTTTTTGGCCATGTGTACGGGATAACATCTGTGTATTTGCATACTTTTTTTCAAAGGTAGCAAGTTTGTTTAATAATTTAGATAGCTCTGAGCTTAAAACTGTACGATTATCCATATATATAAGAGAGTATGCAATGTTATTTATATCTTCTGAGGTTGCACAAAAATGAATAAGCTCTTTTTTATTCTTTAATGATTTATGATTATTAAATTTTTTATTTAGATAATATTCTATTGACTTAACATCGTGATTTATTTTCGTTTCTATACTTTTTATTTTTAAAGCTTCTTTAACATTAAAATCCTTATATATTTTTCTAATATATAGCTTTTCTGTATTTGTTAATGGAAATTTTTTTTTAATACTTGGAAGTGAAGTAAGAAAAATAAACCACTCTATTTCAACGAACAGCCTCTTCTTGATTAGACCATATTCACTATTGATATTACTTAATTCACTATGAATTTTACTAGCGTATCTTCCATCAATTGGGGATATTGCTTTAATTGTGAATTCATTATTAAAATTTGCCATTTTTAGATATTGCGGTAGTAATATGTGTTTAGATTATACTATAATTATAGAAATATTGTTAATTTAGGGATAATTATATGAACAAATCAAAAAATAAATTTCGTATTGAAAGTGATAGCATGGGCGAAGTTAAAATTCCTAAAGATGCTTTATACGGGCCACAAACACAAAGAGCTATAGAAAATTTCAAAATAAGCGATCTTGTAATGCCAAAAGATTTTATTATTAGTTTGCTTAATATAAAGATTGCAGCAGCTAAAGCAAATTTTAAACTTGGATTAATTGGTAAAAAAGAATCAAGTGCAATTATAAAAAGTTCAGAATATTTAATGAAAAATTTCAGCCAAAAAAACTTTCCAATTGATATATTTCAAACTGGATCAGGCACAAGTACGAATATGAACGTAAATGAGGTAATAGCAAATACGTCTAAAAAAGTGTTTAAAGTAAAAATCCATCCAAACGATGATGTAAACATGTCGCAAAGCTC
>CEWG01060077.1_pt1 | contig 21000 bp, 20 predicted proteins | sample 361411 | NCBI WGS metagenome assembly CEWG01 (sample SAMEA2622173, study PRJEB7988) | marine metagenome | biome: marine biome (ENVO:00000447); feature: surface water layer (ENVO:00002042); material: "saline water (ENVO:00002010), including plankton (ENVO:xxxxxxxx)" | depth 5 m | reverse complement strand
CAAGTTCATCTTCGTCATAAGCATCTGCCATGATACCTGTATCTAATGTAGCACGTATCCATCCTTGTGCTAGATCATCGCCATTTGTTCCTTTGTATTTGTTGAATTTTTCAAACCAATCTTGTACTTCTATTTGGGCTTGTTTCATTCCGCCTTCATACGTAATATCATCTTTTATCTTAACACAGTTGTCTACAGTCTTGCCACCTTTTTTCTTAGTGCCCATACGCTTGTAGCCTTTCCAGCATACTTTGCCGTCAACGCCTTTTTGCTTTTCTTCGTCTAATGTAGTCCAACTAGGTTTGCCACAATCTTCACAGACATTATCTCCAAATTGGCCCATAAGTCCTTCAAAGAAATCATCTATGCTTTCTTTGTATCCTTTTTCTTTGCCTTCTGAATCTAACTCTGCTTTCTTTTTCATTAATTCTTTTTTAAGTTTTTCGTCTTTATGTGTGTTAGGATCCATCTGAATATCTTGTAGTGCTTTTTTCTTTGCTTGATAATCTTCTTTATCTTTCACTTCTTCTCCGATAAAATCTTCTGGTCCTAATTCTTTCACTGCATTTGCCTCGCTTACAAGTTTATATATGTAAGGGAACACTCCCTTCAGCTCTTCATTGAACTGCTTAATAGTTAGCTGATCGATCCAGTCAGTCTGTACATCTTCTGGAACTTCTTCTGTTGTGTTAGGTGCGAAATTTTCAACAAAAGTTTTGTAGTAATTTGAACGCTGTAGTTTTGCTACAGTTTCCTTAACAGTGTCTATTCTTGTGTTTACTACATCTAAATAATTTCCTAAGCCTTCAGCCATTACATTTGAGCGATTCATGTATGTCTTAAACTTACGTAATTTTGATAATTCTTCACTTAGCGAAACAATGTGTTTACCTATATCGTCATATAAGTTACCGCCTTCACTTACGTGGTTAGCGGCCGCTCTTGCACCATTCATATGTTTGAATGGATACTTAAATTTTTCACCATTGGAACTTTCAATATAGATAGCATGTATTTTGCTGTTTCTATTTCCTGATTCTCCAACTGGTTCACTATGCTTGACAACTAGTCTTGCATTACCTATATTTTGGTAACTAGTTTGGCTAGTACCGTACATCTTAGATTCGCTCATTTGTTTATCTCCGGACTTTTCTTGTGATAGATATGCAAAGTCTCTTTTGTCTAAGTTTGATTTAGTTATATCTCTTGTATCAAATGTTAGCATTCTTTTTCTAGCAAATTGTCTTAATTCTTTTAAAAAATTAAACCAACCATCCCTTTGCGTAGTTTCACTTTCGTCAAATAGTTTATCATTAAATAGCATAGTTAGTGACTCTTCGTCAAGAGTAACATTTACTTTTCTATCTGGAGCAACTTCAAATTCAAAAAATCTTGCTGTTTTTGGATCGTTTACTATTGTGCTATCAGAATCACCAAGGGTAATTTTTGGATATCTACCCCTGATCTTATTAAAAAGTTCATCTGCTATTATTTCTAACTTCTTCATACTAGTATTTATCAATAACCGCTAATAAAAATAGGCATTGGCGGTTCGTACTCATCCTCTAGCTCTGCTTGGTTGAACGTATTATATATACGAGGATCCCAATCTTTCAGTACAGCCATCATTCTAATAGCCAGTAATGTAGCACTGATTAGGTCATCTGTTTGGCCAGATTTGGCTTGATAACTGCTTCCACTAGCAATAAAGCCCTTTAATTCAGTAATTAAAACTTTACTATTGACAGTCATTTTGTCATTTTCAATCATTGTTTTGAGTCTACTACATGCTGTAATCTTTGTGCTATGAGTAGTATTGAATCCTTTGCGGAATTTGCGAACATGCCCTTTACGTATAGGTTCACTTACAAATAGTCCTGGTATATTTTCTTCACCAAAGTCATTTATAACTAGCAGACATGCTTCACCAATTCCATTGTTCTCAACAGACCAATATATGTTGTTTGTTGACTTTGTTTCAGTTTGTATGTATGTGCAAATATCTGTTAGTATTCTAATTTGTGCAGGTATTGCTGTTTGATTATGCCTCCATTCTGCTACCTGAGTATAGCTCGGTAATTCAAATACCTGGATAGCGGCATAATCTCCGCCTGTACCCATACTAGGATCAAGTGCTACTGCATATGTAAATTCTGCTGTTGGTTTTTTATACCATCTAGTTTGACCCATGTTTATTGTAGGTTGCATACCTTCCATACTTGCAAGTTTTATACTGTTTATTAATGTTTCATCATAGACTAAAAATTCACAACCATACTCACGTCTAAATCTTTCTTCTCCAATACGTCCTATTTCAGCATTTTTCCATTCTTCATCTCTATCAGGATGTTCGTCCCAACTTGCTATAAAAGAATGAAAACCATTTATACCTACTTCTTGTTCGTTGCCGTTAGCATCAAACTTATCTTCTGCTTGTTTCCAAATTGTTGCAAACGTATCTTCATCAGAATTAGGTGTGCTTGTAATAATAGCACGACCACCTGTTGCTAGTGTAGGTGATATACTAGTCCAAAATTCGTCTGCTATATTAGGTTGTACAAATGCAAACTCATCACAATACAATAACGATATACTCATACCACGTCCTGTGTTACCTGTTGTTGTAGCACTAACTATACGTGATCCGTTTTCAAATTCTATTGAGCCTTTGTTGTAGTTTGTAACTCCTGCTCTAATGTGGTCTGCACACATTTCATAACCGTATCTTATACGTTGCATAATTTCTTGAGCACCTGTATACTTGTGGGCGGCAATCAATATTGTTTGATCAGGAACAAACATAGCATACCATAACAAATAAATGGCGGCACAGGTAGTCTTACCTGTTTGTCTTGGCATCATATTGATATTAAATCTATAACTGTGGTAACTGTGCATTAATCCTAATTGATATTCGTAAGGATCAAATAATAATTTACCTTGTACTGGGTGTTGTATAAAAGCAAAGTGTTCTGCAAAATATAGATATCCTTTATCAGGATCCATACATGCCGCTAGTTCTTGAACTTGCAGTTCGTTAAACGTTTCTTTTTTATTTGCTTTTTTGGTTAATACACCGTCTAAACTTTTAGTCATACTTTTCAAAATCAAAAAAGAATGACACTGTTGTTCGCTTGTCGAATGAAAAGTCGTTGCTAGGACTATGTAACATTCTACCACTATAACAAACCATTCTATTTGGACATGCTCCTACTTCCATATCAGGTTCATTTTCCCATTGGGTTCTATAAAATGCTGTTCCACCAGTTGATGTTTGATCAAAATATAACACACCTGCGGCATCTGTATTATCAACATGCGGGTGATGATATCTTGAGTTCTTTTTTGATTTTAATACTTCCTCAGTTAGACTGTATCTAGCAAATGCATGAAAGTTTACTAAAGGTTTTCCAATTATATTTTGAACACTTTGTTCTAACATAGTGCTAGTTTCTTTATCAAATTCATGTATGTGTTTTGTTTCATAACACGGAAACGCTTGTAATCTATTACCGTAATATACTCCATATGGTTGATATATGGCATCATATTCGTAAGTCTCTAATTTTTTTTGAAGTTCTTCAAAAACATCGTTTGGAAGAAAATTGTGGTTAATATAGATACCACCTTCTTTTATCATATCTACTACATTTAACATAGTAATATTTATTGAAAAAAATAGGGCCCGGAGGCCCTATTGAATTTACTGGGGGTTATTATTTTTTTGCTTTTTCTTCTTTGTCTTTGACTGCTTTTTTCATTGGCTCTTTTTTGTTGCCATCTTTGTCAATATCTATGTAGTCTGGTTTTGCTTTCTTTTCATTTAAAGATGCCCATAACCTTGCCTTGATATCTTCTAATGCTGGATCTTTTACTCTAAGTGCCTTACGTGGCTTCGGACCGTTTAGTCCTCCTGCCAAGTCTTGTGTCATATATTTTGTATCTTTGTATTCTTCGTCTGGTGAATTATCCCATTCTGCTTCTTCAACATCTTCACCGCATCCGCCCATTTTTGGTTCCATGTCCATGTCTGGTTTTCCCATGTCGTCTTTTGGACCGTCGACAATATCTCTAAATTTGTCTATATCCATACGCATTGGACCTGCTGGCATACTTGGCTCACTATCGCCACTTATGTTTGCATTCTTGACAATGTCCATTAAATCTTCTACGTGGTCTTTTCCTGATGCATTTAAACTAACGTTCATACTTACAGGATTACCTTTATCCATTGGTGGAGTCATTGGCGCTGGTGGCATATGTGCCTCGCTTTGTAGAGCCTCCATCTTTGATAATAAATCTTTCATTTCCATTATTTACTCCCTATTGCACTCTTATTGTTGCCATCTTCAGAGATATCAGCTTGCTCACCTTTTGGCGCTCCTTTAACTGGATCTATTTCACGATCTGTACGTGCTTTTTCAAGTTCAGCTAAAAGTGACATTACTCTGTTGCCTCCAACATGATCCTGTGCTTTGGGATCTGCGGATTCTAATTCTGCTGTTTCAAGTTTAGTTTGATAAACTTTTTGCCCATCTAATTCTTCTTGGTACATTTCTTGTATATCATTTTGATTTCTTACAAGTATCATACTATCTTGGATATCACAACAGTGTCCAATGTAGTCTTCTAATACTTGTACTGTAGTTGGATATTCTAATTCAGCGTCGAAATATGTTACTCTTTCATTCTTTAAATTAGGAAAATCTAAAGGACGTTCTTGTAATGGTGTTTTTTTACCTGGGCTTAATTTAAGTAACCCGTATTTTTGTAAAGCAGATTCTAATTTATCTGTAAAATCATCAGAATGTTCACCTGCTATACCAATTTTAAATTCGTATATCTTTTTTGCTTGTTGTATGTATTGTTCTAGTAACATGTTATATTCCTTAGCACTTATGTTATTTATCTTTCTCTAGGCCTTTTAACTTCTGTAAGAGGCTATTACGATCCGTAACAACATAGCCCTCTCCGTTGACTATACCGCCATCATCTATCTCGTCTTTGTCTAGTTTTTGTTTTTTTAGTTGCAAATCAATCATTTTGAGCTTTTTGTCCATCTTTGCAACCTTTGCATCAAGTGCAGTTTTTAACATACTACCTGCTACTTCAAAAACTCTGCCACTGTAGCGACTTTCAACATTCATGCCTAAATCCATTAAATCTTCATAGGCTTCCATTGCTTTACTACCTACTTCATTTAATTCTTTATCAGCCATTTCGCCTAGTCCTTTAACAGCTGGAAGTGCGGCCGCTATCTTATCAAACTCGGCAATATCACGAAAAGTAGCATCTTGATCAGCTACTACATCAGTATTTGGTTTATTTTCTTCTTTTGCTTCCTTTAGTATTTGTTTACTATCTGGTAGATCTAGAAGTTCTTCTAATTTCTTAGTCATTATATACTCACTTAATGTTATATATATTTAGCCGAAATTACTTACGCTTGCCTTGGTGAAAGATATCTTTCTCTGTAATAATACGGAAGAATATACCTTTTCCTTTGCACCACGATCTTGCCGCTTCCCACTTTGCTTGATTTAAAACATAGTGAGCTTGGTTTGCCCTGCTATTACCTAAACTTTCTTTGACAGATTGATTGTCAGGCTTTACTTCAATAATTTCTACTTTGTTTTTTCCTTTTTGATCTGTATATTGAATAAAAAAATCAGGCACATATATTGTATGTTTGCCTGTAAAAGGATTTCTATATGGAATTTTAACTGCTTCACTAGCCCATCTAGCTATGCTAGGACTTTCATCACAAAATTTCATAAATGCGAACTCCCAACTAGATCTATAAGTAGGAGATTTAGTTCCTACATATTTGTCTGGATATTTTGGTGTGAATTTTCCTTGTGCAAAACGGCCCATTAGTACAAAATATTTCTTGCTTCTGTTCTATCAGCAACTTCGTCAATTTTATATCCAATAGTGCTGATCTTTTCTCTGTTGTAATTCATTATTTCTGTTACAACATTACTTAATTGTATTGAGTTCAATCCTTTCAAAGTATCTAATAATTCAAATACTTTGACACCATCTATTTTGGCTTGTTGCATTAGTACAGTAGCAATACTTTGTGCCGCTGATTTTTCAAAGTCTCGAGATTCAAAAAATCCTAAAACTGCATCTACTTCATTAGCACTAAATGCCAAAGGAGCAGAAAAATATTGATTAAAAAATTGTTTAGTTTGATCTGCACTATCTGTTTTTACTTCTTTAGGAAGATTTAATTTTAATGGTTCAGTCATTTTACTACCTTATATTTTTTAAAGCATTTACGGCCGCATCGTTTGCATTTGATTTAGCACTGTCAGGTAAAGCATCATATGCACTTGAAATATCCTGCGGAGTAGGATTACCACCGTTTTGTAAATGTGTTTTCATAAATGTTGTTGCCTTTGCAAGACTACCAGTTACATCTGGTGTAGTTGTTACAGCATTAGTTATGTCAGATAGGCTCTTACCTTGTAACAGGCTGACACCTCCTACTACTGCTCCAGCAATGGCAATATCTTTTAAATTACCTAATCCTCCATTTTTTGGAAACACACTGTTTGCAACACCGCTAACATCTACGCCGCCAACTGTGCCTATTGCATCTTTAAGTATACCAAAACCTTCTTGACGTAATCCGCCTTTGCCTATTGCTTTAGCATTTGTAATTGTATTATTTGCTTTTAGGACTGTTCCTAATAATGCACCTGGATTTGCAAACGCATCTCCTGATACAATATCATCTAAAACATCTGCACCGCCTGCTAATACACCACCGGTTCCAAATACACTAGTAGTACCTCCACCTGCTAATGAGTTAGGACTTGGTGTAGTATCGTAATGTTCTTGTGCAAATCCTTTAGGTGCTGTTCCTTCACTGACTGGTCCTCTTGTATAAAATACTGTTTCGTAATCTAATGACATTGTACTCTGAACAAAATCACTTACAGTTTGATCCATACTATCATGTTGCCATTTGCTTATAATAGGATTGATAAGAGTAAATGCTGTGTAACGCTTTCTGGACAATTGGTATATAATTATACTTCTAAAAAACGGTTCTAAACTATCGTTATCAAAACCATACCTAAATTTGTTGAAACCTTCTCCACCAAATGCATTACCTCTATTGAATGGTGCAATAAAATCTGATGGTTGTCTATATCCTTTTACATTTCCAATAGGATTACCTGCACTGTCTACTTCTGCATAGTTACCATCTTTAAAATAATATCTATAGTATGCTTCCCACATAGCAGTAGTAACACCAAAATTATCATCATGAAAAGTAACATTTACAGGATCATAGTCTAAGCGTTTCTGTACAACTTTCTTTTTGTTATACTGATGTTTTACATCTGTCTCTACACTAAACTTAGGAAGATCAACTGCTTTAACAAGCATGTTCAATTCGTTTTGATGCTTTTCAGTAAGTTGAGGTATTACTGAACTTGCAAATGGATTTATGTTAAATGTAACGTGATAAAGAAATTTTTGTTTAGGCGCAAGTCTAAAACTATCGCCTACATACAAACGACTTGCATGTTGAAAGTCTGCTAAATTACCTTTTGGGTTACTAGCACCTGAAATTACATTATCTAAAAAGGATCTATTACTTGCCATACTAATATTTATCCTTTGATATTAAGTACGCAGATAATAAAAAAGGGAGCCGTAGCTCCCTTAATTATTGTTAAACACTCTCTAATTTTTAAAGACCGCCAGCACCAGTTGCTAGACTATTAACTGTTCTACCAACTGCTGTACCAATACCTGTTCCTTGTGGTGATTGGATAGCGTTATCGTATCTAATACTTAATTGTACAGTTACTGGTTCAGATGAACTGTAAGCTAGTGTATTGTAGTTTGCACTTTCAATGAAACATCCGTATAATTCAAATGTTTCTAGTACACCTACTGCATTTGCACCGTTACCACCATCTGTGATTTCGATTCTTGTAACAAATTTGTAGTCAGTACCAGATGCCGCAGAAGACTGTTCGAAGAAATCGAATTGTTTCTGTAATTGTTCGCCAACTTGTTTTTGTACGTTGTTGCTTACATCATCACGTAGTGTTAATGTAATTGCTTCCCAAGTATGTTTACCTGCATAGTAAACTTTTGAGTTGTAAACGTCCAATGTCATGTTTTCAAATGACAAGTTAGGTCTTGTTACATCTTGTACTTGCTTCGTTAGTTCTGTCGTCGGTGTTGAAACTCCAAATCCCTCTAGAAATACTCTAAAGCGGTATTGTAGTTTCGGCATCAACAAGCCTTGGTTGGATGCAGAAGCGTTGCTATCCAAAGGCACAGTTAGTTTTGAGAGTGTTGAAATTGCCATGTTATATGCTCCTGTTATATATATTTATCAACTTATAGGCCTGCTATTTCACCGGTATTTTTCAAGCGTAGTGGTATGTAAATAAACTCAACTGCTTTCACAGGTTCTATTGCTATATCTACATGCAACTCGTTACGATCGATTCTATTTGGTGTGTTGTTTGATTCATCACACACAACTAGGAAATCGTAAAGTGCTCTTTGACCGACTAATTCTAATAGTAGTGCATCTACTTGCTGTTTCATCTCATCACGTGTGATCTTATCATTTGGCTCAAAGATGAACGGTTTAGCAAGTTTGTTCAACTGTGAACGTAGGAAGATTACAAGTCTTGCAACGTTGATTCTATCCAACGCACTTGCATTTCTTGCTCTTGTTTTTTGTCCAAAGTTAACAAGTCCTGCACCTGTTAAGAACGTGATTGGGTTAACGTTTAGTGAGTATAATGTATCACGTTGACCTTCGTTCAACGCTACACTTACAAATTCGCCTTCACTATCTATGTAACCTGCCGCACTTGCATTTGAAATGCCACCACGTCTTGTACCTGCTGGTGCAAACCATGGAAACGATACTTGATCACTTAGTGCTAGTGTTCTTAATATACCATGTGATGCTGGAACAACAACGTTGTTTCCTGCATTGTCACTTGTAAATAAGCTAGGATAAAATACACCTAAGTATTCATCTCTACTTACTAGACCGTTATCATTATCTTCAACTGCTAGGTTAACATTGTTACCCCATTCGTTTAATGTTGTTGCATCTGGTGTTAGTCTCATTGGACTGTCACCTACGATAAATGCTGTTAAGCCTCTATCATTGTTAAGTGCAATCATTTCACCAATTAGTTCTGGATAGTTTGGAGTAGCCATTACGTTGAACAATCTAGACTCATCATCTCTAATGTCCTGGTTGCTGTTAACAAGTGCTTGTAATGCTTGTATAACAACTTTACGCTGTGCTTTACGTCCAAATGTACCTGAACCATCTTCTTGGTTAGCTGATTCTGTTACCCAACGATTTTTGTAGTAACCATCCATAGACTCATCATTAAAGCGAACGTTATCATTTGCAGTATTAATGTAATTACGTACAAATTTCTTAACGTTGAATCCGCTTCTACGTAAGTTCCATAACAACATACCTTTTGGATATAGTGCTGGATCTGGAGCGTCAAAATCTAAGAAGTTGCTTGCCATTAAATCTGCAATACTTGCCGCTGTTCCGCTATTAGCACCTGTAGTACCATAACGTGCATCAGCAAATAGTATGCCGTCTTCTGTAGTTTGATCGCCTTTATCTACTAAGTTCCATTTAGCTGTTGTTGCATTGTACTTGTAGATAGTTGGATAGTTTTCAATGTCTGCTGTATCAATCCAAAGGTCGCCTGTTTTTAGATCTGTGCCATCTGATTGTTTAGTTGGCTCACTTGCAGAAACAATTGGTCCTGCTGGATCTGTTTTTTCATTATCTGCGGCCGCGTATGTTGGACTTGTTGCATCTTGATAGCCAACCCATGTACTACCGTTGTGAATCATTATATCAACTTCATCAACAATTGAATTGTACCATAATGTTCCATCTGTAGCTAGTGCATTTGGAGCATCTTCTGATGCTGTGTAACTTAATACTTTCCAGTTACTTGCTACAAAGTCAAATGTACTATCGCCTGATGGTGCCGCATACAAGTTAGGTGTACCTGAATTACTATCAACAAATGCACTGAATCCTAATGTTGTTAGGAAACTTGCTGTGTTAATTAATCTAAAGTCACCTGCTTTTGCATGAGAAATTACAACTCTATTTTGTGCGTCAACACTTGCACTTACATTAGTTAAACCTGCGCCGTTAATGCCCTCAGCGATAGTTTCTGCGTCACCTGTTGTGCCGTCTAATGTTAATGTTACAGTTTTTGTTGCACTTAAAGATGAACTTGCTAATACAGTTTCTGCAATTCCAAATTGATGTGAACCAGCACCAAACATGCCAGTAGTCACAGCTGAGCTTGTAATTGTAGTTGGACTTGCACTATTTCTTCTGTAAATTTTGAAGTCAAACAAGTTAGTTGAATCTTCACTTATGTTGGTTTGAGCGTACAGAGTACCAACTGCTAAGTTTTGTCCACCACCTGTTTTATCCATTGTATTTAATGCAGTCATATTATCAGCATAAAGTGGTACTGGAGAATCTACCCATAATTTAGTAGTATCGTTCCATACCTTAACTCTAATTTTTGCACCTAAGTTTGGATCAGTAGTTTTGAACCATACTGAGCCAGTTGGTTTCGGAGCAGTGTCTGTAGATTTGAACTCCGGTACACTTGTGTGAGGTGCTATACTTAGAGCTGGCGCAAAATAATCGCCTGCTGTAATACCTAATGTAGTTAACGGAGTACCAGTGCCATTAGCAATAACTATGTTTGCTCCTGAACCACCTGCTACATAAGAACCGTTACTATATAGTGCTATTTTGTTGTCTTCTATTTTTGCTGTTACACCTGTAGTTGCTGTATCACCATTGATATCTGCAACAACTTGTGTTAATGTTGTTCCTGTAAATGTAATTGTCTCACCATTAAGTGTAATTGAATCACTAATATTGAAACTTGAAGATGCTGATGCAATACTTCCTGTTACACTTACCCAACTATTTTTCCAAGCCGCAGAACCTACTTTTACCCAAGCATTACTGCCGTTTTTGTAGTATAGTCTGTTCCATGTTGTAGTTGCTACTAAAGCATAATCGCCTATTGCACCTACGCTCGCTTTTGGATCTCCAGTTGCATCTCCGCCTACTAGTTTTGACTTATCAGTTATAACTGTAGGTATTTTATTTGTAAATGTTTGTCCGCCTGTTGACGTAATTGCATTACCATTCCACTGGAATAATCCATATCTAGAAATTTGTGTGTCTAGCCAATATGTTCCGTCTGCTGGATTTGCACTTGGTGCATCTGCTGATGGATTTAATTGTCCTGTGTCAATGTCTGCTCTTACAACAAACGCTCTGCTTGCTACTCCTAAGTATGAGTAAGCCGCTTGTAGTCCATATTCATTAAGCTCTCCGCCATGAACTGGATTATTATTTGAATCAATTTGAAAGCTAGGATCTCCAAATAAATCTGTTAGCTCACGCTGTGATGTAACCAAGAAAGGTTTCCCAGCATTCGCTTTTGTAGTCGCTGTAGCAGTGCCTGTTCCTGCACCGTTTGTTTTGTCTTGTCCAGATACTACAAAGATCATTGGAACTGTTCCCGGCTCTGCAGGGGTGTAGAAACTTTCGTCTATTACACTAACCTGTACACCTGGTGATACTAATGCCATATTATTTCTCCTGTACGCATTTTGTTATTATATGTATTTATACATTCTCAACTAAAAAGTCCTATAATACGCCTAAGAAAAGGGGGTAAAAAGGGCACCTTTTACGTAAATACATATATGAGACCATTATGTCAATGCGGTTTAAGACCAGCGGCTGTAAATTATAAAAAAGGCAAGAAGACTTATTATCGTAGGCTTTGCGAAAGGTGTTTGCATCATGGCAAATTAAAATATGGTATACCTAGATGGCAACAAGCAGGATACAGAAAAGAAGTACGCTGTGAAAAATGTGGTTTCAAAGCAATTGACACAAAACAATTAGATGTTTATCATATAGATGGTGATTTAAATAATTGCAGGCATAATAACCTAAAAACTATTTGTGCAAACTGTCAGCGGGTGCTTCAGCGTGAAGGCGTTCGCTGGAAGCAAGGTGACCTTGTACCAGACTTTTGAGTTGCTCTATAGTTCCGTTATTATCTATAACATTATTGAAATCTACGTTAGCCCATTTCCACTCTGATGGATGTACATCTTTAGGTTCAACTCCAATATCTTGATACATTCTGAACCATACAGGATCAGCACCGCGTCTTACACGCCAAACTTCTCCATGAATACTTTTAATCATATTTGCTTCATTATCAAAACGTACATCAGGAATCACATAGTTTCCAGGGTTATCTATTATATGTTTCTTAACAAGACTTACCCATATTCCGTCATAAAATCCATTACGCATACATTCTGTACCAAATAATTGTAGTACTAATCTCGGAGTAATTGTATTACCAGTTTCTGCTGACCAAAAGTCGTCTTTACGTTCACGCCATACTCGGCTTTTATCGTTATCGCCTTCCAGCATTTCACGATCCCAACCAAATACAGTTGCAACGCCGTCTTTCAATTTATCTGCAAATGATAATTTTTTGTAGCCATAGTGCTCTACTAATATATCAGCAACCGTGCCTTTACCACTTCCTATTAAACCACAAATACCTATAATCATACTTCACTCCACTGTAGAATTAATATTATATAAGAAATTTATCTAAATGTCAAGTAGTTTTTAGCCGATTGTGAAACCATAGCCAACACCGCCAGATACGTTTAGTGACACATCAGCTTCTAATTTTTCCATCTCTGCTTGTGCTTCTGCTTTCAAAGCATCACCATTTAACGCAGATCCGCCCTGTGGTCCTGCAATAGTAGCAAATTTGCTACGTGCTTCACCTAGCATAAATTTACAACCTGCAAGCGTATAGTCCTTGATCCACTGTATTGCAAGATAGTCTTTAAGTAATTCACTGTCTGGTCTATAGTTGTAAGCATAAAGTAACAGCTCTTCTTCCGCTCTAGGTCTTTGAAGCAAAGTTAGTTTTTTGGTTGTGCTATTCCAATTGAATTCAATAAAAGATCCAAACATTCTACCTACTAGTTCTTGATAACTGGCAAATGCATTGTATGTTGCTAAGCCACCTGTGTTGCTACTAGCAAGCAAATATGTGTTAGTGTAGGCTAAGTTGAAAGGTTCAAATAGTGTTCCGCCATCACCTCCACCAGTACGTGAACCAACAGATCTACGGAATATTTTTCTTACTTCTATTACTTCATTTGGTAATGTATATTCATTTTGATCTATTACAGTTGGTAAAAACAGATATGATTCTTCTACTGAATTATCACTACGTTGTCTAAATTTTGTCAATGCTTTTGTTAATGCAGTTTCGTAATGTACTGGATCAAGTTCAACATCTATCATTCCTCCACCTAAGAAGGCTTCTACGTAGTCAAATATCTCTTTTTTCTGTGTTTTTAAGTCGGCCATAGCTATTCCTTTTGATATAGTATTTATCGTTACGATAAATATGTTTATGCCGAGACTATCTTTATATAAACCAGAAAAAGGCAAGGATTACAGCTTCCTAGACAAAACTATAACAGAAATGTTTACAGTTGGAGGTACAGATGTATTCTTGCACAAGTATTTAGGGCCTAAAAATCCAGATGAAGCAGACGCTACAGCAGGAGCGCCTAGATATGATGCTGTAAAAGAAACAAACATACAGGACATGATATTTCTTGAAAATAGAGATAGAAAATATGATCCGGATGTCTATACTCTACGTGGTATTTACAATGTACAGGATGTAGATTTCGATCTTAGTGCGTTTGGTTTATTTTTACAAAATGATACATTGTTTATGACAGTGCCAATAAACTATAGTGTAAGAACTATAGGAAGAAAAATTATGCCTGGTGATGTTATAGAATTGCCACACCAGAAAGATGAATATGCGGCTAACGATTTTAATGTTGCACTAAAAAGATTTTATGTAGTTGAAGATATTAATAGAGCAAGTGAAGGATTTTCACCTACTTGGTATCCGCATTTATATAGATTAAAACTAAAACAAATTGTTGACAGCCAAGAGTATAAAGAAATATTAGATTTGCCAAGTGAAGAAGGAAGTGACAAAACACTACGTGATGTTTTGAGTACTTATGAAAAAGAAATGCAAATCAATAATGCAGTAATTGCACAGGCAGAAGCAGATGCACCTAAATCTGGTTATGAAACATCACATTTATATACGTTACAAGTTGACGAAACAGGTAAACCTGAATTATCAACTGTTGATACAAATAAAATAGATGCTAGTCATGCAGGTGCAAGTTTTGATGCAAGTAGACTAGATCAAACACCAGAGCGTGAAGGATATACAGGATACTTAATTGGAGACGGTATAGCACCTAATGGTGAAGCATTTGGACATGGTATCACTTTTCCAACTCAAAGTGTTGAAGGCGATTATTTTTTAAGGACTGATTACATGCCAAATAGATTGTTTAGATATGACAGCCAACGTTGGGTAAAAATGGAAGATAATGTTAGAATGTCAATGACAAATAGTGATACAAGACAGACACAAAAAACAGGATTCATCAATAATACTGCGTCATCTACTATTGCTGGAGAAACAGTTGAAGAAAGACAAAGTTTAAGTAAAGCTCTTAAACCAAAGGCAGATAATTAATGCAACATTTTTACGACGGACAAATTAGAAGATACCTTACACAAATTATAAGATTAATGAGTAATTTTTCTTATAAAGATGGTGATGGAAAACTTACCCAAGTGCCAGTAATGTATGGCGATATTACTAGACAAGTTGCAAGTATAATACGAGACAACAGCGAGAACAAGATACCAAGTGCTCCACGCATAGGTGTATACATTCAAGATCTTGCAATAGATAGAGATCGTACTGCTGATCCTACATATACAAGCAAAGTACATATTAGAGAAAGAGAATACGATACTAACAATAACGAATACCTAAACACACAAGGTAAAAATTATACTGTAGAACGTTTAATGCCAACACCATATAACTTAACAGTAAAAGCAGATATTTGGTCAACAAACACAGATCAAAAGTTACAAATTATGGAACAAATATTGATGTTGTTCAACCCAAGTTTAGAAATACAAACTACAGACAATTACATAGACTGGACTAGTTTGACAGTTGTAAACTTAGACAGTGTAACCTTTAGTAGTAGAAGTATACCTGTAGGAGTTGAATCTGAAATAGATGTTGGTTCACTTGTGTTTACCACTCCTATATATTTGGCTCCACCTGTAAAAGTAAAAAAGATGGGCGTAATAACCAATATAGTTATGAGTATATTCGATGAAAGTAACGGTACTATTAGTTTAGGTAACGATAGTGCAACACTTGGTGCGTTTAACGATAAGCAAGGTTTAGAAGCAGAAACTAATATGAAAGAAACCGCACAAGGCAAAAAGACACCAAGCACATTAGAAAAAGCTGGTAACGAATCGGTTGTTTCTACAACTTACAAAAACTATGATTTAATAGTATTAGGTACCACTGCAACACTTGGACAAAATGGAAATACGGGTGTAGAAGAATGGGAACAATTCTTCAAAGCAATGCCTGGAACATATGTTGCAGGAGTAACACAACTACAATTAAAACGATCTGATATGTCTTCAAGTGTAAATGGCACAGTCGCTATCAATGCAAATGATCCAACACAATTAATTGTGAACTGGGATACTGATACTATACCTAGCAATACTATATTAGAAGGTCCAACCAAAACTTCTGGCACTGTAGACTTTATTATTGATCCACAAAAATTCAATCCATCACAAGATAAAGCAGTTGGTATACGTTTGTTGATATTAGATGATATTGGTAATCAAAACCAAACAAATTTAGGATTAAGCATAGGTCCAAATGCATGGAAAAATGCTAATGGTACAGATTTTGTGGCGGGTGCTAACGATATAATTGAATGGACTGGATCTGAATGGTCTGTTGTATTTGATGCCAGTGCTAACGCTTCAGATAATGTTGTGTATGTAACAAACCTAAATACAGGCGTACAATACAAGTATGTTGACGCTGAATGGGTATTGAGCTTCGAAGGCGAATACCAAAACGGAAGCTGGCGTATAGTACTGTAAAATAAGTACTTGCATGCCGGATATATCATGCAGTGGAGCCTTATTATACTCACTAGAAACAAAACGTTTCTTAATGCTTCACAGAACAAAAACAAAACAAAATAATGTTTGGGGCCTTGTTGGTGGCAAGGGAAAGACATCTGAAACTCCTTGGCTTACACTAAAGCGTGAAATCAACGAAGAGCTAGGTTTTGACCCAGAAATAATAAAATCTATTCCTTTAGAAACTTTTGTATCTAATGATGAAAGATTTAATTTTCACACTTATCTGTGTGTTGTGAAGAAAGAATTTATTCCTCAACTTAATGACGAGCACGATGGATATGCATGGGTCAGTTTTGGTAAGTGGCCAAAGCCATTACATCAAGGCTTACGCAATACACTACAAAGTAAGCAAAATATAACAAAATTACAGACAGTTTTTGATTTAATACAGATATTAGAAAAAGATGAGTAAAGTTTTAGTACTAGGTGATGTCATCATCGACAAATATATTTACGGCACCTCAAGCAGGTTAAGTCCAGAAGCACCTGTTCCTGTCATAACTTACATAGAAGAAAAAGAAACACGAGGTGGTGCTGGACTAGTTTATGAAAATTTAAAAAGTTTAGGTGTAGATGTTACTATGTTTGAAACTGAAGGGCAAGTAAGTGTAAAAACAAGAATAATGTGTGACGGACATTATGTAACAAGAATAGATGATGATGCTTCAGCAAGCGGAGATGCAGTATTAAAACAAGTGCAAGAAACTGATTTTTCTCAATACGATTATGTTGTGTTAAGTGATTATAATAAAGGCGTGTTAGATGAAGCAAAAGACATAATTGAACATATTAACAAATATAATTGTAAAGTAATTGTTGATCCAAAAGAAAATGCATACTTCTATAAAAACGCTTGGTTAGTGAAACCAAACTATAATGAATTTCATGATTTAGGTTTTGATGAATGGACAGGTAATATTATTACTACTAATGCAGGTGAAGAAGTTATTGCTAATATTGATGGCAAAAACTATGAAGTTGAAGTAGATAAAGTAGAAGTTTCAGATGTTACAGGTGCTGGAGATTGTTTCTTAGCAGGCTTTGTATATGCATTGACACAAGGTTATGATTACGAAACTTGTTTGAAAGTTGCAGTTAAAGGTTCAACAGAAAGTGTAAAACATCGTGGTACGTATATTTTGACAAAACAAGATGTTGAACATACAACAGTGTTTACAAATGGATGTTTTGACATAATACACAAGGGACATATAGAATTACTAAAGTATGCATCAAGTATAGGACACGAACTTATTGTTGGATTGAATAGTGATGCTAGTGTTAAAAAACTTAAAGGAGCAACTAGGCCTTACAATGATGAGAAAACAAGATACGAAACACTTTTTTCTTTGCCTTTTGTCAAAAAAGTGGTTGTATTTGATGAAGAAACACCGTATAATATAATAAAACAAATCAAGCCTAAGTACATTGTAAAAGGTGGAGATTATACTGTAGAAGAAGTTGTTGGACATGATTTAGCAGAAGTAAGGCTGTTTCCTACAATAGAAGGCTATAGTTCAAGTTATACAATTGGAAGAATAAATGAAGATACTAGTAACGGGTCATAGAGGTTTTATAGGCCAAAATTTAGTCTATTACTTTTTAGGTAAAGGGCATAAAGTTGATGGATTTGATTGGGTGCCAAATATTATTCCTGATGTTACTCGATATGATTGGGTAATACATTTAGGTGCAATAAGTGATACTACAGAAAAAGACGTTGATAAAGTTTGGGCACAAAATTTTGAATTTACAAGCAGACTAATACAAGTTTGTGATCAATATGGAGTAAATTTACAATATGCAAGTAGTAGTGCAGTTTATGGACCTGGCATGGATGGATTTAGAGAAGACTCAAAATGCCTACCTCAAACTCCTTATGCTTGGAGCAAATATCTAATTGATAAAAGTATAAGAGATGTTGGTGTTGAAAATTTTCAAACAATTATTCAAGGATTTAGATACACAAATGTATATGGTCCAGGTGAAGGACATAAAAAGCATCAAATGAGTATGATTAGTAAATGGCAGGATCAAGCAACACGTAATGGATGTATTATAGTATTTGAAGATAGTGATTGCTTCAATAGAGATTTGATCTGTGTGTATGATGTTTGTAAAATACATGAAGCAATGATGGAAAAAGATGTAAGTGGAATATTTAATTGTGGTACAGGTAAAGCAGTAAATCTTGAAGATACTGCACAAATTGTTGCTAAAAAATATGACGCAAGAGTTATACATGAACCTATGCCAATGACACTACGTCCCCAGTATCAAGTGCATACAGAAGCTGACATGACAAAAATTAAAGAACATATAGAGTTACCCAAATTTTGGTCAGTAGAGGAATATTTAAATGATACAAGTGTTTGATAATGTATTAGATTATAATAGTTTTGAACATGCACAAGTTGCTGTTATGGAGCAAACTCCGTTCAAATTTGGTTGGCGTGATAGAAGAACTACGGACGAAGTTTATCTACACAGCAGACTAGATTTAGAAGCACTCAATGAGCTAAACATACTACAACATTTGACACATGATAGATATAAACAGTTTATTAAGCCTACACTTTTTGATTTTGCAATAGTCAATTGTGATAATATTGGTAGTGTACACTATAGTCATACCCACAAAGATACAAACGTATTTCTATTATATCTCAACGAGACTTGGAATCAAGAATGGGGAGGAGAGACTCTATTTTTTGACAAAGAAAAAGGAAAAGAAATTGAATTTGCTTGTACACCTAAACCTAATAGAGCTATTTGGTTTGACGGTGAAATACCGCATAGTATTAGAGCACCAATAGTAAACAAATGGAGATTTAGTATCTCATTATTTTTTAGGAAAGAACAATGACACAATTAAAAGGTAAAGTAGACAAAGGTTGGGGCTTTGAATTAATTTGGGCAACAAATGACAAGTACTGTGGTAAAATAATGGTATTTGAAAAGGTAGGAAGTAAATTTAGTCTACACTTTCATAAAGAAAAAGACGAAACATGGTTTGTTAATAATGGACGTTTTTTGCTAAAATGGATAGATACAAAAGATGCTACACTGCATGAGAAAGAATTAAAAGAAGGCGATACATGGCACAATCCTCCATTACAGCCACACCAATTGATTGCAATGGAAGCAGGTAGTAGTGTTACTGAGGTAAGCACTGCTGACAGTGTAGAAGATAATTACAGAATTGTAAGAGGTGACTCTCAATCAGTTGAAGAAACAACTATTTCAGAAAAAGACGAAGCTGACTCTTAAGCCTGCGCCTCACCCCATTTAATAATAATATTAGCGTTTACTGCCGCACCTGACGTTTTATAAACGTTCACTGCTAGTACATCTGGACCATTAGGGAAAGTACCTCTACCACCTAGTGTAGTATTTGTAAGTTCTTTCAATGTAGCCAAATCTAGATTTGAACGTTCACCTGGTGTAGCAATAAATGAAAATACTGTTTCACCCGGCTGTGCGTATGGCGGTTGTCTAAAGATAAAGTTGAATAAATCTCCTGCTTGTACAGTACCTGTTGCGGCATTGTTAAATGATACTTTGTAGTATATTACAAATTCGCCTGGAACATCTGGATCACCAAATGTTAACGGTCCTTGTACGCCTGATACATATGTACCTGAAGGAAAACTAATATCGCCTTGGTCAGTTGGTGGAGTATCAAGCTCTGTACCTGCTTTCGCTCCGCTTGCTTCCCAACTTGTTTGTGTGAATAATGCAAAGTTTCTGTTTTCACTGTCGCCTCCAAAAGCAAATTGTACGTTCTGATTATCAACTAGGTTGCCTGTAGAAGTAGAACTAAATCTTACAAAAACATAACTGTTATAGTTTGTAATCTGTGTAATAGTAGTACCGCTTGAGAATTTAGGATCGTCAACTTCACTACCTACTTCTAAGTTTTTATCTAAGAAGCTAGGATAAAAATAAGCATAGTTTCTACGTCTATTTGCTTGGAATGTATTCATCTGTGCATTAACAGTTGTTCTTGGAATAATTGTTGCTGTAGCAGTTGTACTTGTGTCTCCACTGTTCCATACAACAGAACCACCTGATGCAACTTGAGCAAAACTAGGCTGTCCACCTTGTGCCAAACCTGCTAGTCCTTGCCAACCAACGTCTGCTGGATTTAATGGATAGTTTTGTGGATTCAATATACCTTCAACAACTATACCACCTAAAATTTTATTTGAACTGCCGTCTTCACCGTCTGATGTAATTTCCATAGACTGCATAAGCAACTGTGCTCTGTTAAGCAATTCTCTATCTCCTAAGTCTCCAACAATAGCGTTACTAACACTTGGTGCTAGACGTAATAGGAATGCTGTTTGTCTTGTTGTACTAATACTTAAACCTGTTTCTGTGTAAGAGAAAATGTATCCTCTATCTTCATCAAAGTTACCATCTGTAATAAATGCTGAACCCCAGTGTGATATAAGCGGTGTAATAGTATTACTTACAAGCACAACACCAGTTTTAACATCATGCGTTGTTGCTGGTCCTGCTGTGTATTGTCTTTGAGAACCTGCTTGGAAATTAAACATACTTACTGCTCTGGTTAAGCCTGTCAATCTATTTTGTGCATAATCAACACTGCTGAATGCAATCAATTCATTATCAATATAAACAGTACCACTTGCTGGGAAGAAACGTGCATCATCTAATGGAACAAAGTCTGTGTTATCAGACATGTTTGCAGAAAGTTTTGCACCCGGTCCTTCGTTTGTTACTTCATAACGTACAGGTAAGTTACCTGATCTCATAAACGC
>CEWG01020937.1_pt1 | contig 21028 bp, 18 predicted proteins | sample 361411 | NCBI WGS metagenome assembly CEWG01 (sample SAMEA2622173, study PRJEB7988) | marine metagenome | biome: marine biome (ENVO:00000447); feature: surface water layer (ENVO:00002042); material: "saline water (ENVO:00002010), including plankton (ENVO:xxxxxxxx)" | depth 5 m | reverse complement strand
ATTTTCGGCAAGCGATCAGAGGCCGGAGAGTTGTTTGCTGAGTTCGCGGCCTTGGAGTCTCTGGTATCTGATCGCCTCACAACCCTCAATGACGCTGACAGGCCTTCGGTGGTGATTGAACATCACGCATCGTTGATGAGGGATCCCGTGGTGTTGACCGGCACATCACAGTGGACCGACCTCGTGCATTTGGCAGGGGGGAACAACGTGTTCTCGGAATTGCCCGGTCACACTACACATGTAGACATGGAGGCGATACTGGATGAAAACCCAGATGTCCTGATGTTCGACGGCATAGTCTTCGACATCGGTTTCAATTCGTTTGATGACGAAGGAAGGTGTGAGACTCATTTTGGTTACATTGAAGATCGGACGGGTTTTGAAAATATGGATGCCGTTGCCAATCGAAGAATGGCAATAATGTCCGGTGAATTCGCCGGTCCGATGATGATACACGGCCTGCCAACCCTAGCCAAAATCATGCATCCAAGCCTGTTCGAGGACGTCGACGCGGAGTCAATCTTGGATGGCTATTTCTCGAAATACCACAACGTGGAAAGGATCGGGAAATTCGTCTGCACGCCGTGATAAGGGAGGTCACCAATGGATCTGATAACAAAGTCCCACATAGAGAAGACTGGGCGCCAGATCAGGCTATTGGCAGGACTTCTTTTTTTGACCCTGTCTTTCGCATTGTTCTCACTCGGGACCGGATCGTCGAATAACCTGGGGCTGGTTCCGACGATGAAAATCATCTTCGGCCTCACTGAGCCGACGGGCCTCCAATCCGACATAATCTGGAGGTTGAGGTTTCCCCGGGTTTTGATGGCGATAGTGGGTGGCGTTGCATTGGCGACTGCAGGTGCCCTCATGCAGGGATGCCTTGGGAACCCCTTGGTTTCTCCATTGACACTCGGTGTCGCATCTGGGGCTGCGCTTGGGGCAGCATTCGCAATTATCCTCGATTTCTCCTTCATACCCGAGGTCGCGATAGTCGCGAACGCCTTCCTGTTCTCATTGATAGTAGTAGGCGTGATAATTCGCTTGGGGAGCATGAGATCTGTCTCGGCAGAATCCTACATACTCGTCGGCATTGCGATTACCTTCATCGCCGGTGCGATAGTTTCGACCATGACCTACTTCGCAAGTGACGCCCAGTTATCCCAACTCACGCATTGGTCCTTCGGTAGCCTTTCCAGGCCGACATTAACCGACTCGGCGATCATAGGATTTTTGGTCCTCTCTTTGCTTCCCATGGGGCTCTTGTTTGCCTGGGACCTCAATGCCATGGCGCTGGGCGGTGATGACTTCGCTATTTCGACTGGAGTAGATCCTAGAATCACTAGGAGGAACATACTAATCCTATCTGCGTTGCTGACCTCCATCATAATATCATTCACTGGCCTAATCGGTTTCGTAGGCCTTGCCGCACCACACATGAGTCGGTTGATCATCGGCAACGATTACAGGAAACTGATTCCTTGCTCGGCCGTGGCAGGCGCCCTCCTCATGCTGTTTGCCGACACTGTGGGAAGAACCCTCTTTGCCCCAGTTGTGATACCAGTGGGGATCATGCTCTCTGTGATAGGCGGGCCGATCTTCATGTATTTGCTCATGAAGCACAAGGGAGGCATGGGCGTATGATGGATACTCATGAGGAGCTTATTCGGGGCGGGGATTCGTCTGTCATCCTAAAGGTTGAGAATCTGCATTTCAGATGGGGGGCCAATGAGGTCCTGAAGAACATCAACTTCGATGTCAGTGGCAATGAAATGGTTGCAATCCTCGGGAAAAACGGTGCTGGTAAGACAACCCTGATAAAATGCCTCAACAGGATAAACCAAGTAAACGAGGGCAAGGTTACAATCGCGTCAAAAGACGTTTCCAAGATGCCCTTGTTAGACCTCTCAAAATCGATCTCATATGTCCCACAAACCGTCAGAACAAGTTTCCCCATGGAGGTATTTGACGTGCTCATGCTGGGAAGGAGGCCTCACGTCTCTTGGAGGACATCCCCCCTCGACAAAGACGTGGTTAGCCAGACACTACGTCAATTCGGCCTGGAGGAATTGGCCTTCAGAAGATTCGACCGCCTCTCTGGGGGAGAGAGGCAGCGAGTGGTGATAGCGAAGGCCGTGGTTCAGGACCCATCCATCTACCTCTTGGACGAGCCCACGAGTGACCTAGATCTGTGGACCCAACTTCTCACGATGGAAACCATTCGTAATATCGTTAATGATAGCCGGTCAGAGAAATCGGCCATTTTCGCAATTCACGACATCAACATCGCCGCACGTTATTCCGATAGGGTGATGCTATTGCATGAGGGAGAGATACTAGCTGACGGCCCACCAGAGGATGTCATCACAAGGAGCAACATTGCGAAGGTGTTTGGGGTTGAATGCGACATTACGCAGGCAACGAACGACCGGAGTATGAACGTAGTCATTGGGAAACCAATTACCAAAAGGATGTGAGAAAAATGAGTGACAAGAGCATATTGATATTGTACGGAACAGAGACAGGGAACGCAAAGGCACTGGGAGAGGACGCCGAGATTATGGCCTCGAAGATGGGTTTCGAGGCCAAGCTCGAAGACATGGAGTACTTCGAGGCCGGGGAAATCTCCGACTACGAGAGGCTGCTAATCATTTGCAGCACATGGGGTGACGGCGAACAGCCTTACAGTGCTCAGGACCTATACGACAGTGTCTGCAGCCTAAGTGGAGGGGCGTTGCAGGGTGTCAATTTCAGCGTCCTTGCCTTGGGGGATACCTCATACGAGCTGTTTTGCGAGTCAGGCAAGGAGTGGGACAAGGTCATAGAGGAGAAGGGCGGCACTCGAGTGAAGGACCGCGTGGATCTGGACACTGACTATGACGACTACGCAGATGATTGGATCATGGACACGCTGGAGTTGATGTTTCAGATCCCAACAGGAGAGTGAGAAGATGTCCGAGGATAAGGGGGCAGATGGCGGAATTCCAAGGCACTTACCCCCCAAGGGATCGGATACTCGTAGTCAGGAGCTCCTCTACGACCCGAACATACCCACTCCCAGCCACTCGGAGCATGCAAGGACCATGGTTAGCAAGATAGGGACTGGTACACTCTGCACGCTATCCAGCGAGCCCGAAGGATATCCATATGGGTCCTTCGTCACGTATGCCATCCACGATGGCAATCCGATATTCCTCATCAGCGGGCTGGCCGAGCATACAAAGAATCTGCAGAATTTCCCACAATCATCGCTGCTCGTCGCAGAAGCCGGGGAGGGGAATCCCCTTGCGCTCGGTAGGACCACTCTGATCGGAGATTGTGAAAGAATGTCCGATGAAGAACGAGAAAGTGCCAAACAGGTCTTCCTCGCTTCCCACCCGGACGCTACCTTCTACGTGGATTTCAAAGATTTCTACTTCTACAAGTTGATTGTCCAGTCAGCCAGGTACATAGGTGGATTCGGCAGGATGTCATGGATCGGGGGGGACGATTGGATGGCCGCGGAGCCCGACCCCCTCGCAAACGCTGCAGCTGACATCATAGAACACATGAACGATGACCACAGGGACGCGATGATCGAGTGTTGCAAGAAACTCTCGAAGGCCACGGACACGAGTGACGCCACCATGACAGGTATCGACAGGTATGGGTTCGAGATGTCGGCAATGACGGAGCAGGGGCCAAGGCCAATAAGACTGGCTTTCAAAGATCAGGCGCACACTTCCGAGGATGCGAGAATGGAGATAATCGCACTTGTTAAGAAGGCGAGATCCCAGAAATGATGCTTGCCGAAACCTTTCGAACGGCCTTCCAATCACTCTAGTAGCAGTAGGGACATTTGCATCAATGCGGCACCGAAAATCATCCCCACTACCATGTAATTCGTCCTATTCTGGCTGTAGGCCTGGGGGATAAGTTCCTTGAGGCTGACTACCGCCATTATGCCCCCGACGAACGAAAGAGAAAGGGCGACCATCAAAGGGGTCAGAACAGAGCCAAGAACGATCAGTGCGAAAAACGCGCCCAAGGGCTCGGTGAGGCCCGTCGCGAATGCGATTGCCATGGCCTTGAGGCTCCCACCATTTCCTGCCTTGATTGGTGCCGCGACGGCGATCCCCTCTGGGATGTTATGGAGGCCAATGGCAATCATGATTACAAGCCCGTATTGCGCAGATTCCATCACAGCGACGCCTATTGCCAGCCCCTCTGGGAAATTGTGGACGCCTAGCGCCACTGCAGTGAGTATGCCGGACTTGTAGAGTCGCCTCTCTTCAGACATCTCCAACAGGTCGTCCTCACGGCCAAGGTAGAAACCGGCGGCGTATATTCCCGCCCCCCCTGCTATGAAAGACATTGATACCAGCAGGAATCCGAAATCCCTTGCCTGTCCTAGCCATAGGTCTAGGATGGATATCAGGAGCATCACACCAGCCGCCATTCCCAACATGAAAGCCATCAACTCTCGGCTGATTTCCTTGATAACCAGGACTATCAAACCGCCGATGCCAGTCGCTAGTCCGGCTAATAGGGCGATGGTGAAGGGGAATAACCAGCTATCCGCTCCCCCCTCCAAGCCCTCGATTTTTACGATTGGCCCCCCTTCGCCGATTGCTCCTGTATACGCCAATAGGTTCAACACAAATTCTGGGGTGAGTTCCAGACCTTCCTCATCATAGTCGTAGTTTGGGTAATAAGATTCAAGATATTCCCGGTAATGACTGCAAATATCACTCCTAACTGGTTCGGATACATGCTTTCCGGGGCCGATACCGATTGATCTGATCCCATGTAATTCGAAGTTTCTATGGCTGCCGCATCCTCGAGGCTCGCCCTCATGATCGTATTGAGTTGAAACAGTCGCTGAGTAGACTTCGTTCTCTCCGAACACCTCACTCGCCAAATCCATCGAGATTCTTGCAATATCAGGATCGGACGTCTCAATATCTATCTCCAGAAGTCCCGATGAGGTGCTGAAGACTGCAGAATCGATATTTATGTACATCATTACATCATCCGGGAACGCTTCGCTTTCTAGGTAGGCTTGACTGCTGAGCAGCCCTATTTCTTCCCCGCCATATGAAACAAATTTGACCGTATTCTCCAATTCATGTTTCTTGAGTTCTCTTGCGATCTCCAGAATTTGACCGACAGCCGTAGCGTCTTTTTTTCCCCCATTGCTGAGGTATGCCGTATCATGATGAGAACCAATCATCACTGAGGACGAAGACCTACCAGAGATCTCCCCCGTCACGACGTGCACAGTACGTGGGCCAGTCCTTGCCGCTCCCCAATTGCCATCCAGAATAGCATATTTGTTATCATCACTACTAGCCTCCTGGATGTAATCCATGAAGATTTCAGCCGTATCCTCCGTGATGAAGATGAAAGGGATGATATCCAATTCAGGGTATGCAACAGGAAATGGGATTATGCGCCCGTCATCGTCTTGTACAACTATCGGTTCGTAATAGGGAGACCTGCCCCCCTGTTCATACACCATCAAGACGGAAGCCCCTGAAATGATAGCATCTCTATAGTAGTCCGAAAATGACCTGTTTGTCTTGGTTGGATTGTGTTGAACCAAGACCGCCTTGTCAACGAGGTCGCCTGCGTCGTTAAATTCGTGGGAATCCCCAGTTCCGACATCAACCAATTCACTGTCATGCTTGTGTACCCCGCCTGAGTATCCGAAGAAACTGAACGACGTCATGTGGTTCAAGTCCCCCGAGGAAGATAATTGAATTCGACCGGATCCGGCGGAGCCATCGGGCAAACCAGGAATATTACCTATTCCTTGTTCGACCTGCGCGTGCATATGCGTCTCCTCCTCCCCCTCCTGTGGCTCTTCCAACCAAGACCCCAGAAGCTCAAATTCATTGATCTGAACATTCGACATTCCGGCCTGAATGAACATCTCTGAAATTATCGTGGAGGCAAGCTCCTCTCCGGGAGATCCAGCCACACGGGAGGTTATGTTGCTGATATCGTCTGAATCGCTTGATATCCTTGCACCATCTGGATTGAATGTGATTTCTGATTCTTCCAAGAGGATGGCGGCTGACAATGAGCATATCAGGACGAAGGTGGACACGATACCAAGAATATTGATCCTGGAGGCCAAATCTACAACCATGCTAATCCAACGGCAGACAACGATGTATTTTTAGGTCACCCTAAACCTTGGTCATTAAGATCATAAAAGATCGAATTTAGGTGGAAAAATGGTGATAATGTGAATCTGAATGAAGAGCATTTAATGCTGCAGGATCTTGCTAGAGAATTTGCAGATCGAGAATTAATACCAAACGCCGAGGATTGGGACAGAAACGGAACTTTCCCGGCCGAGGCAATAAAGAAGGCCCGTGATTTAGGCATTCTCAACTGCACGATCCCAGAAAAGTACGGGGGAATGGGACTGAGCTTCATGGACGAGGTCATAATAAACGAGGAACTGGGCAGGGGAGACCCAGGATTTGCAACGATCACTGGAGTTACTATGCTTGCCTGTCATCCAGTGATATATGCGGGGACTGAAGAGCAAAAGAATGAATTTCTCGGAAGAATTTGTGATGGCCAGATATCGGCCTACTGCGTCACCGAACCTGGTGCAGGGTCAGATGTGAAGGCAATACAAACCACTGCGAAATTGGAAGATGACCATTACAGGATCAACGGTTCAAAGATGTGGATAGGCGGTGCTGGATACGCAGACTGGTTCTACGTCCTCGCCAAAACTGGTGGAAGCGATCCAATCAAATCTCTCAGCGGTTTCATCGTAGAGTCCGATACGCCTGGCGTCATTATAGGCAAGAAAGAAGACAAAATGGGTCAAAGGTGCTCGGATACGAGATCAGTTGTCTTCAATGACGTTGTGATCCCAAAATCAAACCTCCTCGGGGGGCAAGAGGGCGGAGGTTGGATGCAGGCAATGGTGGCATTCGACAGATCAAGGCCAATGCTTGCGTCACACGCAGTTGGCAACGCCAGGGGGGCGATGGAGGAAGCATGGGCCTACGCAAATCAGAGACATGCCTTCTCAAAGCCGATAATAGAGCATCAGTCAATATCCTTCATGTTGGCTGACATGGCCACAAAAATAGAGGCGGCCAGGCTTCTGGTCCATAAGTCAGCTTCCAAACTTGATTTTGGAGAGAGGGCAACGCTTGAATCTGCTCACGCGAAAAGATTCGCCGCAGACATTGGGATGGAGGTAGCCACCGATGCCGTCCAGATATTCGGGGGGTACGGGTATTCTGAGGAATTCCCCGCTGCACGTCGAATGAGGGGGGCTAAAATCTACCAGATATTCGGAGGGACCAGCCAGATTCAAAGAATGATCATAACTCGAGAGATACAGAAATCTAGGGGGGAAACAAAGTGATGGATTATTTTCCCGGAATGGCCGTTGGTCTAATTCTGATGCAGACTGCGATTGTTGCGCCCATCCTATTCAGGACATTGGATTTGGAAAGTTTTGGGAGATCTATCCGGGAAATCTGGCCTAAGTTTTTCCTAGCCCTTGGAACTATTGGAGTTCTCTCCCTAATATCGGTTTACTTGGACCAGGGTTCGGACGACATACACCTCGTATTATCTGGAATCACCGTATCTCTTTCTCTAATGTGCTACCTGATAATACCGGCGACCAACAGGGCGACGGATAGCGGCAATCACGGAAGGTTCAACATACTTCACAAGTTGAGCGTCTATTCTACATTAGCCATATTAGTCTCGAATATTGCTTTCATCTTTGTCTAGGTTCCCTCTCTCAATCGCTTGTTTATTCCGGAGTGTTCTCTTCGTTTCAAAGCTCCACAATCTGCACTTCAACAGAGTGTCCGTCCCCGATAACAAACGATTAAGAAGAAAGTTTCAATGATCCTAGACATGGCAAACAGGGGGGTTTTGATGATCAATGTCGGAACTCCCGATGAGCCCACAGTCGAGTCTGTAAGGGACTATCTGCGAGAATTCCTCTTGGATCCCGACGTCATTGATGCTCCCTACTTGATCCGCCAGATACTCGTACGGGGGATCATACTCAGGGTGAGGCCGGGCAAAGTAGCACCCCTGTACGAAAAAATATGGATGGACGAGGGCTCGCCACTGAGAGTTTACTCAGAGCGGATCACAGAATCTGTGAGCAAGCACGTGGATGGGATTCATATCGAACACGCTATGAGGTATGGGAATCCAAGCATCAGGAAGGGGCTGGAGAACCTAAGAGAGGCAGGTGTCACTGAACTTTTGCTGCTCCCGATGTTCCCACACCATGCTCAAGCTACCACCGAAACGGCCCTAAAGCACGCATACAAAGAAATGAAGGCAATGTCGTGGCAACCCAAAACCATTGAAATGGGGCACTTTCCAACTGATGAGAACTACATCAACCCCCTTGCAAAGTCCATCGAATCCCACCTTACCGAGGGCACGCATCTCCTATACTCATACCACGGCCTTCCTGTATCCCACGTGAAACGAATCGACGCCTCGAAGAAACATTGTCAAAAAGCCGCTGATTGTTGCAGTGTGTCGTGCTCTGCCAACGAGTTGTGCTACGGACGCCATTGCATGGAGACCAGCATAGCCGTGTCAGAAAAATTAGGCTTGCCAGCTGATAGGTGGTCTCTGAGCTTCCAAAGCCGTCTAGGCCCGGTGAAGTGGCTAACCCCCTCGACAACGGACAAGGTGAAAGAACTCGTCGAGCGTGGGGTCCGGGACCTTGCCATAGTCGCTCCCGCGTTCTTGGCCGATGGGCTTGAGACGCTGGAGGAATTGGACATTGGCATCAGAGAGGAGTTTGAGGAGATGGGGGGAGAGAGGCTGACTGTAATCAAGTGCCTCAATGACGATCCAGACTGGATCCTGGGGTTATCAGAAATGGTTGAGGGGAAATTCAGGGCTTCGGCCCCTGCCTGAACAACTCAGAAATCCTCTCAGCCTCGTCAACCACATGTGTGACTGACACTCCGCTGCCAGTCCATCCAGCAACAGAAAAATCGTATTTTTTCTCCGCGATTGACTTCATATATCCGGGTGGAAAACGGGGAATCCTTCTGGTCCCGATCTTCTCAAACAAAGCAGGCCTCTCAACTGTTTTCAACAGTCTACCTACAGATTCAACTACCTCGCCCTCATTTCCCCCCCATCTTTGATGTGGGACCATCAACCTAAACAGCCTATGTCCATTAGGCGCCCTTTGCGATGAGTGAATGTCAGACTCATGTAGGATTCCACTCACAGGGGTCTCAATATTTGGGATCAAGGTTCCATATCCAACCCCGATATGGTTGACATCAGATGATTCATACCCGGCTGCAAACACACTGATCTCAGTTTCACCATGGGGTCCGGTGGGCATTCCAGTTGACCAGATGATCGAGGACAGGGGTACGTTTTGGGACTTTGAGACCTCATCTGGATTCTCTGCTTTGGATTCGAGGACTATCTCGATGTTTTTCATTTGATTCAGCCTTGATTCCAGAGCCTCGATTATACTATACATGCCACTGTCTAGGGAAGCCAGACTGCCCCTTTTGGGTGTGAAAATGGGGTAAGAGGCCGATATCATATTTCTCAGGCGTCTCTTTCTCACGGGAGGTTTCGGACCGAACCCGGTGAATGACGGAAATAGGAAATTCGCGTCGACCTCCTTGGCGGAATCGTTCAATATACCGAGAGTGAGGGCGTCAGAGATTGGACCGTTTTGAATCACATCAAAAACTGATTTCCCCGGAACTTTCGAGTTCAGATAACCTTTCAGGATCCCCAAGGGTCCTATTTTGGCTGCCGTAAACATGGAAATCCTGTGCTTTCTCTCCCCGATCATAATCCATCTGGACCTCGCATTTTCATTCGATTGTTTGAACTCATCATCGATCCCTAGGTCGTGAACGAGCCTCCAGAAGGCTGGATGTGGCCTTGCGGCATTTACCGAAACATCGCATATCCAGCCTCCTCTCTTCCAAGTCTCTATCACTCCTCCGAGTCTTGTGGTCTTTTCAATCAAAGTCACAAGGATATCTGGCCTTTCTGTTCCGATTCTATAAGCCAGTGAAAGCCCTGACAAGCCCCCGCCGACAATTACAACCCTGTTAGATTCTGCGAGGGCTTGATTGACTAACAGGGGCCTCCTGAGCTCATTCCCGTGTCGAATCCAATCCTCTAGCGAGTACATGGTAAATCAAAGCCTATGCCCAATCTCTTGGTTCTCTTAGAACCTGCAGTAATTTTTCTTCTTCACTTCCTTTGGATACCTCATGACAGTACTCCCAGCGAGCTTCGAGTGGGAGTGACATCAATATGCTCTCTATCCTACCGTTTGTCCTCAGGCCAAATTTCGTACCTCTATCGTGGATGAGGTTGAACTCGACGTATCTTCCTCTCCTAATCTTCTGCCACGTCTTCTGATCTTCGTCAAATGGCATATTGACCCTGCGCAGAAGAATTGGCATGTATGAGTCCAAGAAACCCTCTGCACAGTCCTCCACAAATCTGAAGCATTCGTTTTTGCTTTCACTCCTGAGATTGTCGAAGAATATGCCTCCAACGCCCCTAGCCTCTCCTCGATGGGCGTTGTGGAAGTATTCGTCACACCATCGTTTGAATTTGCCATAATCTGCAACTATGTGTCTCTCACATATATCCCTGTAAGTAGAGTGGAAGTGGGTTGAATCCTCCTCAAATAGGTATGATGGTGTGAGGTCAGCACCTCCTCCGAACCACCATGACCCGTTTCCCTCGCCTGTGCCTCTCTCAAAGTAGCGATAGTTTGAATGGACGGTGGGCGCCATCGGATTCTTTGGGTGTAGGACGAGACTGATTCCCGTAGCGAAGAATTCCAATCCGTCATTGGGGTTGCCGCCCCCCATTCTCCCGGCCGCCTCCTCACTCAATGTCCCATGGACCACACTGACGTTCACGCCTGCCTTGTCGAAAACCTCTCCAGAGGAGAAAACACGGCTTCTGCCGCCACCGCCCTCTTCTCTCGTCCAGACGTCTTCGCGATACTCTGTTCTGTCTGTTTCTCCAATTGCTTCGCAGATCTGGTCTTGAATTCGGTGGACCATGCTCACCATATCTTCCCTCATCTGATTCCTCCTGTGACAGTGTGGAGGACTGCCTTGACGTTCTCTATCTTTGAGTTGGGTGCCATTCCATGGCCAAGGTTGAAGATGTGGCCGGGCCCATCTCCCGCCTGTCTGAGGACTTCCTTCGTGGCTAGGACTGCTTCATGTTGTGATCCATGCAGGTATGATGGATCGAGGTTTCCTTGTATAGCGATGCGATGGCCATGGTTTACCCTGTTCAGATTGATGTCGTCCCTCCAGTCGAGGGAAATTGCATCGATGTCCAGGCTTCGTATTTGTTCGTGGAGGTGCCCCGAGCCCTTGGCGTAATGGATTAGCGGCACATCTCTTGCACTCCTCTCGCGGAAAATCCTAATCGCGGTTTCGGTGGGTCCTCGCGCGAATCCCTCATACTGAGTGGGAGATAGGAGTCCCGCCCATGTGTCAAACAACTGGACTGCATCAGCGCCGCCATAATTCACCTGATCGGCCAGTAAGCCGCCTACTATCTCCGCCATTTTGGTCAGCAGGTTCGAGGAAAGCTCTGGATTCGAGAAAACTGCGGACCTGGCTCCATGGAAGTCCTTGTCTCCCGTACCTCCTGAGAGGAGGTACATTGAGATGGTCCATGGGCAGCCCGCGAAACCCAACCGAGCCTTGTTTTCTTCTTGTAGCCCGATTTCTGCCAGGGCATCTCCTGCCCATGGGGCATGATCCCTAGCTCGAAATTCAGGCCATGAATCTACATCCTCAAATTCGAAAGGATCAATTTTAATCCCTCCGCCGTATTTAACCTCATATCCCAAGCTGGGCAGGGGAGTCAATATGTCACTGAATACGATGGTGGCGTCAATGCCGGGATACCTCTCGATTGGCTGGAGGCTGATCCTACTGCAGATGTCAGTATCTTTGCACCTCTCCCAGAAGTCATGCTCTTTGGCCAACTTACGATACTCGGGCAGATGTCTGCCGGCCTGACGCATGAACCAAACTGGGGTGCGGTCAACCTCCTTCCTGTCTAGTGCGCGAGTTATTCTTTCCTTGCCTTCCATCTCATAACACCATATCGCTGAGGGCTTCCTCCAGTGCAGAGGCCATGTTTTCGATGTGACCTTCGTCATGAGAGGTCGAGAGAAATCCTATTTCGTACGCGGAGGGGGCTAGCATGAATCCCCGGTCCAACATTCCCTTGTGCAGGTCTGCGTATTTTTCCCCAGCATCTGATGGGATCATGTCCGCTCTTCTGGGTGGATCCTCGTTCCCGGGTGAGAACCAAAACAGGCTCTCCAGTCTAACCAATCTGAATGGATTGTCGAATTTTTCTAGGATTGGGCATACAAGCTGCTCTAATCTCTCTCCCATCGAGTCGAGTCTTGCATAAGCGGCATCGTCCAGCATTGAAAGGGTAGATTTCCCGGCAGCCATCGCCAGGGGGTTCCCTGACAAGGTGCCAGCCTGGTAAACCGGGCCGAGAGGTGACAGATGCTGCATTACCTCTTTGCAGGCGCCGTACGCACCAACCGGCAATCCTCCGCCGATTATCTTGCCAAGTGCAGTTATATCCGGGGTGATTCCACAGAATCCCCCGTAGCTTCCCTCTCTAAATCTAAACCCCGAGATCACCTCGTCAAAGACAAGTAGTGTTCCATTATCAGTGCAGAGTTCCCTTAGTTCACGGAGGAACTCGTCCCGTTGAATCAGGAGGCCGTTGTTTGCCGGGAGAGGTTCGATGAGGACTGCAGCAATTTTCTGCGGGTATTCCTCGAAGAGATATCTTACTGCATCAATGTCATCCAATGGGCTGACCAACGTAGTGGATATGGTGTCCTTGGGTATGCCGGGGCTGCTCGCGATGCCAAACGTAGCCAGGCCGCTACCGGAATTTACCAATAGGGCATCAATGTGTCCATGATAACAACCATCAAATTTCACTATGTGGTCTCTGCCAGTATAACCGCGCGCAAGTCTAACAGCGCTCATTGCAGCTTCAGTCCCAGAGGAGGTGAAGCGGACCATATCGACGTGGGAGAATCTCTCTTTTACCATTCTCGCCAACTCTATCTCTCCAAGATGTGGTGCACCGAATGAGGTCCCTCGCGACATAACCTCAGAAATATCCGCGATGATCTTAGGATGGGAATGGCCATGGATGAGGGGGCCCCATGATTGCACGAAGTCAACGTACTCGTTGCCGTCGACGTCAGTCACGATCGCTCCATTGGCCTGTTGAAAGTAAACGGGACTTCCATGTACTGACTTGAATGCCCGTACGGGGGAGTTGACGCCTCCAACCAAATGGTCCTGTGCCTCAGTGTGGAGTATCGTGGAGTTGTGCCTTGATATGTGAACAACCCCCCTAGACCCAACCCCGACCGACAGCTTCTCTGGTGTGGTAGCTGACGATTATGTCCGCACCTGCTCTTTTGAATGATCCGAGTATCTCGACCACCATTTTGCGTCGATTTTCAACATCTGTGGCATGATCCATGACCATGGAATACTCGCCGCTGACGTTGTAGACGGCAACAGGCCTGTTGACCTTGGATGAGACTTCCCTTAGGACGTCCAGATAAGCCAGTCCAGGTTTTATCATCAAAATGTCAGATCCTTCTTGAACGTCCATCTCCGCCTCTAGAATCGCCTCTTTGTAATCTGACCGGGGATCCATTTGGTGGCTAGATCGGTCCCCAAACGTGGGCGCTGATGAAGCAGCGCCCCGGAAGGGGCCGTAGAAGGACGAGGCATACTTCACGGAGTAGCTTAGCACACCGGTGGATCTCATCCCTTTCTCCTCAAATGCCCGGCGGACGGATATCACGCGGCCATCCATCATGTCTGACAGGCAGACATAGTCCGCACCTGAGTTTGCGTGAGAGAGTGATATCTTAACCAGCATGTCGACTGATGCGTCGTTCACTATCACGCCATCTTGGACTAGTCCACAATGTCCATGGTCCGTTGAAGTACATAGGCAGGAGTCCGTCATCACTACAATTTGGTCTCCGAATTTTTCTTTCAATTTGCGTACAGTTTGTTGCAGGGGCATCTGATCGTCAGCTGCAGATGTTCCATTTTCGTCCTTGTGGTGGTCTTCTAGGACGCCGAAGATCATGTGCGATGTAATGCCAATGGATAGGTCGTCTGATATTTGTTTGATTAGGACGTCACTAGACTGCCTGTTAATGCCGGGCATTCCGGGGATTTGCTCGTTCACTCCCTCGCCGTCCACGACGAAGTGGGGCTGGACGAGTGATTCAGCGATCGATTGGCCAAAAACCAAATTCCTCCTGGAGTGTGTCCATCTGTTTATTCTGGGCCTAATTTCCAATGTCAACCCTCCTCTGATCTTGATTCCCAGAAGGCGAGGATGTACTCAACCGTGGGGCCATCTAAGGTCAAAATGGCAGAGTCTTGGAAATAAGGTGTTGTTTCCAATGCCGTTGTGGTGGATTTTCCCATTGAAAGAATGGTACTCGGCGATGGCAATTGGTTTTTGGCCCACGATTCTGCTGATGAGGGGGATGAAACCAATAGGACGTCGTTCTCAGCCATGGAGAATCCTTCGACCTCTGTCTGCGTGTTTTCATATCCAATCCATTGCCTGACCAAAAACCCCATTTTGGCGAGAGAGGTGCAGAAGGATTGGTCAGAGCTCGATGACCTCGGGACGAACAATGTGGACCCGGGGGGGAGGGAGTCCCGAATGTAGGTCACAAGGTTCTCGCTATTAATTGCCATTCCGCAGTAAGCAGCCGTAATGCCTGCTTGGAAACACGCTTTGTGTGTACCCTCGCCTAAAGTCAGCCAAGGTATCTTGGCGACCTCGGGATTCGATTCGGACACCAAAGCCGCACATTTGGCCGCGAAGGGAGAGGTCAACACGAGTATCGGCCAACTAGATTTCCTACTTTCAACGCTCAGGAAGTCCCTTGGCCATGCCTCTGCCAATGGGCTTAGTTTGACAACGGGCTTGTCTATGGTGGGAATCCCTTTTTTCCTCAGCTGGGTTGAAATTCGGTCTGAAGTCAAGGTGGTTATCAGAGTTGGCTTATTGCGTTCTATTTTCTCAGACATCTTGTCCAGTGATTTATCTTCGAAAATAAAACTTTCAAAATCACCCTTATATCTAGCTATTTCGAAGGTCTCGCCCCGGGCGTACTTAGACCTCCAGTCACTGGGGGATACCGCGGTTGTAATCATAGATCCCGTGGACAGGACGCCGGCGGGGTAGAGGCACCCGCCGCCAAGTCTCTTTAGGACGCCGCGCTCCCTCTCCACTTCTTTGAATGTCGGTTCATGGTTGAGAATTGTTCTTATTTTTTCAGTCAAACTAGAGTCTTCATCGCGACAGTGGACGGCTATTGCTCCCTGCCCTGGTGCAGTGGGCCAATCTTCCTCTCTGATCCTGATTGCATCCAGGCCAAGATGCCGTTTTGAGATCTCATTCGACTCATGTAGTCGTTTCAAACCAATCTCGGCCAATATGAGAAAACTGACTCGTCCGTCTAACAATCCGTCCAACCTTGTTTCGATATGGCCTCGCACAGAAATGGGAATGATATCTGGCCGGGAACTCAACAAAAATGATTGCCTCCTACCTGAAACTGTCCCGACTTTCGATTTCATGGGCAGATCCTCAAGTACGTCCATGAGGCGTTTCGAGGACTTGTTCTGGAGTACTTTAGTGAGGTTTTTCCATCCATTCATTTCTTTGGATAGTACGAAATCTGAGGTTGCGCCCCTAGCGAGATATGCAAGTGCCCTAATACCGCTTTTGGAATCCACTGGAACGTCCTTGGCCGAATGTACCGTGATATCTGCCTCACCTGAAATTAACAATCGGTCTATCCCATCGACAAATTGGCCCACTTTGGCGGACAAATCTCCTCCCAATGACCTATCACCATGGCTGCTAATGGGAATCAGGACGCATTGCAGCCCAGCATTCTCTAACGCTTGTCTGACTTTAATTGCTTGAATGATTGCGAGTTTTGATTTTCTCGTCCCTATACGGATCGGCCTCACCATCATACCCCCGGCTCAGCGGAAGCATCAATCGAGGTCACCAACTGAGTTACGTCAATGGCTATATTTTGAAGGAGAATCGAGTCGATTTCCCGGTTAGTTCCGATGACATATTTATGTAAATCCCCCAAGTCAAAAATGCCGTCTTTTTGGCATATCCAACTCGCAATCTCTTTGGAGAAGGCTTCCAACTGTGGTTTTTCGTCATCTTCGAGGTCGTACTTTTCAGCCCATGTTGTTGGTTTGTCATTGAAGGCAGCGTATATCCTGGATCTAAATTTAGCTTTAGACACGTTCTTCAGTGACATCTTGAAATTCTCCTCAATCTCACTTATGATTTCCACACCCTGTCTGGTGGTATTTTCATAGTTCCAGTCAATTCCAAGTTTCCTAGATCTTCGTATCCAGTACTCCATGTCATAAAGCAGATCTCCTTTACGAATGCCGCCCTGTGTAAAGGAGGATGGCCAAGAAAAATCCATAATCACTGTGTTTCCATCGCATGGGAAGGGTGATTCTTTTGTGAAGGTCGGCTTCTTATTCCTTAGTGTTGATATCACTAGGTCAGCATTCCCTCCAGAGATGGCCCATTCTTCAAAGGACATAATTTTTACTTTCTCAGTGAGGTCAGGGTATCGTAAGGCGGCATTCACAGGGTCACTGGAGATAACAGATATTCTCTCTTGGTTGAATTCGATCAGCGCCTCGACCGCTTTGGCGCCCATCTCACCAAAGCCAAGCACCAATGTATCTAGTTGCCCATTGCCTCTGATCATTTCTTTCATCGCGTTTGTTGCCAAGTTTAACATCGACTCGGCTGTCTTGTCGAAGCCTAGTTCCTTCCTGACTGTGCGATTAGCGGCTATGACGTGATCGAAAAGTACGGAATTCGAGTGAGATATGTATTCATTCTCCTTGTGCCATGAAACTGTGTCCCTGAACTGGCCCATGACCTGTAGCTCTCCTAGGATAAATGAGTCGAGGCCACTGCATATTTTCACCAGTCCTCTCCATACCTCCATACCGGTTGAGATCTGAAAAGGGCATCCACGTACACCCGTGACGTTCTCTATGGCTGTGACCAATTCAGTTTCGTTCATCGAAAATCCGACATACAGAACCCTGTTGCAGGTGGAGAATTCCAACACCTCCCCCCCAGCTGCAAGTTTCAGGTTGGCCAGATATTCTACCTTTTCTTGATTCGAGAGGCCTTCTGAGGTCAGTGCCTCGACGAAGTCTTTGGTGTCTGAATCAAGTTTCATGGAAGCCATTACAACTCCGTCCATCGGGGAGTGCGGACGAGGGTGATTCATGGCGTTCCTACTGGATTCGATATGGGTGAGGTTGGATAAGTTCACAAGACCACTGGGTCGTCTTAGCATATTTATCACCACGGTATTTTGCAATCCCCGACAAACGAAACTTTGTTGTTCCGGTGTCAATTACTCCAAATTTTGCCTATCGGTGCACAAGGTCTGCCCGATTTGATTTCCCGCGACAACGGACCTTAATTAACGCCAGCATAACATGGGACAGAATTTCCACTAAGAAGGACTCCAAGAAAGGCCTGTAAAACGAACATGATTCTTGAGTGGTAGAGATTGACTAAACAACACTCTGCGGTGCATAAAGAGGGTGTTGAATTGTGTCATGGTGGTGGACGCTGGGGGATTTGAACCCCCGGCCCCCTGGTTGCAAACCAGGTGCTCTTCCAAGCTGAGCTAAGCGCCCTATGGGGGGCCGAGACTGGCATGGGTCTTGAGTGCATCCCCTCTGGAGTTGCTCACTCCCTTCCTTGCCTGATCAACGCGACTGTGAACAGTAGCGCAAACAAGGCACCGATGGCTAAGCCTGCCCTAGCGACTACCTCCCTGGAGCTGGAATCGGTCACTTCCTCAGTTGGCTGGATCAGTATGCCCTCCTCAATGTGATTGTCCTCGGAGAAGTGGGCCGTGAACGACACGTTGTCGGACACATCTGTGCCATTCATGTGCTGAATCATGAACGAGACCGTGCCGGGGAGCAGTCCATTCGAGGGGCCCATCTCGAGCGTGTACGTTACGGCGCACTCTGGATCCGACTTGTTCCCTTCATTGTCCAGAGCGCAGGAACTCGTCAGAATAGGTGAGTGAATGTCGTCCGATCCAGAGAAGTTGCCATCCCCATCGACGTCGACTAGGATTTGTTGGCTCTTGTTACCCCCAGCATCGACCATCATGAAGAAGATTCGGTCAGTTGTGACGAGGACCCCGTCTGGTATGTTGGCAGGCGAGGTGCCATCCGATCTCAACAGCACTGTGTAGTCCTTCGCCTCGTGGGCCGATGCGATAGGGCAGAGCACAATGACAACAATGACGATCAGGGCCCTCCCGCGCACGACAGTCGGAAGGGGGCCGAGTGTTTGAAGGTGATAGGCCTCAGTACCTGTAGGAATCGGACTTGAAGGGGCCTTCCTGGGTCACGCCGATGTAATCGGCCTGGTCTTTCGTCAAGCTGGTCAGCTTGGCTCCTATTCGGTTGAGGTGGAGCATGGCCACTTCCTCGTCAAGTTCCTTGGGTAGCATGTAGACCTGCTTGCCATAGAGGCCTTGGCTGGCCCAAAGGTCCATCTGCGCTAGCACCTGATTGCAGAAGCTTGTGGACATGACGAAACTTGGATGGCCTGTCCCGCAACCGAGGTTCACGAGGCGCCCCTCAGCCAGCAGGTAGACCGAATGACCCTCCGGGAAATCGTACCTGTCGACCTGCGGCTTGATGTTTTCATGCGCAATGCTAGCCTCGCCTTGCAGGCGCTCGACCTGTATCTCGTTGTCGAAATGACCGATGTTGCACACTATGGCTTGGTCCTTCATCCTGCTGAGGTGTTCCAGGGTGATGATGTCCTTGTTGCCTGTTGCTGTCACGTAGATATCGGCGGATCCCAACGTATCCTCCAGCGTTGTGACTGTGTACCCCTCCATAGCAGCCTGTAGAGCGCAGATGGGGTCGATCTCGGTCACGGAGACCCTAGCGCCTTGCGCCTTTAGCGCAGCCGCCGAGCCCTTGCCAACATCGCCATAACCACAGACGACTGCATGTTTCCCGGAGATCATCACATCGGTAGCCCTCTTGATTCCGTCCACGAGGGACTCTCTGCAGCCATAGAGGTTGTCGAACTTGGATTTGGTGACGGAGTCGTTAACGTTGATTGCCGGGAATAGGAGCGTGCCATCCTCAACCCTCTGATTCAATCGGAGGACGCCGGTCGTGGTTTCCTCTGATACACCGACGATGGATTCCACCATGTTTGTCCATCTCCTTGGGTCTGCATTATGGATATCCTTGAGGAGGGTTTTGATGGCAGCCTCTTCTGCAGATGTGGGTGGCTCATGAACCCAGTCGCTGCCTCCCTCCAACTCGAAGCCCTTGTGGATGAGGAGGGTCGCGTCGCCACCATCATCCACGATCAGTTGGGGGCCTGCATGGCCTTCGTGGGATAATGCGAGGTATGTGCACTCCCAGTACTCTTCAAGGCTCATCCCCTTCCATGCGAATACAGGGACGCCGGCTTCAGCGATGGCCGCAGCCGCGTGATCCTGGGTGGAGAAGATGTTGCAGCTTGCCCATCTAACCTCCGCGCCCAAATCAACTAGAGTTTCAATCAGAACTGCCGTCTGGATCGTCATGTGAAGGGACCCGCTGATCCTAACGCCGGCCAAGGGTTTTGATTTGGCGTACTTCGCTCTTATCTGCATCAGCCCGGGCATCTCGTGTTCTGCGACCGAGATCTCCTTCCTCCCAAAGTCAGCGAGGCCCGGGTCCGAAACCAGGAAGTGCGGGGGATCGGCCAGGGTTTGATTCATGTGCCGACGAGCAAAGGGGTCTAAATTAGGGTATGTACTGCAACCATCAACCGGACATCAGCATTACCCATTTTCACATTGACTAGATTTTTTGATGTACTGTATTCCCCCATTGAGGTAATTAGACAAAGGCCAACAGAGGCAATGTTGAAGTACGTTAAAAGAAGGCGTGCATACTATGTTTCCCTTCAGTCGATGGGGGAGAAAACGGGGAAGATTTGCCTTCGATCACCATGGAACAAACGTACTAAATTGCACGGTTTCATACAACAGATATGGTGCTTATTGCGTGCCGTCATCGTCATCCCATAGGCCCGCCGCCCAGAAGGTATTGTCAGGAGGCGTCCATGAACCCGACACAATCAATTTCATCCGTGCAAATTGGAGGGGTGGGGACTTGGTTCAGGCAGGGGCATATTTCGGAGATTTCCTTCCAGCGTTATCGGAGTCCTGCGACGAGAATGCCAAGATCTGGTCGTTCGAACCAAATTGGGAGAACTACAAGTGCGCTAAGATTACTATCGAGCTGAATGGTATCGAAAATGTCGAGCTGCACAACATCGGATTAGGTTCGGAGGAGTCCGAAGTTGATCTCAGAGTAAGGTTTGGTGACGGATCTGCCTCGGGAGGGGCGTCCAGGATCCTGGATTCATCAGTCTCAGAGGGTAAGTTCGAGAGGGTCAGAATAAGGCCAATCGACAAGATAATAGGAGACGAGCGACACCTATCAATAATCCAATTGGACGTAGAGGGTTATGAGATGAGTGTCCTGTCGGGGGGCATAAAGACCATCTCGCGTTGCAAGCCAATTTTGATAATCGAAGTCAACCCAGGAAGCGAGGCCATAGAAAGCCCCTGGTTCAAGGAGAATATCCTAGGCCTAGGATATTCGCAAATCGATGTCGTACATGATAATCTAGTCTTCTCTGCCGAGTAGATTATCCCCAAAGTCCACATCCCAAGGATTTCTTGATGCTTAATGAATGAAAATCAGTCTGGAAAGGAGGATTGAATATTCCTGATGGGTATGCTGCACGGAGCGTTGATCCCCTCAAACCATAATTCGTCACCTGTGGGAACTGCTATGACTTG
>CEWG01062928.1_pt1 | contig 21193 bp, 20 predicted proteins | sample 361411 | NCBI WGS metagenome assembly CEWG01 (sample SAMEA2622173, study PRJEB7988) | marine metagenome | biome: marine biome (ENVO:00000447); feature: surface water layer (ENVO:00002042); material: "saline water (ENVO:00002010), including plankton (ENVO:xxxxxxxx)" | depth 5 m | reverse complement strand
CCTTTTAAGGAGAGGGTCCTGGGTTCGAGACCCAGCCAAGTCACTTTTTTTTTGCACACGTGGCGGAATTGGTAGACGCGCTAGCTTGAGGGGCTAGTGAGATTTATCTCGTGGAAGTTCGAGTCTTCTCGTGTGCACACATCAATTTTTTTTATTATATTTGTTTAAGCTTTTATAATGAGTATTGAACATATGGATAGGATAAAAAGCACATTCAGTATAAAAAATCTTGAAAATCTTTCTGGTATTAAAGCCCATACACTAAGAATATGGGAAAAAAGATATAATCTTTTATCACCTGAGAGAACAAATACTAATATTAGGAGATATAGTCTAGACAGTTTAAGAAAGCTCTTAAATGTAACTTTACTTTACAATCATGGTTTCAAAATTTCAAAAATTGCAAGTTTAAATTCAGATGAAATCCCAAAACTTGTTAGAAGCATTGCTCTAAAAACAAACTCAGAACAAGTAGCTATAAACGCATTTAAACTAGCAATGATCAACTTTGATTATGAATTATTTGATGCCAATTATGAAGAGATTTTGGATAACCATGATTTTGAATACCTATTCATGCAAATATTCATGCCTCTAATGAAGGAGTTAGGTATCTTATGGCAAACTGGAGCTATATCACCATCTCACGAGCATTTTATTACAAACCTAGTGAAACAAAAAATACACTTGCAAACTGAGTCCTTACAAAGAAGGAAGTTCAATAGTTCAGAGCTCCCAATTTTTGTGCTTTTTTTGCCTGAAAATGAAATTCATGAGCTTGGTATACTGTATCTAAATTACCTAATTCTCTACAAAGGTTATCGTACAATTTTTTTAGGTCAATCATTACAAACTTCAAGCCTTGAAACACTCTATAGTTATGATACAAAATTCAACTTTGTTAGCTATTTAACAGTTGAACCAAATAGTGATGAAATTATGCCTTTTTTAAATGCATTCTATAAACAGATTTTGGAAAATCATGATTCAAAATTAATACTTTTCGGTCCACAACAAATTTCTATAGACAAGGAAAACCTTCCGAAAAAAATTGAACTACACAGATCAGTAGAATCATTTATTCATAAATACTTTCCTGCTAAAGTTCTTATTTAATCTTTAACTCTATTTTTTTATATTTACATAGGCTTATTTGTAAGGTGATAAAGCTATGAAAAATTTTTACGACAAAGTAACCGAAAACTGTAGCAAAATTGTAACCCAATCATATAGTACGTCCTTCTCTTTGGCTACAAAAATGTTAGACTCTTCAATAAGAAATCATATATACAATATCTATGGTTTTGTAAGATTTGCAGACGAAATAGTTGACACCTTTCATGATTTCCCAAAAGAAGAATTACTTAACCGCTTTGAAAAAGACTTAAATTTTAGCTTAGAAAAAAAAATAAGTTTAAATCCTATTCTTAATTCCTTTCAATTAACAGTTAATAAATACAATATTGATAGAAAACTCATATCTGCTTTTCTAAAAAGTATGCGTTGGGATTTAAATAAAAATATTTATAAAACAGATAAAGAATACAAAGAATATATCTATGGGTCTGCAGATGTAGTAGGACTTATGTGTCTAAAAGTATTTGTGAAAGGTGATGATAACTTATATTTTAAATTAAAGCCTGCAGCTATGTCATTGGGATCTGCTTTTCAAAAAGTAAATTTTTTAAGAGATTTAAAAAAAGATTATCAGGAACTTGATAGAACTTATTTTCCAAACGTTGATTTTAATCATTTTGATGAAGAAACCAAAACAAATATTATTAAAGAAATAGAAAATGATTTTAATTTAGCGCTCAAAGGCATTTTTGATTTACCGATCGAATCAAGATTTGGTGTTTATACAGCCTACAAATATTATAATAAGCTTTTAAAAAAATTAAAAAACATCCCATCAAAAAAGATTCAAAACACAAGGATAAGAGTTCCTAACTACCAGAAAATGGGTGTTTTTGCAAGAAGTTATTTAAAATATAGACTTAACCTGCTATGATTTTATGATTTTACTTTGGTTAATAACTCTAATAGTTACTTTTATTTTTATGGAATTTGTTGCATGGTTTTCACACAAATATATTATGCATGGTTTTTTATGGTCATGGCATAAAGATCATCATATTAAAAATCATAAATCTTGGTTTGAAAGAAACGACTTGTTTTTTTTATTTTATGCCTTAATAAGTTCAGGATTTGTGATTCTTTGGGGTGAAGCAAACTTTTGGTTTGGTTTACCAATCGCCTTAGGTATTTTTATTTATGGTTTAACATATTTTATTGTTCATGACATTTTTATTCACCAGAGATTTAAAATGTTTAGAAATGTTAACAATAAGTATGCAAAAGGCATAAGACGTGCACATAAAATTCATCATAAAAATATAAATAAGGAAAATGGAGAATCTTTTGGTATGCTGTGGGTTCCACTAAAATATTTCAAATAGTTACTTCTTGAGCCAATTATTTACAAAATTGCAATTGCGACTATCTTTATTGACATTTACATAAGTTTCCTCAATTTTCTTTAACATCCAATTTTCAATCGTTTTGAGTTGCTTTTCTTTTAATGCAAGACTCTTTATGCGTGAGTAATCGAGAGAATAATCTGCTTTGTGCTCATCAAATCTATTACTGACTTTTAAAATTTTATACTTTTTTAAACCAGAACGTTCCTCTTCAACAAGAGGCTGAGAAATTTCACCATCTTTTAAATTTCTAATTTGACTGTATAAAACAGGGTCTAGATTTGTAAGTTCAAAACGAGTATCACCAGTCTGTGGGTTTATTAATACTCCACCGTTGAATTTAGTCTCTTTTTCATCGGAAAAAGCAAGAGCTGCATTTGAAAAAGTGATTTCCTCGTCAATTAAACGTTTTCTTAGTGTATCTAATTTCTTTTTAGCATCTTGAAGTTGAGAAGATTCAATCTTAGGTGTTAATAATATATGTCTAATGTCTACTTCTTGTCCACGTATTTTATCAACTTTTAGTATATGCCACCCAAAATCAGTCTTAAATGGATCAGAAATTTCACCTTCCTCTAAACTAAATGCTTCATCACGAAACTCTTTAACCATTCTTGGTCTTTTTCTATGTAATGTATACTTGCCTCCTGATGATCTTGATCCAGGATCTTGTGAATATAGTAACGCTTTTGAAGCAAAACTTGAACCACGTTCTATAACATCTTCTTTAAAAGTTTTTAATCTATTGATAATACGATTTTCTTCTTTTTCACTTACTTCTGGTTCTATAACTATTTGAGAAATTTCTAGCTCCGTGCCGAAAATTGGTAAATCAATTGTTGGTATTGATTCAAAAAATATTCTAACCTCTTCTGGTGTAACTTCAATGTTCTCAACAATTTTAGCTTGCATTAGTGATGAAAGTTTTTGGGTCTTATTGATTTCAAAGATTTCTTGTCTAAAAGTAGACTCATCATCTTTGTTGTAAAAATCAAGTACTTTTTCAATTGACCCTAGTTGCTGTGTGAAATTATCAATAATTTGATCTACAGTACTGTAAATTTCCTCAATACTAAACTCTAAACTATCTTGAATAGCATGATGAGCATATAACTTGTCTTCCATCAATTTCCCAAGTAATTGACATCGTGAAATACCTTTAGTCGGAATTCCCTGAGACTTCATTTCAACTAAAGTCTTATCTATATCAGACTCAAGTATTACATAGTCTCCAATTACAGCTGATACACCATCAACTTTAATTTTACTAGTTTTTAAATTCTGATCTTGGGCAAACAAAAAACTACTAAAAAATAAGGCTAAGAATAGTTGTCTAATATTTTTCAAATGTTTTCGATTTAATTGCATCTTGTAAGATATCTTTTTCAAATTGCTTAATTAATTCCTGCTTACGCTTATTTAAAATAATATTTTTAATTTTTGATGTAATAATTTCATTTGGGGCTAATTCACCTTCATCTAAAAGGTCCTTTGTGAAGAACAAATATACCCCCAAAGTATCTTGAAAATTATAAAATTTTGATTTTTTTATGTATCTATCAAAATTATTCTGGTTTAAAAAACTAACCTTAGAAATTAAATTATTTTTATTAATCCATAACGAATCTGACAGAAGGTAAGTATTATATTGGTATGATAATGAGTTTAAAAAAATTCTGTCGTCGCTATTAAATCTTTGAAAACTTAATTTAATTTTATCTTTATCTACATTGTAGGGTGGTAAATGTATATAACGGACTTTAAATAGTGGCGCCTTCAATCTAAAAATTTCTTTGTTGTTGTTAAGAAACATATTTATCTCGTTCGAATTAATTATCGTATCTAAATTTTTGTTTAGGACTGCTTTTCGGTATGAATTTGTAAAAAGATCATCTCTGTAATCTTGGACCATTGTTTCTAATTTTATCAATGCACTCTGCGGAAGAATAATTTTTGCCTGTTTCAATAGTAACTGTTTTCTTGCCCAATTATCTATAAAAGTATTTATTTTTAAAAGACTGTCTGATTTACTAATTGGTGATTTAATTATACCAACTATATCTTTTTTATACAAATAAGAAGTTCCAATTCTTGCAACAACTTCCTCGTTTACTTGTATCCAATTATTACAGGAGTTTAATAATGACAGAATAAGTAAAGTGACCAAAAACCCTTTCTTCGTGTATAAAAACAAAATATTGTAAACTTTATTAACAATATTGAAAGTTTTTTTTAATAAATTTTCTAAAATATTGATTTTTAACATTTTAAATTGTTGAAAAAATTTTAATAAGTGTTGTTAATTTGTTAAATTGCATAAAATTTAGAGCTGTTGATTAGAAAATTACTTTTTTTCTTTCTCTTCCTAAATATACCTATTGCTTTAGCAACTAAACTACCTTACTCTAATTTTTCAAAAAACTTTTTTTCAACACAAGTTGATAAACTAGTACTATACAATAATGGAAGTATTTATCTAAAAGGTTTTGAGGGCCAAGGAATTGTTGAAATATATTCAATAATTGGAAATAAAATTTATGCTTTTGAACTTCAAAATCTAAATGATGTTGCACTTTCATACCCATTGAAATCTGGTAATATGTACATTATAAGGGTAATCACAACTAAAAAAGCAGAAACATTTAAAATAGTAGCTTAGTTATTGTCTACTAACTAGGGCTATAATTTGGCGCCTCTTTAGTTATGCTTATATCATGTGGGTGACTCTCTTTCATACCCGCTGAAGTAATAGTAATGAACTTACCATTAGCTTTTAACATAGCTATATTTTTAGCACCACAGTACCCCATTCCTGCTCGTAAACCTCCGACAAACTGGTGAATGCTTTCGTTTAAATCGCCTTTAAATGGAACTCTGCCAACAATACCCTCCGGAACAAGTTTTTTAATATCGTCCTCTACATCTTGAAAATAACGATCTTTACTACCCATTTTCATAGCCTCAACTGATCCCATTCCTCTATAGGTCTTATATTTTCTTCCTTCATAAATTATTGTCTCCCCTGGAGATTCTCGTGTTCCAGCTAACATTGAACCTAACATTACTGAATCTGCTCCTGCTGCAATAGCTTTAGGAATATCACCTGTAAATCGAATTCCTCCATCCGCAATAAGAGGTATATCAGTATCTACAAGAGCTTTTCTTACTTCCATAATAGCAGATAATTGAGGGTATCCCACTCCAGCTATAACTCTTGTAGTACAAATAGATCCTGGTCCAATTCCCACTTTTATTGCGTCTGCTCCATTTTTAATAAGATATTTAGCAGCGTCAGTAGTTGCTACATTTCCTACAATAATATCCAAATCGGAAAATTGTTTTTTCACTTTTTTAAGAACATCACTCACCCCCTTTGAATGACCATGAGCAGTATCAATTACAATAGCATCTACTCCTGATTTGTTTAGTGCATTAACTCTGTCTAAAACGTCAGATGTTATACCCACGGCTGCTGCAACCCTTAATCTTCCATATTCATCTTTGTTAGCCTTTGGTTTAGTTGAATGTTTTGTTATATCTCTAAATGTTATTAAACCTACTAGAATATTTCCCTTAGAAACCACTGGCAACTTTTCTATCTTATGTTTTTGTAGAATTTTTTCAGCATCCTTAAGTGATGTGCCCTCATTTACTGTGATAAGATTTTGACTTGTCATAACCTCCGTAATAGGTCTATTATTGTTTTTTTCGAATCTCAAGTCTCTATTTGTTACTATTCCAATTAGTTTATTATCATTATCAACAACAGGGATTCCTCCTATTTTGAATTCTTTCATGTTTTCATTAGCATCAGAAACGAGAGCAGTACCAGGTAATGTTACAGGATCGATTATCATACCTGACTCTGACCTTTTAACTGCACGAACTCTAGCTGCTTGTTCTTCAATGGTCATGTTTTTATGTAACACACCAATACCTCCTTCTCTTGCCATAGCAATTGCCATTTCGCTTTCAGTTACAGTATCCATCGCAGCTGATACGATAGGAATATTCAAAGGGATGTTTTTACTGAATTTTGAAGTAATTGATACTTCCCTGGGGAGAATTTCTGAATAGTCAGGAACTAAAAGGACATCGTCATAAGTAAGTCCTTGTCCAATAAATTTAACAGGAAACATAAGCAACTAATATATAATTAATTGCATGCTAATGTACAAATTTTGTAACTCTTAAATTATCACTAAACAAAGAAAAATATTCAAAATCTAACAAAGCGTTAATTTATATTAATTCTAAAAAAAATACAATTTAAATTTGGGACATTATAAAAGGGCATCATTCTTCATTTTATAATTAGTCTAGATTAACAACTACTAATTTTGAAGGGGTGCCCCCTTTTATTTATAATAATTCTAAATAATTTTTTTTCTTTCAAACTTTTTAATATTTTTGCTCTGTTAATTTAGACTAATTATAAATAAAAGAAATGAAAATTAAAAATTTAATGATAGTAGGAACAGCTACAATTTTTTTTAGTTGTACGGAAACTGAAACAATCACTGAGATAGTTGAAGTGGAAAAAATAGTTACAGAGACAGTTACAGTTACTGAGACTGAAACCGTAACAAAAAATATATACATTTTGCCAGAGGAATATTCATTTACAAGAAATGGTCTTCAAACTGTATACTATACAGGACAAACTGCTAGACTGAAAATGGCTACAGAATTAAAAGGTCATATGAATGATAATTCAAAAACGAAAGATCAATTAGACACAATGTTTAATTCCGGAACAGGTTTTACCGATTCAACACTGGATTCGAGTGGAAAAAAAGTAGGTAACAAAACTGCATCTTCGCCTGTTGCGTCTGCTACTGTAAAACCTCTTTTTGACGGATGGATTGAAGATTTTACATCTAATGTTGCACCAGCAGTCTCTGCGGGTACTACAGCATCATCAGGAGTTGCAGGGTCCTACACAGACACAAAAGATGACGGAACAACAGGTAGAACAGTAAAAGTAAATGCAAAAGGATTTGAATTAAACCAAATTTTTTCAAAGGGATTAATAGGGGCATTTCAGGTTGACCAAATTGTTAATAACTATCTATCTTTTTCAAAACTTGATGGAGCTAGAGAAGACAATGACAATGGTGTTTATGGATATAAAAATGATCAGGCAGAAAATTATATTACCAAAATGGAACATTATTGGGATGAAGGTTTTGGATATTTATATGGACTCGATAGTCAGTTTAAGCCTGGGTTAGGAGATGCGGCTACAGGAAAAGATACGGCAAATCTTAATTATTATCTCAATAAAGTTAATTCAAAAGAAGAACCAGGTATCTCTCAAAAAATATATGATGCATTTATTGCTGGAAGAGCAGCAATTGTTGCAAAAGATTATGATGAAAGAGATAAACAAGCAGGGATTGTTTCTGCTGAAATTTCAAAAGTAATAGGTTATAAAGCAGAATCATACTTAAGGGATGGTGCTGAAGATATTACAAATGGAATGTGGGCTGATGCCCATCACGCCTTATCAGAAGGATATGGATTTATTTTGGGGTTACAATTCACAAAAAATTCTGAAGGGAATCCTTACATGACAAATGAAGAAGTTAATTCAATGCTCGATAGACTTAGTGCTGGAGATGGAGGTTTTTGGGAAAGAACTCCAGAGGAATTAACCACCATGGCAGATGAAATTGCTCAAGCAACAGGTCTTTAATAATATAAATTTTGTGCAAGGTTATAGCCATAAACCAATGAGTATTAGTTAAAAATAAACTGTTTCATATTAAATGTTTTTAAATTAATTAAATGCGCAAATAGAATCAACTGCAATGAAAACTCATTGCAGTTGATCATTTTAAATAAGCTATGAAAAAATATATTACATTTTTACCACTTACAATAGTTTTAATTTCTATCCAGTGTTCCAGCGAGATGGATGACACTGACAACTTAGTTATTGATGAAACAATAACAACAGAAATAGTCTCGGATAGTAATTCAACAGATAATAACAATAATTCAAATAGCTCTTCTTCGGATAGTGATTCAAATTCATTTAATCACAAAGAAATGCTAACTAATTGGGTTGATAATATAATTATTCCTTCAATTACAAACTTTGATAATTCACTAGAAACATTTGAGGAGTCAGCTACAACTTTTGTTAATGCCCCAACAACAGAAACCCTCTCTAATTTAAAAGAAGCTTGGTTGTCTAGCTTTTTAAAATGGCAACATGTAGAAATGTTTGATATTGGTCTTTCTGAAGAAATTTTTTATAAAAATAGAATTAATCTTTATCCTACAAACGTAGAAAAAATTGAAAATAACATATCAGACCAAAATTATGACCTTGATGAGCCTGTCAATTTTTCTGCTCAAGGACTAAACGGTATAGATTATCTCTTATTTGGAATAGGTGAAAATGAAAATGAAATTATTTCTAAATTTTCAGATGAGAACTTAAACTATGGAAAGTATTTAACAGATCTAGTTGATAAGATGGTGTCACTTACTTCTGAAATTAAATTGAGTTGGAGTGATGAATATAAATCATCATTTATTAGCTCAACGGATAACACTGCTTCCTCAAGTATAAACAAAGTAGTCAACGATTTCATATATTATTTTGAAAAGGGATATAGAGCAAATAAAATAGGGATTCCTGCGGGAGTGTTTTCTGATAAACCCCTCCCTAACAGAGTTGAAGCATATTATGGAAAAAATTATTCCAAAATACTTGCATTAGAAGCAACAGATGCTGTAAATTATTTTTTTAATGGAAATCATTCAAACGATACAGAATCTAAAGGATTAAGTATAAAAGATTATCTCGATTATCTTGAGGCAGATAAAGAAGAAAAGTTAAGTGAAAAAATAAATAGTCAGCTTGAAAAAATAAAAACTAAAGTTTCAGAATTAAATACAAACTTTAGTGAACAAGTAAATCAGGAAAATCTTAAAATGCTAATTGCATATGATGTAATTCAAGCTAATGTAGTTTTTTTAAAAGTTGATATGCTACAAGTGCTAAATATCAGTGTCGATTACGTGGATGCTGATGGTGATTAATTATTTTTGCACCAATATCATGTTATTTTTAAATGAGAAAAACTGTAGTTGATTACATTAATAATAAAAAAACTCATTCATCAACATTAGCCTTTTTTAGAGTCACATTTGGAGCCTTAATGTTTTTATCAGTAATAAGGTTTTGGTCCAAGGGATGGATAAATTCTCTTTATGTAGAGCCTACGTTTCACTTTAAGTATTTTGGTTTTAGCTGGGTTCAGGATTTTGGTATTTATACTTACTTAGTGTTCGTTATATGTCTTGTTTCGTCACTTTTTGTTACAATAGGTTATAAATACAGAATATCAATAATTTGCTTTTTTCTAGCCTTTACCTATGTTGAGTTAATTGATAAAACAACATATTTAAATCATTATTATTTGACAAGCTGCCTCTCATTTATAATGTGCTTTCTTCCTGCAGCAAACTATTTTTCAATTGACAATTTGATTTCAGGGCAAAAACATGAACACATCCCTGCTTGGACAGTTGATACGGTAAAGTTCTTTATTTGTATTGTGTATTTTTATGCTGGAATAGCTAAGATAAATAGTGATTGGCTAATTGAAGCTCAACCTCTCTCGATTTGGCTAAAATCAAAATATGATTTACCAATTATAGGAGAAACACTTCTTCAACAAAAATCAATTCATTATTTAGCTAGTTGGTTTGGAATGTTATATGATGTATTTATACCATTTTTTTTAATTTATTACAGAACAAGATATATAGCCTTCTTTTTTGTTATTGTTTTCCACGTGCTAACTAAAGTGTTTTTTCCTGCAATAGGAATGTTTCCCTACATAATGATTTTTAGTGCAGTAATCTTTTTTGATTCAAAGCTTCATATTTTATTATTAGAAAAAATTAAGATGGTCCTTAATAAAACTTTGACATTTTTTAGAATAAAAATATCAAATACATCAAAAACAGTTTATAAGCCAATAATTATAAAAAAAATTATCCCATTTATTTTGGTGACTTTTTTATTAATACAAATTGTTTTTCCATTTAGATACTTTCTCTATCCTGGAGAACTATTTTGGAATGAGCAAGGTTACAGGTTCTCATGGCGTGTTATGCTTATTGAGAAGCGAGGTGAAACCACATTTAAAGTAAAAGATAGCATTACTAATAATTTTTTTTATGTAAAAAATGACGACTTTCTAACTCCCTTTCAAATTAAACAAATGAGTTTTCAGCCAGACTTCATTTTAGAATATGCCCATTACCTAGGTGAACACTTTAAAAAACAGGGTCATAAAAATATTCAGATTTTTGCAGACAGTTTTGTTGCACTTAACGGAAGACCCAGCCAAAGGTTTATTGATCCAAATATTGACCTTCTATCAAAAAAAGAATCATTTTACAACAAAAACTGGATTTTACCATTAAATGATGTTATCAAAGGGCTATAACTTTCTTTTCTTTTTTCTAATTTCAAATCTTTATTGTCAGACAATAATTGAAGGGGTTGTCATTATAGATAATTTATATGATGAAAACACTAAAATAAATATTTATGAAAAAAGTCGTGGAATAATATCAACTGCAGAACCGAATATTCCTTTTGAAATAGAGGTTTTTAAAGATAAAATCGAATTAATCTTTATTGCGGAGGGATACCCTATTGTAAGAAAAAAGATTGATTTTTTAAGAGATGGGAACCCTTATATTACAGTTCAACTCAAAGCTGAGGAACTCTCAGAAGTTGTGATTAGTTCAAGAAAAAAAGAGATTTTTCTTTTAAAAAAAATGAATGACTTTGAAAAAACTGAAATTTATGCTGGAAAGAAGAGTGAAGTAATATTGGTTGAACAGTCTATGGCCAACCTTGCATCAAATATCTCTAGACAAATTTATAATCAAATCCCAGGATTAAATATTTATCAAAATGATGATGCTGGACTTCAACTAAATATTGGAGGTAGAGGATTAGATCCAAATAGAACATCTAACTTTAACACCCGCCAAAATGGATATGATATAAGTGCAGATGTACTTGGATACCCTGAAAGCTATTACACCCCGCCATCAGAAGGACTCGAAGAAGTTCAGATAATAAGAGGTGCTGCATCTCTCCAATATGGCACTCAATTTGGTGGTTTGATAAATTTTAAATTAAAAAAACCAGACCCTTACAAACCTTTTTCTATTTTAACAAGAAATACGATAGGTTCAAATCAACTTTTAACAAACTTTACAATGGCATCAGGTACAATTAAAAAATTTAAGTATCTAGGATTTTTTAATGGAAAAAAAGGAAATGGTTTCAGACCTAATTCTAAATTTAAATCTTCTAATTTTTTCTTTCAAGCTGGATATGATTTTTCTAATAGAACCTCATTAACAGGAGAAATTACTTATTTAAATTACTTAGCCCAACAAGGAGGTGGTTTGTCAGATGATATGTTCCAGCAAAATCCTTTTCAAAGCAATAGAGCAAGAAATTGGTTTAATTTAGACTGGTTTTTATATAATTTGAAACTTGAACATACTTTTAGTAATCTATCAAACCTAAGTATAAATTTATTTGGCCTTGATGCTGAAAGAAATTCGATAGGTTTTAGATCCAATCGAGTAAGTCAAATTGATCCAAATGAAGAAAGAGATCTAATTGTAGGCGATTTTAAAAATTTTGGAGCCGAGGTAAGATGGCTCAAGAGTTATTTTATTAAAGAGAAAAAATCTGTTTTTTTAGTCGGTGGAAAGTATTATAAATCAAATAATACTTCAGTACAAGGTCCTGGTTCTGAAGATTTTGATGCTGACTTTGATTTTTATTTAAATGAGTATCCAAATTATAATCAACAATCTAATTATAACTATCCCAATAAAAATATTGCGATTTTTTCAGAAAATATATTTTATTTAACACCCAAACTTTCATTTACCCCAGGATTTAGATTTGAATATATAGAAACATCATCTATTGGTGAATACAAAAAAATCAATACTGATGCTGCAGGAAATGTGATTTTAAATAGAGTAATTCCGTCTTCAGAAATAAGAAAAAGAGAATTTGCCCTTCTTGGTTTAGGACTAGGATATAATTTTTCAGACAAGATGGAGTTCTATGGTAATATTTCACAAAATTACAGATCGGTAACCTTTGCAGATATTAGCATAATAAACCCTGCATTTATTATTAATCCAGATATTACTGATGAAAGGGGATTTACAACAGATGTTGGAATAAGAGGTAAAAACTTAAAATTATTTTCCTTTGATATCAATGTATTTAGAATAGGTTATGATAATAGAATTGGATTTATACAAAAAAAATTTTCTGATGGTAGTGTAAAAACAGAAAGAGGCAATGTAGGAAACGCAGTCATTTATGGTTTTGAATCTTTAGTAGATTTTAATTTTATTGAGGTATTGAAAATTGATAAAAAAAATTATTCATTTAATTATTTTATTAATTTATCATTAATAGATTCTGAATATGTAAGTTCTGAAACCCCTGGTATTGAGGGGAAAAAAGTTGAGTTTGTTCCAAAAACAAATTTAAAAACAGGTCTTAGAGCAGGATATAAAAATTTTTCACTCAATGCTCAATACAGTTTTCTTTCCGACCAATTTTCTGATTCAACGAATGCAATTAACGGTAATCTAAGTGGTGTTATTGGGCTAATACCTAGTTATGAAATTATCGATATTTCTGCTTCTTTTAAAAAAGGAATCTTCAAATTTGAAGTAGGCATAAATAATTTATTAGATGAAAAATATTTTACCCGAAGAGCAACTGGTTATCCAGGTCCAGGAATAATACCCTCGCCAAATAGAAATTTATATATTACAACTCAGATAAAATTTTAGAATTTTATCATCTTGAGTTTATCTTAACTTTTATGAACAATATTCTTAATTTAAAATTCTAAGGATACAATAAGACTAAAGCAATAAATACTAAAACTACACCCTGAATTTTTTTCCAAAATGATTTTTTAGTATGAGACAAAATCCTTTTACCTAATTTGTCTGATAGCATTGATATCATCAAAAAAATAATTAAAGCCTGAATTATAAAAATACCTCCTAAAATTAAGAACTGTAAATTATATGATAAATCATTTGAGAAAATAAATCCAGGGAAAAAACCTATAAAGAAGAGACTCACTTTTGGATTACTAATATTCATTATAAAACCCGTTAAAAAAAAACGTTTCTTCAAATTAGCAGAAACTTCTTTTTGTTTATTATTTGAAGCTTTATTTAAATCATATGCCAAATAAATTAAATATGCTGCACCTGATATTTCAACAATACGAATCCAATGTGGATATATTTCAAAAAAAATTCCCAACCCAAGCATTATCAATAGTGTATGGATTACAAGTCCTGTACACAGACCTAAAGAAATCTTTGATCCATTTTTCCAACCTTCAGAAATACTAGTTGTTATAACAAACAAAATGTCTGGACCAGGTAAAAGTGTCAGACTAATTGAAGAAATTATAAAAAGTAAAATTGTATTATAATCCATTTTAGACAAATTTATAGATATATTTGTACTTTAAAATGATTGCTTTGAAGATGATAGAAAGATTACAAAATGAACTTCTCCCTCTTAGAGAAGAATTAAAAAATCACCCGATTTACAAATCAATAAATGACATAGATGATTTGAAAAAATTCATGGAATCTCACGTTTTTGCTGTATGGGATTTTATGTCACTTTTAAAACAACTTCAAAATCATTTAAGCTGCAATAATATACCTTGGAGTCCATCAGGTTATCCAAAAGCATCTAGATTAATAAATGAAATTGTTTGGGGAGAGGAATCTGACATTAATAAAAATGGAGTTGCTATGAGTCATTTTGAGATGTACATCGAAGCGATGAAGTCAATTAATGCAAATACCAAAGAGATTGATTATGTAATTAATGCTGTCAAAAAGAAAGAAGATATTTTCAAAATTCTAAGTAACTCATCACTCCCGAAACATATAATTGATTTTCTAAAGTTTACGTTTGAAGTTGTTAATTCTAATAATATTCATGTTATAGCCGCAGTATTTACATTTGGAAGAGAAGACCTAATACCTGATATGTTCATACAGATAATCAAAAATTTAAAAATCGATACAGAAAAGGAGCTATCAGATATAATATATTATTTTGAACGCCATATTGAAGTTGATTCTGACGAACACGGACCTTTAGCATTAGAAATGATTCAACAGCTATGTGGTAATGATAGTGAAAAATGGGAAGAGGCATTAATATACTCAAAAAAAGCTTTACAGTTAAGAATTGGTCTTTGGGATGGTATTATGGCTAATAAAAAAAACAAATTGAGTTTCGCTTAAGTAGGATAAATTAAATTAAATTTATCACAAAAAACAAATGAAACTTTACACTGTTATTTTATTTTTTTGTTTTAGTTGGTGCTTTTGTCAGAACAGTTTAGATCCAAAACAATTTGCTGAAACAATAACTGCGAAAGAACTTAAGGAGAGCCTATATGTTTACGCATCAGACTATTTTCAAGGAAGAGAAACAGGAGAAATAGGCCAAAAAAGAGCTATAAATTTTTTACAAAATTTTTATTCAACTTCGCAAATACCTCCTGCAAATGGAACAGAAGACTATCTTCAAAAAATGGAGTTGCCAATCAAAGGGATAAAAGTCAAAACAGAAAACGTAGCGGCAATTATAAAAGGGAATGATTTTCCAGAAGAATATATCTTAATCTCTGCACACCTTGATCATATAGGAATAGATGATAACGGAGATATAAATAATGGTGCTGATGATGATGGTTCAGGTACAGTTGCACTTTTAGAAATAGCAGAAGCTTTTAAAAAAGCAGAATTAGCAGGAAAAAGTCCTAAAAGAAGTTTAATTTTTCTACATGTGACTGGTGAAGAAAAAGGGCTATTAGGCTCAAAATATTATACAGAAAATCCGCTTTATCCCTTAGAAAAAACGATGGCTAATTTGAATATAGATATGATAGGCAGAACTGATCTTTTACACAAAAAAGAAGAAAATTACATGTATTTAATAGGTTCGAATATACTCTCTAATGATCTTCATTTATTGTCAGAAAAAATGAACGAAAAGTACACTAAACTTGATCTTGACTACAGATACAATGATCCCAATACATTGGTTTTTGAATTTGGAAAATATAAGCCAAACAGATATTACTTTAGATCTGATCATTACAATTTTGCAAAAAATAATATTCCTGTAATATTTTATTTTAGCGGAACTCATGAAGACTATCATAAACCTGGAGATACTGTGGATAAAATTTTATACAAAACGCTAGAGAAAAGAACAAAACTCATTTTCTATACAGCATGGGAATTAGCAAACAGAAAAAATAAAATTAAACTGAATAAATAATATGAACTTAAAAAAAATAACAACGATAACCACCGCAATCATATTAATGACATCTTTCTCATATGGACAAAATGATGAAATTATTATTGAAAACTCTGATAGTTTAAAAATTAAAAGAATAAATATTGGATTAAAAATTGGTATCCCCAACATAGTTGGAGGATCAGCAGAGATAACTCTTCCAATATTGAATAACAGAATTTCACCTTATTTTGATATAAGTGGTTTTAATTTAGAAGCAGATGATATAGAAACTAATTTTTCATATTCTGAATTTGGAGCAAATGTTTATTTAAATCAAAAAGGTAATGGTTTTTTTGTTTCGCTAGGAAGAGGACAATTTAATACTGAATTGACATTTAATGATTTAGATTTTGACGGAGCAAGAGGTAGTGCCACAACTGACTTTGATTTTGGTACTACAAACATAAAATTGGGTTTAAAATCAGGAGGTAGTTTTTATTTCCGTTTTGAAGTAGGATATGGAATAGGTGATATTCCGGATTCGATAAATTTTACGGCTACCTCAGGGGGTATAACAGAAACCTTTAGTGAAGATATTCCACCCATTCCTGGTTTGAGTTCAGGTGGTACAATAATTGGAAATATTGGTTTTGGTTTTGCTTTCTAATTTGGAATTTAAATAGCTTTACAAATTGATATCTTTTTCAGGACAAAAATCACCACTATATTTGTGATTTTATAAAAAATTATGATTAAGACTATTCTTGTTAAAAGGATAAATTACTATTTATTCTTTCCAACAATTCTTCTTTTATTAATTTCTAATTTTTCATTAGCTCAAGAAAAATTTACTCTTTCAGGTTTTGTTTCAGATATTGATAGTAAGGAAACTCTCATTGGTGTGAATATTATTGTTCCTGAACTACAAATTGGGACAATTACTAATGATTATGGATTTTACTCTTTGACATTACCAAAAGGAAATCATATTTTACAAATTAACTATCTAGGATATAGAACTAAAAAGGAAAATATTATTTTAAATGAAGATATAACAAAAAATTTTGGACTTAAACAGCAATCAGAAATCCTTGACGAAATAATTCTGGAGGAAAATATTGAGACACTTAATATAAAAAGCCCCCAAATGAGTGTAAACAGACTAGCGATTAATACAATAAAAAAAATCCCTGCTGTTTTAGGTGAAGCTGATATTATCAAATCAATAACATTGTTGCCTGGAGTTACAAATGCTGGTGAAGGAGCCTCTGGGTTTAACGTTAGAGGAGGTGCTGCAGATCAAAATTTGATTCTTTTAGATGAAGCTATAATATTTAATTCCTCACATTTATTTGGATTTTTTTCTGTATTTAATCCGGAGGCAATAAAGGATATTCGATTATACAAAGGAGGGATTCCTGCTTTATATGGGGGAAGAGCTTCCTCAGTTCTAAATATTTATCAGAAAGAAGGGAATAAAAACGAATTTAAAAGTCAAGGCGGGGTTGGATTAATATCTAGTCGATTACTTCTAGAGGGGCCATTAAAAAAAGGAAAAAGTTCATTTCTAATAGGTGGAAGAAGCAGTTATGCTCATCTATTCTTGCCATTAATAGAAAGTATTGATAATAACAAGGCCTATTTTTATGATTTAAATACCAAATTAAGTTATAATCTTAATGAAAAAAATACTTTGTATTTATCAGGATATTTTGGAAGAGATGTTTTTGATATTGATAATTTATTTGATTTAGCTTATGGCAATTCGGTTGCTAATTTTCGTTGGAATCATTTATTTTCTAATAAATTATTTTCAAACCTATCCCTAATTTATTCTGATTATGATTACACCTTGGATTTTGGACTAGCCGAATTTGATTGGAATTTAGGCATAACAAACTTTAATTTTAAATATGATTTTAAAAATTATTTAAATGATAGAACTAAGTTAGAATACGGATTGAATAGTATTTATTACAAATTTGATCCAGGATTAATTCAACCAACAGAAGAAACTTCTCCTATACAAACCAGAAAATTGGAAGACAAATTTGCATTTGAAAATGCATTATATACTGGATTGAATTATAAACTTAAAAAAAATATAAATCTTCAATTAGGTTTAAGACTAAGTCAATTTATTCGCTTAGGACAAAAACTAAATACTTACCAAAACAACAATCCTCTTCTCTATATAGATTCCTCAAAAGCTTATGAAGAAGCAGTCCCAACGGGATCAATAAATTACTCAAAAGGAGATGTAATTAAAACTTTTACAAGACTAGAACCTCGTTTTTCATTAGCCTACCAAATAAGATCAAACCAGTCAGTTAAATTAAGTTACAACAGAATGGCACAATATTTACACCTAATATCTAACACTAACTCCCCTACCCCAATAGATGTATGGGCTCCAAGTGGAAAATTTATAGACCCACAATTATTAGATCAGTTTGCGATTGGCTATTTCAAAACATTCAAAAATAATAGCTATAATATTGAGTTAGAAGTTTTTCATAAAATGATTGAAAATAGATTAGATTATATTGATGGTGCAGAACTTATAGCAAATGATGCTATTGAACAAGTCTTACTTAGTGGTGAAGCAAAGGCATCTGGTTTAGAGTTTTTAATAAGAAAGAACGAAGGAAGACTTACAGGATGGATCGCTTACACTTTATCTAGATCAGAACAGAGAACACCTGGAAGAAATCAAAATGAAGTAGGGATAAATTATGGAGAATGGTATTTCACCCCCTATGATAAAACACATGATATTTCAATAACATCAAACTATAATTTGAATAAAAAATGGGATTTTAACTTAAATTTTATATACCAAACCGGACAACCAATTACCTACCCTAACGCTCAGTATCAATTTTCTGGATTTTCAATTCCTAATTTTGAATCAAGAAACAGTAGTAGACTACCATCATATAACAGATTAGATGTTTCAGCTATATTGACTCCTGATAATAACAAAGGACAATGGATATTTGGAGTTTATAATATTTATAATAGGAAAAATGCAGCATCAATAAGGTTTCAAGAAAATCTAGATACTGGAATTAATGAAGCTTTAAGGCTAACAATTTTTGGAATTATTCCGTCTGTGACTTATAACTTTAAATTTTAACGATGAGAAAATTTTCTTTATTAATATATGTTTCTATAATTTTTATTAATTGTGAAGACCCAATAGATGTCTCCTTAAATGACACTAAAGAAATTTTAGTTGTAGAAGCTTTTATCAATTGGATTAAAGAAAATAAAACCACTGAACAAGTGGTGAATTTATCTTTAAGTAGTCCATATTTTAATACTGATTTCAAAGCTGCAAATAATGCTAATGTTGTAATTGAAGATGAGCATGGGAATACCTTTAACTTTTATGAGCAAGGTAATTCAGGACGATATCTAAGTAGTGATACAATTCCTTACAAATTCGATGAGACTTTTACTTTGAAAATTGAATTTAAAGGAGAAGAATATATTGCAAAAGAATCACTTATTTCAGTAAGTTCAATTGAAAGAATAGAACAAGAAACCGTAAATCTTTTTAGTAATGAATCTGTTCAATTGGAAGCACACGCTTTTGATCCAGTAGATGAAAGAAACTATAGTTTTTTTGAATTTGTTGGCGATAAATTAGAAGTTTCTGAATATAATCTATTTCGAGATGATTTTAGTAATGGAGGTGAATATTATGGATTTCTTTTAGACTCAAAATTAAAAACCGGAGATTCCATAAGAATTCGCCAATATGGATTATCTAATATAGCATACAATTATTGGTATCTATTAATATTTCAAAATACTCAGCAAGGGGGGCCATTCCAAACCAATCCAGTTAATTTAGTTGGAAACATTATACATGAATCTGACTCAAATCTAAATCCTCTAGGTTACTTTAGAGTCTCTGAAACCTCAGAGGTTAACTACATCATAAAATAAATATTACATAATAAGTTTTGGTAAAATAGAGGTAAATCAAAAAAAACCGTCAAATTTCATGACGGTTTATTAAACAAATTGGTTTATGATGAGCAACTATATTATTTAGTTGCATTATAAAAGTAATAAAAATTGATTTATTTTAAACCTATAATTTATCTTTTTTAATACAACTAAATATAATTTTATATTATTGTAATTTTTACAACCAATATAATTATCAAAGACATCCAAAATGAAAAATATCTTTACTGAACATCCCAAATCTGTTGGTGAATCTTATTTGAAACATTTTATGTTTGCTATTAATATTGGTGCAAAATTATTTCTCTGGGGTATAATTGCTATAATTCATGCTATTTTACCTTTTACATTTAAAACATACGTATCATCAAGAATTAAAGAATTATATCATAAAATAAATAGACGATGAGTAAATGGAAATTAAATATTTATCTAAGTGTCTCTAGTACGATAACACCAGCTCTAGCTTGTTTTCCCCATCGATTAGTTTCTGCAGCACTTACTAAAATTTTTACTTTCCTAATTAAAGGAGACAATGCCTGAACGTCTAATGGTGGAGAATTAAATTGTTGGCCATTAATAATCCACAATGGATAAATCTTAGATGATTCTTCTGTAAATGTTTGATACTGTCTTAGTATTGGTAATCCGTTTGATTGTCTTGAAGTTGGTAAATGATACTTTAGTGCAAGATACCAAGTCTGAGCATTTTCATCAATACCCCACTGATTTAGTCCCATAGCTTTATACCTTGCTATAATATCTTGTTCTTTTTTCTTTCTTTTCATATCTCTTATTTCTTTTCTAGTAAGCCCTTTCAAGTAAACTTTATCTTCTTGAGAAAATGAAATATTAAATATGAAAAAAATAATCAATAGTGATGAAATTTTCATAAAATGAATATGTAAGAATTGATATTTAAAGGTTTTAAAAATTTAATCATTTTTAGAAAAATATGGATATTATATGTTAATAACAATTCTAATTATTAGAACATTCCCCATCTGTATATATAGTAATGCCATCAATTCCTGCGAAACATTCGTTGCCATATGTTTTCCCATTGATTCCACATACTGGAAAATAATTATCATCACATGGGCTAGCACTAGTGCAAGAAAAAATAAAAGCTACTAAGAATAATAAATAAAATTTCTTCATTGGTTTTGCTTTTATTAGAAGTTTTACTCAATGTAATAAAATTATTTAAATCAATTTTGATTCTAAATTGTAGATATTTTATAAATAAATCCTGATTCAAAATACATTCAATCTCTGAAAAAATCCTTTATATTTACTCGTTTTTTATGGTGGTTGTAGCTCAGTTGGTTAGAGCGCCTGATTGTGGTTC
>CEWG01109166.1_pt1 | contig 21504 bp, 17 predicted proteins | sample 361411 | NCBI WGS metagenome assembly CEWG01 (sample SAMEA2622173, study PRJEB7988) | marine metagenome | biome: marine biome (ENVO:00000447); feature: surface water layer (ENVO:00002042); material: "saline water (ENVO:00002010), including plankton (ENVO:xxxxxxxx)" | depth 5 m | reverse complement strand
AAAGCAGAAGGTTCTCGTTATCCATTTGGAGAACATTGGTCTTTTCCACCAGATATATTATTTTATAATTATGTTGACTATAATAAATTAACTTCAAGAACAGGCAAAGATAGATCGAATATTTTGCGTGAAGCGTGGAGAAAATATTTGATTGCTTTCGCAATAATTAGTGATAATTTAATGGATATTAATGAAGAACTCTCTGACGGTCACATAAGAATGGTAACAGCATTTTTAAAAACATATAAGAATTTAATAAATATTGATGAACTTTATAAAATGTTTATAAATAAATCTTTTGAAACATTTGATAATTACTCAATTGGTTTTAGTTTGTTTTCATTGTTAAAAGCAACAAAAAAATTAATTGATGATAAATTATTTAATGATTTAAGATTGTTATTTTTAAGTATGATGACTTTTGATGTATTTGAACGTCCATCACCGAGTCAAGTTGTAGATAAGTATGAATTTATTTTAAAAAGTAATGGATTATTAGATAAATATAATATGAGATTTGAAAATCATTTTTTAGTAGAAGGAACCGAAAAACAAGAACAAGAAAAGAGAATGGAAGAATTACCCAAGAGTGATAAAGAGTTCATAGAAGAATTAATATTAAAATGCCCAGAAGGAAAAGAACGTAATCCAAAAACAAAACGTTGTATTAATAAATGCAAAGAAGGTTATTCAAGAGATGCTGATTTTAAATGTAAACGAAATAAAACTCAAAAGAAAAAACCTACATTAAAAGAAACAATAACTGCTCCAATAGTTGATTTACATAAGACTCCTGAAAGAATAAGTAATAAAACTAAAACACAAAAGAAAAAAGTATGTAAAGAGGGAAAAGAATTAAATCCAAAAACAAACCGCTGTATAAATAAATGTAAAGATGGGTATTCCAGAGATGCTGATTTTAAATGTAAAAAAACAAAGTAAATATTATAGTTTTATAAAAATAATTTCATTTTTGTTTCGTTATATTAGTCAAAATAAAGTGGAAATAGAATTTTTTAATTATAATACATAATAGCTGTCATGAAAAATAATATATTTAGGAATAATTAATATATTATTTATTCGTATTTTTCTCAAATTATTTTCTATATCTATAGTATAACTACAGACTATGGCTGGAGGACTTATGCAACTCGTCGCTTATGGCGCACAAGACGTTTTCCTTACTGGAACCCCTGAAATTACCTTCTGGAAGGTGTCTTACAGACGCCACACTAACTTCGCAATGGAATCCATTGAACAGACCTTCTCTGGTCAAGCCGATTTCGGTCGCCGTGTAACCTGTACCATCAGCAGAAACGGTGATCTTGCCTACCGCACCTATCTTCAGGTCACTCTTCCCCAGATTGACCAGAACTTGTCAACTGGTGATGTCTATGCCCGTTGGTTGGACTACATTGGTGAACACCTTGTTGCCCAGGTTGAGGTTGAGATTGGTGGTCAACGCATTGACCGTCAATACGGTGATTGGATGCACATCTGGAACCAACTTACCCTTTCCAAGGAACAACAAGCTGGTTACTTCAAGATGATTGGTAATACCACTGCTCTTACCTACATCACTGACCCCGGATTTGCTAACGTATCTGGACCTTGCGCTGCCAGCGGAGGACCTGCTCAGGTCTGCGCTCCCCGCAATGCTCTTCCCGAGACCACCCTTTACGTTCCCCTTCAATTCTGGTTTTGCCGCAACCCTGGACTTGCCCTTCCTCTTATTGCCCTTCAATACCACGAGGTCAAGGTCAACATTGACTTCCGTCCCATCGGTGAATGCCTCTGGGCCGTAAAGAGCATGAGTGCCACCACCGGAACTCAATCCGTATCTGCTGCTTACCAACAATCCCTTGTTGCTGCATCTCTTTACGTTGACTACATCTTCCTTGACACCGATGAGCGCCGCAAGATGGCACAGAACCCTCATGAGTATCTCATTGAGCAAGTTCAATTCACTGGTGATGAATCTGTTGGTTCCTCTTCCAACAAGATCAAGCTCAACTTCAACCACCCCTGTAAGGAGCTTATCTGGGTTGTCCAACCTGATGCTAACGTAGACTACTGCGAATCCCTTGAAGGTGGCAAGACTCTTTTCAAGACTCTTGGTGCCCAACCCTTCAACTACACTGATGCCATTGATGCTCTTCCCAACGCTGTCCATGCCTTCGGTGGTGAAGATGCTACCTCTGGTTCTGCTGCTTTCATCGGTGCTGATGGAACTTTCGAGAACGCCATGGCTGATGATGCTAATGGTACCAACTGGTCTAATACTGTCGGTGGTGCTGCAAGCCAAAAAGCTTCCTTGCTCTCTGATGCCGGAACTTTCGTTCTTGCCGAGACTGCCCTTGACATGCACTGCTGGGGTGAGAACCCAGTTGTCACCGCCAAGCTTCAGCTTAACGGTCAAGACCGCTTCTCCGAGCGTGAGGGTTCTTACTTCGACGTAGTCCAACCCTACCAACACCACACCCGTGCCCCCGATGCTGGTGTCAACGTTTACTCATTCGCTCTTCGCCCTGAGGAACACCAACCATCTGGAAGCTGCAACTTCTCCCGTATTGACAACGCTGTCCTCCAGCTTGTTCTTTCATCCAACACTGTCAGTGGTTCCAACACCGCCAAGGTCCGTGTCTATGCCGTCAACTACAACGTTCTTCGTGTAATGTCTGGTATGGCTGGTCCTGCTTACAGTAATTAAGCACCCGGGTGTTTTTAAATAAAAAATAATAAAAACAAATAAATAAATATTTAATATAATTATTTAAATATTTATTCCAACCACTCCTTTGGTTTCACTTTAGTTTTTCCAGTATATTCAATCGCATGATTATTTTTAACCATCCATTCACATATATTTTCAGAATCTGAAAGAGAATCCAAATAGATATCAGCTAATAATCTTCCATATTTTTCACTATCAACATTTTCTAATCGAACAACTTTTCCTAATATTTTTTCGCTTAAAGCATCTCGAGCAATAATAGCAAGTCTTTTTTCATTATCATATTTAGTTCTTAATTCTGGTGTATCAATTCCATTAAGGCGAACCGAAAAGCGATATACAGGGTAATTATCATAAGGTTTTGCAGCAATAGTAATAGAATCACCATCGTAAACTTTAATTACCTTACCAAATTTAACAGCAGGAGTGAAGGGGTCAGTAGAGTCCCAAGTAGCGTCTTCTAATAGTTTTTCAATACTATCCATCTTCTTATTATAACTCCATATATTTCTAAAACAACAAAACATTTTGTATAATAAAAATATTTATAATACAAATATCAATTTTATAAATGAGTGCATGTAGGATTACCAAGAATAAAATGATATAATTCAAATTCCTTACCTAATTGGTTCTTTTTATATATAAAATAATCAGTAACACCAATTAATAAAATAAAAGGTAATGAGTATAACACATATTTTTCACCTTTTAAAATAGTGTCATTCATTTCTTTGTTTAATTTATTACGATTAAACCAATATAATCGTTGAGTGTTTGTGATATAAAGAATGAATAATAAAAAGAAGAATAAGGTATTCCAACGTAAACGAGTTTTAGATGAAAGTAAGAAAATTAAATAAATACCAAAAGCATAAACAATACTATCAAAACAATTACCATTAGACCAATCTACAGGAAAAGCATCTCTTTCTTTTTTATCAAAAGACCAACCGCCTTCTAACATAATAAACATAAATATAAGTCCAATACCAATAAAATGTTTCCCGTAAATATTAGAACTTAAGAAGCGTTGTGTGCTACATGAAAAAATTTGTGTAGTATATCCACCAGCAATAACTAAAAATGCAACAAATATAAAAGATATTTTAGATATATTACTGGTTAATTTATCTCCTTCTAAAGTATCTATAATTTTTTCATCATTTTCATTTTTAATAACTGAAGCCATTTATATAATATAAATATATATTTTACAAAAAATCGTATAAATAGAAAAATAAATAGAAAAGTAATGAGTTTATATTGTTCTTCATCATTACATACACAAAATGAATTATTAATGAATAATTTAACAGATTTTTATAAAAATACAGAATACGTAGAAACTATGATGCGTATAATAAATGGAGAAACAAGAATCTCTTTACGAATAGTAGATTGGTTTGTAACCAATTATGCAAAAAAGAATTATACAATATATGAATTACCAGTAGAAAAAGGAGGAGTAATGACTACTACACGATTTAAGGTATATAATGATTACAAATTGAAATTAAAAGCATATTCAAAAAAACGTTTTGACCCATTTTGTAGATGGGAACGAATAACAATACCATTTAATGATAAACATATGGAAACTACCATAGGTCAATTAAACTTTTTTAAATGGGCGATAGAAAACAACGTAATTGACTACATAGATAATAATTATTTAGCAATAGAGAACGATATGAACAATAGAAATAGCACTTCAAAAAATCGTAGTCCAGCAGAAAATAATTCTAATAATGAAAACGCAAAAACCCGAAAGAGAAGAGAAGAACTATCAGTATCTGCATGTAAATGTATTAAAAAAGAAAAAGTAAAAATTGTTGTAAAATTTGATTTATAATGTTTGATAAAAAAATTTTTATAAAATAATAGAGTTATAAAAATTAGAAATTATGCATTACTTTTAACAGTATAAATGTAATCAGAAATTTGTTGTATCCACTTATTACCAAGGTCATTTTTATCATTAATATCATAACTAACGTCAGTATCTGTATTTATATGGCATACGGGAAAAGTGCAATTATTTAATAACCATTGGTCATGATAATCTTTACATCTTTGTAAATAATCTAATTGAATACCACCTTCTCCATCTCTGGACCTTTTATTAATTCTATTTAAACAAACTTCTGGACTGGAATCAATATAAATAACTGCATCAACATTAATATCGTCCTTACATGCATGATAGAAGTGTTCATAAATTGTGTATTTAATATCTTCAATCATACCATCATCTCTTAACATTTTCGCAAAAATGTTATTATCGGCTTCTAATGAACGTTCACAAATAATATATTTACAATTAGGATTTTTTTTAATAGCATTTTTAACATTAGCAGAACGAGTAGCATATGCCATTACTTGAAATGCAAACGCATATTTTTCAGTATTTTCATAAAATTTTTGTAAAATAGTAATATTATTATCATCTTTAATTGTATCCCAAATATTAACAGGTTCTCTCAAAAATATTACATCAGGATTATCCTTTAATTGTTTTTCCAAATTTTCAATAATGGTGGTTTTACCAGCACCAATATTGCCCTCGATAGAAAGAATTTGTGGACGATTCATTATATAATATGTAATGAAGATTTTATCTAAATATATAACGTATCCTTTTTAAAATTTTAAAATCAATTTTATAATAATATAAAAAAAATATAATAAATAATTTAATATGGATTGTCCATTAACACCATTAGATGGTAGATATTTAAATAAGACAAAAGAATTGAGAACGTATTTCAGTGAAAACGCATTTTTTAAATACAGATATCTGGTAGAAATAAAATATTTTATAGAATTAATAAGTGTATTACCAGAATTGAAAATTTTAAAAGGTAAGACTACTGAAATAAACAAATTATTAGAAGTATATGAGAATTTTAATGAACAAGATTATGAAATTATCAAGAAACATGAAGCAATTACAAACCATGACATCAAAGCATTGGAATATTTTATTCAAGATAAATTTAAAGAATTAAAATTAGACGAATACATTACGTTTATACATTTTGGTATTACTTCACAAGATATAAACACAACAGCAAATATATATTCACTAACTGAAGCTTTAAATAATATAATAATACCAGAAATACAAAATATAATTAATACATTAAATAATTTAAGTAATGATATGAAAAGTTCAATAATGTTATCGCATACACACGGACAGGCTGCAGTTCCAACAACTATGGGAAAAGAATTATATGTATACAAATATAGATTAGAAGAACAGTTAAAACTATTACAAAATAAAGATTTGTATACAAGTAAATTTGGTGGTGCCGTTGGAAACTTTAATGCTCATTGTTATGCATACCCAGATATAAACTGGAATGAATTTGCAGATAAATTTATAAATAGTTTTGGATTGCATCGAGAACGATATACAACACAAATAAGTAATTATGATAATTTATCTAATATATTCAACATATTGAAAACAATAAATAATATAGTTAATGATTTAAATATAGATAGTTGGTTATATATTTCAAAAGGATATTTAATCCAAAAAGTAAATCCTAATGAAACTGGTTCATCTACAATGCCTCATAAAGTAAACCCTATACATTTTGAGAATAGTGAGGGAAATATATGTATAGCAAATTCATTAATAGAAGGTATAACAAGAAAAATATCTATATCCAGACTACAAAGAGATTTAACAGATAGCACCATTTTAAGAAATATAGGTGTAGTATTAGGTTATTGTTTAGTTTCATATAAATCTACAATTTCTGGATTAAATAAAATAGCAATAAATAATGATTTTTTATCAGAAGAATTAGAAAATAATATAGTGGTATTAACAGAAGCAATGCAAACAATAATGAGAAAATACAAAATTAAAAATTCTTATGAGATAGTAAAAAATATATCAAGAATTAATACATCAAATATAGAACAAAAAATAGATTGTAAACAAAAATTAGATAATATATATAATACATTATCAGAAGAAGCACAATTTGAATTACAAAATTTAAATATGCTTAATTATATAGGTTATAGTGATAAATTCACTTAATAATTTATATTATAATAATTCATTAAGTTATTATAATAATCTTCCAGTAATATTGCGTATAGGTTTAAATTTTAGTAAATCTAATGTATAATTTGTAGTATTAAATTCGTCTTTTCCATATATATCTTGTAATAATAACCATTCAAACATTCCTCCTCCATATAAATAAACATGTGTAAATCCCAATTCAGATATCTGTCTATATTTTTTTTCAACTGATTCATCGTTGCAGTTTTTTCCATAAACAATTAAATATTTTGATTTTAAATCATAAGCATTTAATAAATCATTGAGAACCTGTTCCTCTTTTTCATAAGATAATGTGTTATATATTAAAAATTCTTGTTCATGTATAGGTAAAGTATTAATTATAATAAATTGTTCTGGATATTTTACTGCAAATTGAACATCTTCAAAAGACGCATAATTAATTTTTGATTTTTGAAATATTGAGAACATAACTACTTTATTGAATTAATATGATTATATATTGTTTTAATATCAATAAATTATTACTTACATAAAATTGATTTATATTGAAACTAATATATTAGTAATAACCTATTAAAACAATCATGGATTTATACCAAAGTAAGTTATCTCGCGCAGAATGGGAAACCATTGAAAAACCTGTATCAGATGCAGAAAAGAAAATTCTGCAATTAATTATAGATGGATATCATAATCCAGATATAAAAACAAATGATTCACAAACCTTTTTATCTTATACAAAAATAGAAAATTCTCCAGAAATTCATTATTTTATATTTAAAAAATATTTTGCAGATTTAATGCAAACTGCTTTAAATCGTTATGGAAAAGGCACTAAATTAGTAAATATTAATGAAATGTCATTTATGTCAGGTCAATCATTGAAAAGTTTGAAAAGTGGCGATTCCATTCGTATTAATAATTCTGAAAAATATATAAAAGACAATAAAAATGATATCTTCGAATATTTATTAATTGATTTATATACTGAACTTTTAAAAAATATATATAAAAAAAGACAAAAATATGCTTTTTATCTTTATACATTAATTCAAATTAAAAAAACATCTATTCAAAATATTAATAATTATGTCCTACAATATGTAGATGCAGTAATTGACTTTGCTAATAAATTTACAGTTCCAAGTGAAATTATAACTAATGCTTATAGTTTTATAGAACAAAATAAATATTTAATAAAATATAGCGATAATGAATTATATCCTCATCAAAAAAAATTATTTCGTATTTGTAATCCAGAAAAGTCTCAAAATTCAAAATTAATTCTTTATACAGCACCGACTGGCACTGGTAAAACTTTATCTCCAATTGGTTTATCTGAAAATAATAGAATAATCTTTGTTTGTGTAGCAAGACATATAGGATTAGCATTAGCAAAGGCAGCTATTTCTAAAGAAAAAAAGGTAGCTTTTGCGTTCGGATGTGAAACAGCAAGTGATATTCGTTTACATTATTTCTCTGCAGTGGATTATATTGTAAATAAACGTTCAGGCGGTATTGGTAAAGTAGATAATAGTGTAGGCACAAATGTAGAAATTATGATATGTGATGTTCAATCATATATTACAGCAATGCATTATATGTTGTCATTCAATGCAGAAAAAGATATTATTACCTATTGGGATGAACCTACTATTACTCTTGATTATAACACACATGACTTACACGATACCATTCATAATAATTGGAAAAACAATAAAATATCAAAAGTTATATTATCATGTGCAACTCTCCCTACAAAAGAAGAACTATTACCCGTATGTGAAGATTTTAAAAGAAAATTTGATAATGCAGAAATACATTATATAACCAGTCATGATTGTAAAAAATCTATTCCCATTTTAGATAAAGAAGCAAATTGTGTATTACCGCATTATTTATATAAAGATTATAATGATTTGCTACGGTGTGTAAATCATTGCCAAAATAACAAAACATTATTGCGGTATTTTGATTTACGTGAAATAGTTAGATTTATTGATTATGTTCACGATGAAGAAGTATATAATGATAATGTAAATATTGATGATTATTTTGAAAATATAGCAGACATCACAATGAATTCCTTAAAGGAATACTATTTAGAATTATTATGTAATTTGGAAGAAGATAAGTGGGAAGCTATATATAGGTATATATTGTCATCGAGAAAACAACGTTTTGACAGTGATACAATTCATCGCACAAGTAGTTTAAATGATTATAAAAAAGCAGCAGGTGGTGGAGAATTAAAAAGGGTAAATAGTGTATTTGATACAAATAATGTTAAAAGACTAAATACACCATCACAAAAGTCTTCAGGGGGTGTATTAGCAACCACCAAGGATGCATATACATTCACAGATGGTCCCACTATATATTTAACCGATGATATTGATAAAGTAGGACAATTTTATATTCAGCAATCAAAAATAGAACCTTCTGTTTTTCAAAATATATTATCAAAAATTGATACCAATGCAACAATAATTAAAAAGATAGAATCATTAGAAGCACAAATTAAAAATAAAGAAACTAAAATAGATAATGATAATAAAGAAGTATCTGCACGAGAAAGTGGTCGTTTATCAAAAGAATCTAATGCATGGACAGAAGAAATCCAAAAATTAACCAAAAGTATTCGTTTGGTATCATTAGATGCAATGTATATGCCAAATACTACACCTCATCAAAATATTTGGGCTCCAAATGGAGAAATAGTAAGTAATGCATTTGTAGCAGATGTAGGTGAGGAAAATGCAAAAGAAATTATGCATTTAAATGTTGAAAATAATTATAAAGTGTTAATGTTATTAGGTATTGGCACATTTAAATTACATAAAAATGCAAGATATATGGAAATTATGAAAAAGTTAGCAGATGAACAAAAGTTATTTATGATTATTGCATCAACTGATTACATCTATGGAACAAATTATCAATTCTGTCATGGCTTTATTGGTAAAGACTTGGCAAATACAACTGTTCAAAAGAAATTACAAGCTATGGGACGTATTGGAAGAAACAATATTCAACAAGATTATACTATTCGTTTCCGTGATAATGATATGATAAATGAATTGTTTTCAGTATCTGAAAACAATATTGAGGCAATAAATATGCAGAAATTATTTACCAGTGTAGAATAAATTTATTTGTAATTATAATTAATTTTATAATTTTTTAATTATAATTTTATTTAAAGAGCATTTTTATAATTAACTACATAAGGATTTTCTTTTAATTGACTTGTAATATCCATATCATTATTTCTTTCTGCTTGAATACTTGATGTTATTGGATTATGATTACCTGCAACACGTCCCATATTTGAAACATCAGGTGATGCATAAGGCATAGTTCCTACAATATCTCTTTCATTTCTCAAAGTATTATCACGAGTTTTTTCACGCATATTAATATCACTATTCATTAATGACATATTGCCTTTTGTTAATCTACCATCAATAGTGCTGGATTTAATATCATTATTTCGTTGATTACTAATCGCTTCATATGATTGTAATTCTCTATGTCCATCAGTTGCTCCACTACCACCAGTATAATAAAAGTTGCCTGTTTCATTACGAGTTGTATATGCAACTTGATGGTCAGCTACTTGATAAGCACCACCATTCTGTCCAGCATTTATATTCAAATGATTTTTAGAAACTTCGGTTGTTTCACGTATAGTATGATTTGGTCTATCTGCAGGGTTAAATATATATGAATTTGACACTTTTGAACCAGCATTTTGATAGGTTCTCAAATTACCAACTACATTTTCTTTTCTTGAAGGTCTTAATACATCAAGTAATGGTGCAATCGCTGCTCCAATACCACCACTAACCATACCAAAATAACTATCTTGTTTGTTTACAGTACGATTATTAGGATATGCTTTTTTAGACTTAATACCATAATCACCTGTAGTTGCACTATTTCTACCATTTGCATTTGCAACAGCTAATGGAACTGGACCTAATTGCTGATTATGGGAAGGCATATATTCACCAGGCATATAAGATTCAGTTTGTTCTCCACTTGCAACACCAGTGTATGATGTAGTAGTTTCTGGTCTGGTTACATATCTATCTATGGGTATAGAATGTAAAGAACCTTTAGTATTAGCACCAGTAGTAGTTAAATATCTATCTTGATTCATTTCAAAACTACGTTCTGGTCTATGTTTTTCCATAACACCCATTTGTTCAGGTGTTGCTACATATTTAATACTACTATTGGCAGGACCTTCATGACCAATTAAAGAGTTGCCTCCATTTTTAGGATTGGTAGCAACACGTAAATCATCTACAGTCTTGGGCATCCAAGTTTCACGGTCCATCATACCTGCATTAAAACCTTCTGAACCATTTTTGGTATAACCTAAACCTAAACCAGGACCAACTCGTTCTTCTTCAAATGGCTTTACATTTGCCATACGCATACTGGGATTTACTCGTGAACGAATAAAATCAGTAGAATTTGGAGCACCATGTGCCCATTGAACATTTTCTTCTGGTTTAAATAAAGGAGCTTGTTCTTTTTTTCTAATTTCTTGTGAACCACCGCCAGTATAATTATCCATTAATCCCTCATAACTATTAGCAACTGATTTTACAGTTCTCAAATTACTACCATAAAAAGGGACCATATTATTATGCTGAAAATAATCAGCTCCCACTTTCTCTCCAGTTAATGAATGAAATTGAGGACCTTCAACTCCATCTTTTGTATTTTCATTTTTCTTTTGATTGAAATATTTATCAGTATATACACCGTTGCTTTCAAATCTATTTACTTGTGATAAAGCAGAAGTTTGGTCTAATTCACTTGAAATAATGGGATACTCGTTGGGATAATTTCTATTTGGGTTATCCGTGTTAGGTAAATCATTATTTGCAAAATTTTCTCTATTTTCTTCATTATCTTTATTTTGATTTGATGCTACATATAATAATCCTAATGCAAGACCTGGTATAGCTAATTCCATTTTATTATAATATAATATATAATATTATAATAACATAATATAAATTCAATTATTAATGATAATTTGCTCCTGTGCATTCTCTCTCATTTCCAGCAATACACATTGATGGCCCTGTCAAATAATATTGTTGATTATTACCAACAACGGGTATTTGTGGCTTAAAATTATCTTTTTCTAAAATTCGGGTTTGAATATTATGACCGAAATTTCTCTCTAAATCATTTTGAGGATTAAAAAAAGGTGTTTCCCATCTTTGTTGTTCTAAATCTTTATACATCCATGCTGGATGACTTGCTCGACTTTCTTCAGTTATTGGGTTTTGTTCTCTATAACTTTTTTTACTTGATGATACACTTTGTAATTTATGATTGTTTTTTGATATTAAATCACGATTTAATGTTCTGGTTAATCCATATAAATCGCTTTCTAAATTTACAGTATTTGTATGCAAATTTGCACCCCATTTTTGTAATCGAACATGAGGGTCTTCATTAAAAGGTAAATCCATACCTTGTCCTGGAGTATTTAATGCATATCTACCAATATAAGTAGATTCTTCTAATTGTTTTTGAATACGATGTGGGTCATCATGAAATCGTGTGAATGCCATAATAAGTTATTATATATACCGAAAAAAACTTGGTCTTAAAATTATATAAATGCGTTTTTTTATTATATTTATAAATGAGTTATAATATTCCTAAAATATGTTTAAACATGATTGTTAAAAATGAATCTGCTATTATTACACGTTTATTAGATAGCGTAATTTCTTTAATAGACCATTATGTAATATGTGATACTGGTAGCACTGATAACACTACACAACTCATTGATGATTATTTTAAAGATAAAAATATAAATGGTAAAATTATTTATAACCCGTTCGAAAATTTTGGAAAAACGCGTAGTTATTCATTAGCCCAATGTTTACATGAACCCAATTCGGATTTTGTTTTATTATTGGACGCTGATATGATTTTTGAAATGAATATATCAAATATAGATAAATTTAAACAGTCGTTAACTTATGACGCATATTATATTCTACAAGGCGACCAACACATTCAATATAAAAATATAAGATTAATTAGAAATAAATTACAATTTTACTATTTGGGTGTTACTCATGAATATATTACAAGTTCTCATAATTATACAAAAAGTATTATTTCAAAAGAAAAAATGTATATAAAAGATATTGGTGATGGTGGTTGTAAAACAGATAAGTATGAACGTGATATTAAATTATTAACACAAGGGCTTATTACAGAACCGAATAACAACAGATATCGTTTTTATTTGGCAAATTCATACAAAGATAAGGGTGATTATGAAAATGCAATTATTCATTATAAAAAAAATTTGGAATTATTAGGTTGGGACCAAGAGATATGGTGTAGTTATTATAATATTGGTGTTTGTTATAAATATTTAAATAAATATGCGAATGCTATCGAATACTGGTTAGAAGGTTTTCAATATATGCCAAATAGAATAGAAACATTATTTGAAATTATAACTTACTACCGACAAATGAAAAAATATCGTTTAGCTTTTCATTTTTATAAAATTGCATTTGAATATAAAAACAAGATTAGAGAACCAGAAGAAGAATTGTTTTATTTGAAAGATATTTATGAATATAAATTAGATTACGAATTAATATTAATCGCTTATTATCTCAATATTGATAAAAATAGCATTAATGACTACTGTTTAAGTATATTAAATTTACCAAATGCAGAAGTATGTATAAAAGAGAACATTTTAACAAATTTTAAATTTTATTATTTTGATTTATCTTCTTTTAAAATAGGTAATATATTTGATATAGATTGCTTTAAATATATAGGTAATGATTTACAATCTAAACATGTATATGAATTTCATGCATCTACTCCCAGTTTATGTTTTCATAATGGCGAATTGATTGTTATTATTAGATATGTAAATTATTACATTGATGAAAATGGTCATTACCGTGCAAAAGATGAAAATGGTAATTATTGTGAATTGCAAAATATAATAACACGAAATGTTTGTGCAATATTTGATTATAAAGATAATAAAGTCATTTTCAAAAAAGAATTTGAAATAGAATACAATAATATATTTGATTCTTATTACAAAGGAACGGAAGATATTCGAATTATGAGTTATAATAATGAATTATATTTTACAGGTAATAAGATAACCAATCATAACGATTTCAATATATTTATTGAATACGGACGGATTAATTTACAAGAGGAAAAATTAGAATCTTGTTTATTAAATATTGAAAATAAGAACAAAATCGAGAAAAATTGGGTAATGTTCTCTAATGATGAAAATAAGTTTGCTATTTATAATTGGTTTCCTTTAACTGTATGTAAATTAAATGATGAACCTATACATTCAAATAATTTAGAAATCAATGATGTTGAAATTTTACATAAAATAGATACACCTCATTGTTTTAAATATGTCCGCGGGTCTACTAATGGTATAAAAATAGGGAATGAAATATGGTTTATATGTCATATGGTAGGTTATGAAAATAGTCGTTATTATTATCATTTATTTGTAGTATTAGATGCGAATACATTTGAAATTATTAAATATTCCAAAATTTTTAATTTTGGAAAACATAGAGTTGAATATACATTAGGATTTGAATATATTTTAGAACATAATAGTTTTTTTATTGGTTATAGTCGTATGGATAATAATCCTGGATTTTATTTTATAAATAAAGATACAATCGAAAACATGATTTATGATGAAACCACGATTAATTTATCCAAAAATGACTAAAATTGACCTAATATAAACGTTTATCTCTAACAGTATATTCAATCAAATCCACAATGGAGATTATTAATACATTTCAACGCCGAGGTCCTCGCGAATTAATACCATATGTTTATAAATTTGTAGATATAGATACCAAACTTATTATGTTAACCAGTAAATATTCTTTATTAAATACAAACGATATGCCTACGCCTTTTGCAAAATCGGACTGGTATTATTATGATGATAGCAATCGTAATTTCTATCGTTCATTTACTACAATACCGCAATTACATAATATATATAATAGTATTATTAATAAATTAGCAGTTTGGAATGATACAAATATGTCTTTCGTTCTACATAAAAATATTAAAGATACACTTAAATTCCGTGAAAGGAGTTGTAATGCAATAACTATAAAAACTAATAATGTTAGAAAATATACACGAACTTCCCTTTCTCCAGAAGAATCATACTTAATATGGGCATTAAATACTATTAGAACCGATTTTATATATATACCAGATACATGCATTAGTGGTTTAAAACCAAACTCTTGGATAATAGAAAAATATCAACGAATGTATAAAAGAATAGCCTTACTATTTCAACTATTAAATAGTTTTGATAATGAAGCACCTGAATTTAATTATTTAATTAAAAAGGTATTACTATCATGTATTTCTGCAACAATAATTTATAAAAACAATAAAAATGAAGCATTTTTGAATATATTGAAAAAGAAAAATCAAATAGCATTTAACAAAATAATAAAAGTTGAAGTTAAAAAACACCAAAGAAAAGTTTTAAAAAATAATAAACAACGTATAGCGAAAGAGCGTAAAATAGAGAGAGCACGTATACAAAAAGAGCGTCAATTAGAAAAAGCAGAAAAAATAAAACTGCAAACAGAAGTAAAACTCATGCGTCAAGAAGAGAAGGAGCAACGAAAACTGCTTAAGTTAAATAAAAAAAGAAATATATCCATAATAAGAAGTTAACCATTTATATGTAAAGTAATAATCAAGAGTCTTTTTTTTCTGGTATATCAATTATATTTGCATTTCTACATGCCTGACCAAATGTTCTTCTATGCCACCTGGTAATACCATGTTCAATAATACCTTCTCTATGTTGTTTTGTTCCATATCCTACATTTTTACGAAACCCATAATAATCATCTAATAAAGGATATTTATCACACATTTCTATCATATATGCATCACGTGATGTTTTCGCTAATATACTTGCTGCTGCTATACCCATATATTTCGCATCACCTTGTTCTACAGTGGCTGCACTTAATTCATTCATACAACTGGTTTCTTCATTAAATACCATATATGGTGTAAAATAATTACCATCAACTATTGCAGAGAAATCTTCTAATTTAGAATCAACATCAATATTAGTTTCTATATTTGATATTGTATTACGAATACAATTATGCATTCCTTGCATTACAGACTTTAATATATTGATATTATCAATAACATCAGCATCAATATACTCTACGCACCAAGTCAATGCATTTTCTTTAATATATTCTGCTACTTCATTTAGTTTTTTTTTAGAAGAAAACTTTTTACTGTCTTTAATATTGGTTCCATCGAATTTAGTGGAATCTTTAGGTAAAACTACACAAGCTATATACACACGTCCAAATAAACAACCTCTACCAGCTTCATCTATAGATATTTCATATTTATTTTCATCATCATAAAACCTTTCTAATAATACAGTAGGCTTCTTCATCTTCTTATATAAATAAGTATATTAAATACATATTTATCAATTTTATTTAATACTTTTAGATACATATATTTTCAACATATACTATATATCTATTTGAAATATGAATTTAAAAATAACACCTTTGATGATATTTGTTATAATATTACTACTTTTAGTAGTTTTGACATTTTTGTGTAAATTACCATGCTTTAGCAAAGAAGGTTTTGTTTCATTCTTACATGACCAAAATACAATGACTGAACAAACTATTCCTCAATATAGCGAGAATGATAAATTATATAAATTATATGATAATCTTTATTTTGACATCCAAAATGCAACTTTAGTTGAAGTAGGTTCTCCAAATAAAGATAATATTACTGTAAATGAAACAAATTTTGATTGGGAGAAGTATATGGCTGATTATTCTGGTGATCTAAATACAGATGTTGCTGATGCTGCTACTGCTTGGACTCATTATAATGAAATCGGTAATGCAGAAGGAAAAGTTGCTCATGCAAAATTACCTTTTGATACTGAAGGTAATACCATTAATTCAATCACTACATTACACAGAAATTCTGAAGATAGCTTTACATATGAGATTACCGCACCCGAACAACGTTTACCTACTCCTGCTACAAATTTAATGTCATCTTATAAAACAGTCGAATACATTACTGATTCTAATACTAATAGACCTACTGATGCATATCATGTATTGTATATGCCATGGGATAAAAAGACATATTTACATGTATTAAATACTACAAATGATAACAATAATAGTTTAACTAATAAATATTCTCATATTGCTTCTTATTTATTTAGTAATACTTCTACTGCTCAAAATATAGACCATAATAATCAAGAAATGTATATTACTGATTATATTCAAGATGTAGATGCTAATAATAATAAGAATGTATTAGAACAAAAATATAACAGTGAACGTGAAGTTTATCAAATTAGTAAAAATGTAAAGTATGATATGAAAGGAGGTAATATATTAGTATTTAATGATGATGAAAATACAATTGAAGTTCTTAAACGTGATAGCAACGTAAATAAAATAACTATTAGATTAAATGATAGTAGCAGTGATGAACGAACTTTTGGAAATAATGATACTTATACCAGTGTAGATTTTAATGTTCGCACATTAGAAGACCGTAAAGGTGGCAATACTGTATTATATATTACTGATGCTTATAATACCATAGTTGCTATTATTGGTAAAGATTATGATGGTAGCACTTCTCTTAAAAACTTAAAGAGATTTACTCCTAATGGTTTAGATACTGGTTCTGGAGTTGTTAATGAAACTGATTCTAACAATACTTCTACCGATGTAAGTGGTAATACATACGACCCAAATTCTGCAGCTGATACTACTACTAATACAAATACTAACACTAACACTAACACTAACACTAACACTAATAATAGTGTTAATAGTAATGATATTAATTTAGATAACTATATTTTAAAAACACAAGTAGTTCCACCAGTATGCCCTGCATGCCCATCGTGTCCATCTTGTAGCACTGCTTCTGGAACTTGCGGTGATTGTGGTGGAAATGGAGGTAGTGGAACAAAAGATAAAGATGGTAAATCAACTGTAAAGGGTGATGCAGTATCTGAAAAGAGTGCATTACAAGGAGCAGTTGGTGCAGTCGGAGATGTTGCATCTGGAACTGTTGGTGCAGTCGGAGATGTTGCATCTGGAACTGTTGGTGCAGTCGGAGATGTAGCTTCTGGTGCAGTTGGAGCAGTAGGTGATGTTGCTTCTGGAACAGTTGGAGCAGTAGGAGATGTTCTATCTGGAGCAGTTGGTGCAGTAGGAGATGTCGCAAATGATTTAATTAGTTCTGGAAAAAATGCAGTAGATACTGCAAATAATAATAATCAATTACAACAAAATGCAACTAACTCACGGGGAACTCATATATTACCTAACTCCACAACTGACCCATACTCATACTATGGACAAGTACCTTATAAAAAACCTACATCTTTTATAGCAAGAACAGCAGATTTCAGTTCATTTGGTAAATAATTCGTTTAAATATCCATATAAATATAACAATATTATATAAAATAATATTGTTATGGAAAAGATTGATATTAATACTATATTTGAAAGAAGTAGTATTGAACAACAAATAAAAACAGTTTTATCAGATTTTGATGAGAAATGTAATGATTTAAATTATAAAAAAGGCATTTATTTGTATGGTTCTCCAGGTAGTGGTAAAACATATTTTATTACAAATATATTGAAAAGTATGGGATATGATACTATAAAATATGATGCAGGTGATATTCGCAATAAGGCACTGATTGAAACAATTACATGTAATAATATTTCAAATAGAAATGTATTAGATATGATGACAAAGACAACCAAAAAAATAGCAATAGTAATGGACGAAATAGATGGTATGAATAGTGGAGATAAAGGTGGTATAAATGCATTAATTAAATTAATTCGTCAAAAGAAAACTAAAAAACAAAAAACAGAGAGTAAAACAATGAACCCTATTATTTGTATTGGTAATTATTACACTGATAAAAAAATGAGAGAGTTAATGAAAGTTTGTAATATATTTGAATTACCAAGTCCATCTTCTGAACATATAAAAGAAGTATTAAAAATAATAATAAAGGATAAATTTTCGTTTACGAATGAACAATATAATACAATTTTAAATTATATTCAAGGTGATATGCGTAAATTAAAATTTGCAACAGATATTTTATTAAAATCTAATGAAAAGGAATTAAACTATGAAATATTAAATATATTTCACATGAAAAGTTATAATGAAGATGCAAAATCAATTACAAATTGTTTATTAGAAAATAATTATAGTATTGATAAACATAATGTATTAATGAATGAAACAGATAGAACTATAGTAGCATTATTATGGCATGAAAATATAATAGATAAATTAAAAAATATTCCAATAAAGATAGCGTATCCATTATATTATAAAATATTACGTAATATTTGTTATGCCGATTATATTGATAGAATTACTTTTCAAAATCAAATCTGGCAATTTAACGAAATGAGTTCCTTAATAAAAACTTTTTATAATAATAAAATATTTCATGATATGACAAGTGAATATTCAAAACCTCGATTAGAAGAGATTCGATTTACAAAAGTTCTTACGAAATATTCGACAGAATATAATAATACACTATTTATACAAGATTTATCACAAATGTTATCTGCTGATAAACGAGACCTAATTGCATTTTTCCAAGAACTACGATTATGCATTGGAAAAGATTTTTGCAATGATAGTGAATTATTAAGTCAAATAGAAAATATGTTTGAAGATTATGATATTTGTAAATTAGATATAAAAAGATTTTATCGTTATTTAGATAAAAATACTAAAAAAGAAACACTTACTGAAGAATTAGAATAATTTTTCATTATAATAAGTGATTATAATGAAAATCTAATTATAAAATTCGATTTCATCATAACTTTTTTTTGGTTGTGCTTTTTTAACATTTCTTGAGGACTTAACTGGTTTTATATTTGATTTTTTTTTTGATACGATATCTAATGGTTTTAATTTAAACATATCTTCAAACATTTCATCAAATAATTCTTCACATGTATTTGGAACTTGTTTTACATTACCTTCATTATCTTTTCTATTTAATATTTTGTCATACATATAGTATTCAGATATAGTTTTATAACCGTTATTAAGATCGCAAAATAATATTTTTAAAGTGGGTTTTTTACTTATAAGTTCTTTTTTATTTTTATTTAAATAAGTACTAAAAATATTCCATTTACAATAATAATAAAAATGATTTGCTAACAACATTATACTTAAATATTTTATTATTTGTTTTGTACCATCTATATTTTTTTTCTTTAAAATAGCATTTTCATGACACCAATCACCGTCCAAATCTATTAATTTAACATCAAATGGGTCTAAATTTATAACACAATTAGCTGGTTTTAGGTCAAAACAAATTATTTTCATTTTAGAATGTAATGTATCAAATATATTGATTAGTTGACCCGCAATTATTATATCTATTTCACTTAAAACATTAGATTGTTTATCTTTAAAACCATCATGCATTTTATTATTATAATATTCCGATATACTCATATCAAAACCTTCGTTTACAATAATTTTATATATATTATGAGTAAGCACTTTTGGAACCATATTATGCATAATAGATGTATTTGATTTAACAGATACTAATTCTTCTTTCCTATATATGCCATAGTAATACAATGATGGTGAAATATTATAATAATCTGCATTATGCCATATATCAGATTCTTTATTAATTAAATTAGATTGTATAAATTTTTCAATTTCCGTTTGGTTATTATCAGATTCGTTTTTTCTATTATTTAATAAATTATCTGGTATAGAAAATATAGGTTCTAATGAGGTTCTAAATATTATTTTATCATTATTATCATCTTCTAACAAAATAACTTTATTACTTGCACCTACGTCTGTTTTTATGTTTTTATACTTATTATAGTTAGGGAAGTTAGTTTGAAAAAACATCATTACATCATTTTCATAAGGTATATCCTTAATATTCTTATACATATTATTTACATTAGAGGGTTCTGGTTTATTTTTAGACATGTTATATATTATAATAGTTTATTTTAATATATATTTATTGGTTTACAATTACTTCTTTATCAGGAATTAATTTTGATTTTTCTGTAATAGAATAAGATATTTGTTCAGTTGATATAGTTTCTATATTTTTCGCATTCACAGTTTTTAAAGAAGCAAGTTCGTCCTTCAACTTTTGATTTTCCTTTGATAATTCTTCTATTTTCATGGACATTTGAATTATTTGACTTTGCATATTCATCATATTGTTATGCATATCCTGTTTCTCCTTACCGAATTGTTGTATTCCTTGTTGTTGTTTTTGAATAAGTTCCACTACTTCCATATTATTTAGTTGTCTCGGTGGTTTACCTGGTTCGTTTAGCATGATAGGACCATTTAATTTTTGTTTTTCTTCTATTTCCTTTATCATTTTGGCTCTTTCTGCTTCTATTATTTCGATTTGTTTTAAAACATCAGGTTTCATTTTAGGTAATCCAGGTTCATAATTTTCCAATAAATTATCAATATCATGCATAAAAAATTGTTTTATTGGTTCTTCAAAATCTTT
>CEWG01227799.1_pt1 | contig 21557 bp, 16 predicted proteins | sample 361411 | NCBI WGS metagenome assembly CEWG01 (sample SAMEA2622173, study PRJEB7988) | marine metagenome | biome: marine biome (ENVO:00000447); feature: surface water layer (ENVO:00002042); material: "saline water (ENVO:00002010), including plankton (ENVO:xxxxxxxx)" | depth 5 m | reverse complement strand
TTCTGTGAGTTATTAACGACAAAAAAGGTACAAATATTGCAAATAACCTCTCTGCATTAATAGTACTTTCAAATATAAATAAAATAAAAATAGAATAAAAAATAGTTGCTATAATAGATGATAAAGAAACATATTTTGAAGAAAATAGAACAAATAAAAATATAATGCAAGAATAAAGAGCAGCTGTTAAATTAAGAGCAATCAAAACACCTAAAATCGTAGCAATTCCTTTTCCTCCATTAAATTTGATATATATTGGAAAAATATGACCTATAATTGCTGTTATGCCTAAAAGCAATTGAAATTCAAAAATAAGTTCAGAATTATGAGTTTCTAGAAAAACATTAATTTCAAAAAGATAAATAAAATTAACAACTATCCATCCTTTAAAGACATCTATAATTAATACTATTAATCCAGGGATTTTTCCTAAAATTCGAAATGTATTGGTAGCCCCTACATTTCCACTACCAAATTTACGAATATCAATATCATAAAAAAATTTACCTAAGAGATATGAGCTAGGAAATGCACCAGTTAAATATGAAAGTAGTAATAATAATACAAAGTCTAAATCAACCATCTAAAAGATTAATATGTTTTTTTTATTTGTCTTCTAACCTTATTTACAAATTCTTCACTAACAAGGTTATAAATATATGCAGATGTACTCTTTCCTATGTCTAGTGATTTTCTATCATTAGGGGTATTTTGTATTACTTCTGTAAAATCTGAATTTGTTGACCAAACATTCATTCTTCCATTTTTATATTGGAAGAAATAAATATCACCAAATTCAGTTTCTAAATAAATTGTTAAAACATCAGAATTCATTCCTTTTTCTAATATTATATATCCATCTAAAATTGAAAATATAGATTTATCTAAAATACTATGAACCCAAACAGAACCCTTAGAAACATAAGCTTTATTTAAATTATCCCACCTAAAACTAACATTAGAAAAAATCATTGAATGATTTAATTCATCTGGGAACTTGCTATATTCATCTGACATTTCTAAATCTAAAATTATGTCCTCATATTTTCCAACACCTACTATTCTAGCTAAACTTTTTGAAAATTCATCGCTATATTCAAATAATTCATCTCCAGGTGCTGTTATTAGATCTTCATACATAACATCAAAAGCTTCTTTAGAAAAATAAAAGTCAAGCATTAAAAAATCATTATCAATAATTATTTTTTTATTTTGGAGATTATGGGAAGAGCGCCCTATGGAGTTAATTTTTACTTGTCCTAAATTAAGATTTAAATTTATTTTCCCTTCTCCCTTTGCTATACACTTTTCATCGTTTAATCTATATAAATTAGATAGAGTATCTAGATCTGATACAACATAAGATGATAATTTATTGTCATAATATAGTTTTTGATAAGCTGGTAAAATATCAACATCAAGGGTAACACTTTTCTTAGATGTTAAAAAGGTTGAATAAAAATCTGTAGAATCAAAACTCATTACAAGTGAAGAACTTAAAACAGAATTCTGATCATTAAATAAATTATCTTCTAAAATAAAGGAAATATCTTGTGGATTAATTGCAGATTTAAACTTCACCCATTCTTTTACTAAGCCAATACATTCGTGCTTTAATTGAAAATATCCATCATGTTGCAAACTTTTATTGCTTCCAAATAATTCCACTTTTCCCCTAAAATTAAATTTATCACCTAAATGTAAAATATTTGGGTCTGTAACATAACCTATAGCATAAGTATTAGTATCAGCATTAACATTAATCTTATTAAAGAAAATTTGCTGGTTTTGATTTAAACCATCATTATATTCTAAATAAGCTGAAGCATTATAATTAATTGAGGATTTTATATCCACTGTAGCATTTATAAATGAATGATATTTATTTACAGGGTTAACAATAATTTTAGCATTATTAAGTGTTTCTATTTTTGCTTGTTTTTTAATTGATAATTTGCCAGAATCTGGATAAATAAAAGCATCTGCAACTTCGATGTAATCTACACCATTTGCATTAATTATATAGTCTTCTAAATTATATGATGCAGTTTGCGCAATAAATCTTAAAGAATCCTGATAGGGATGAACAGAAATAAACTCCGATCCTTTACCCTCTTCAATTTCATCTCCTAATTGTAATAAACCCTCATCCATATACCATTTAGATTGATCAATATATGAAATATATTGATTAGCAGGAAGCTCCATATATGATTGTGTACCATTAGAATAAAAAGAAGCCTCCCTCAATTTTAAGTCAATATCTGTTTTCAAATCATTAGCAATAAAAACATGCTGACCACTTTCCTCAAACAATTTTAAGCTTGCATTATCAGAACCAAACCAATTAGCATTATAAGTAAATAAATCAGATTGAATTTCAGCATTATCTAATGTCATTAGTCCATTTCCTGTAACTCCAGTAGGGCGCATTAGTAAATCTCCATCTAATTCAACCTGTGATTGATATAAACTGAAATTATTTAATTTTTTGAAAACATATAATCTTTCTTGGTATGGCTCAAAATGAATATATGTCTCAGTATTTTCAACCTGTGGAAATTCAATACCCTCAGCAACTTCTTCAATTGAGAACAACTGAGTATGCAGATTCATTGAGTCAGGAAAGAAAATGATATCATTTGCTTGTGCTTTAGCAGTTAAAAATTCAAAATTACCATCACCTCTCAATCCATCATTACTAAGAAAAATGTCATTATAATACCTTCCTTTTCCATTGTAAATTACAAACCCCTCTTCTGGTGTCTTTCGACTAAAACCTAGAGAATAATCTTCCTGAATTCTTAGCGTATCATTAAATTGAGGAAAAATACCAGCTGATTGAAATACACCAGCAAAAGACAAACCTGCTCCTGAATAATCATCTAGACTATCTATTTCAAAAGGTTCTAAATGAAATGAAAATTTATCTCTAGGATAAATAGAATTATATATTTCATAGCTATCATAATAGACATAAGAATTATCAAATGATCTAAATTTTGGAAATTGAGGAAAACTGTCTTGTCTAATTCCTGATTTATTTGTTGGATCATCAATAAGAAGTTCTCCTGATCCTGCTTGAATTAAAGTTTTTATAGGTGTCAGTATATCATCTCCATAAATATCTTTTACTTTAGAATCCATTGGAACAGAAAATTGAATTGAATCAATCTTATCAAAATTAATTTTAAAATTATTATAATCAAAAGAAAAGTTACTGCCATATAGATTTAACCTTCCTTGGCCAGCTAATACTTGACCATCAAAAATAAAATTTCTATTTTTTTGCAATATAATTATCCCATTATTTGGATAAAGATAAACACCTCTTTTGTTACTTACATTTACTGTTTGCAATCCAATAATTTTTATTTTTTTTGACTTTATATTTAGAGCAGCATTAACTAAGTTTTTATCACCAGTATTATATTGATTAGTTCGTATAGTAGAACTAAATGAAATTACGTCATGGTCTCCTAAATCTGATGCCCCTTGAACATAGTTATATAATTTTGGCAAAACTTGAATTCTCTCAGAATTAAAATCATAAAAAATAAATCCATCATTATATAAATGAATCAAAAAATTCTTAATCTGTAAAAGAGGATAGCCTGCAAAATATGCAAAATCTGAAACAAAGAAATTATCATAACCAGTTGCTCGAATATATTTATTAACTAATAGTAATGGATGAACAGCATCTATTCCTCTCATTTCCTCAAATTTTGATTCTAAAAATCTATCAACAGATTCAAAATGTATTGTTGATTCAGCTGTACCAGGCAATGATCCAAAAGTAATTATATCATCATCAACATTCCACTCCATCAATTCAAAATCCATAGTAATTTGATGATATGTATTTAGCATAGGAGCTCCAGAAATACTCTTTTGATTTTTATATAATTGTAATTGTCTTTTATCATCGAAATATTTAAACTGAATACTTCCATGATAAATTGAATCATTTTCAAAAAATATTTTTACTCCTGCCTGCTTTGCTATAATTTTTTCATCTCCTATATTAAACCTAGTTGCATTTGCAACAAAAATATCCTCTCCATCTCTTTTAAATACGATTCTTGCTTCAGCATTTATTCCTCCATCAGCGACAAACTCTTTTCCTTGTAAAATATATCCTCCTCTATAGTCGATATTGGGAAAAATATTTTTTATCTCAATATTTTTACTATATGAAGTGAATTTAGGAAAAGAATTTACTTTTTTTCCTTTAACAATGCGGTTCTCTACACTACCGATAATCATTTCCTTAAACTCATATTTATTATAAAAGTAACATGAATCTGCAGTTAAACCTGTCTTTCTCAAATCCACTTTATATGATTTTAAATCAGCATAAACAGAATCTTTAGAAAGCCCTCTAGTGTCCCAATAAATTCTACCTCCATTTCCTTTCCAACTTGTTTTAGTTAAATTATATTTACCTGTGGTTTGAAAAATAGTATATGATCCATAATCTGTTGAACAAATAATATCTGTTGGTGTATTAAATATAATAACTGGCTCTGAATTTTCAATGTTAAAAGAATATTGTGCATTACTAATTTTCCAAATAGCAGACTTAGAAGATCTCAATAAATTTTGGTCAACCAACATAATGCTAAAATCAAAAAACAACATTGTTGTTTTAACACTTGACTGATCAATAACCTTATCAACAATTATTAACCAACCTAATAGATCATCTTTTCTATCAGAATTAATAGTACTAATTATTGAAGAAAGAAATTTACTAAAATGCTGCTTAGGCCTTAACTTCTTTTTAAGCATTTTATTAGAAATATTTATAATCAGTTCCTTTTCATTGTTAGATAAATTATCTACAGCTTTTTTATATCTATTGGAAATTGATTTTAAATCTTGATTGTCAGTTTTAGTCATAAAATCAGATATCTCCTCAATATACAATGAAAAATCTGCTGAAAAAACAGTCATTTTCTTTTTCTTTTCTTGTGCAAAAGAAAAAGTAGAAATTGAAATCAATACTATTAAAACTAGTATCTTTTGAAATGAATCATTTGCCATTTATCTTTATTTTTAATATCAACTTTGCTAAAATTATATTTACTTAATTTATCTGAAATTACACTTGTGTCATCAAGCAAAAAACCACTTAAAATTAAATCTACAGAATGGCTCATGAAATCAATATAAGATTTAATTTCTTTTAATATTGTGTTTTTATTTATATTGACTAAAACAATATCAAAATCTAATTTTTTTTGTACCGAATCTATAGTCCCATGATGAAAATTTATGTTTGATACATTATTTAATGCTGCATTTTGCTTAGCATTTTTAAAAGCCCATTTGTCATAATCAATTCCTAGAGAATAATTTGCCCCAAGCATTGATGATAAAATTGTTAGTATTCCTGTACCACTTCCAATATCTAAAATATTTTTTTTAGAAAAATTTAATTCAAACATTTTATCTAAAATAAGAGATGTAGTTGCATGATGACCTGTTCCAAAAGACATTTTAGGCATAATCACAACTTCATATTTTACATTCTTAAATGGCGTATGAAATGGAGCTCTAATAACACAAATATCATTTATTATAACAGGACTATAATTCTTTTCCCATTGTTCATTCCAATTTTTTTCTTCTAAAATTGAAAAGGAATAGGAAACTTCAGTTTGTAATGAAACATCATCACAAATATCAAATATTTTCTTTTCATTAAATCTTTCTGTTAAAATATAAGCCTTTAAGCCTGCACTATTTTCTTCATAGGAATCATAACCAATCTCATTTAGCCTTGCAATGATAATTTCAGAAAAAGGAATAGTATTTTCTAATTTTATATCTACTTCAGTATATGACATTAAAATGATTTAATTATTGAGATAAAACTATCTGCTGTTAATGAAGCTCCTCCTATAAGACCTCCATCAATGTCAGCTTGTGAAAATAATTCTGATGCATTTGAAGCATTACAACTTCCTCCATATAAAATTGAAATATTTTCAGAAACAATTTCTCCGTATTTTTCTGAAATAATACTTCTTATATAGCTGTGCATTTCTTGTGCCTGATTAACAGATGCTGTCACTCCAGTTCCTATTGCCCATATAGGTTCATATGCAATATGAATTTTTGACATATCTTCATAAGATAAATGAAATAAGCTTTCCGAAAGCTGTTTTTGGATCCATTTAAAATGGATATTCTTTTCTCTTTGTTCTAGAGTTTCGCCACAACAAAAAATAACATGTAAGTTATTTGATAAAGCTTGCGAAACTTTTTGCATTAACAAATAATTATTTTCTTTGAGATTATCGCGACATTCTGAATGTCCTAAAATAACATATTCGACTCCACATGAATTTATCATTTTAGCAGAAACCTCACTTGTATAAGCTCCAGAATCATATGCACTACAATTTTGAGCAGCAATATTAATTTGTGAATTTAATTGACTTAATTTAACTGCTTCATGCAAATGAATATGTGATGTTGCAATAATAACTTTACTTTCTGTCTTAAATTGAAATTTATCAAAGATATCATTTAAAAGATTAATTCCATCTTTATAATTAAGATTCATTTTCCAATTTGCTACAACCATTTTATTTTTCATATTAATTAATTCTTATTCTTGGATCTAGCCATGCATAAATTACATCAACTATAATATTTATTATGACAAATAGGAATGAAATAAAAAGAATTGCTCCCATAACAACAGGTAAATCCATCTTATTTAAAGCATCTACAATTTCTTTTCCTATTCCGTTCCATCCAAATATATATTCTACAAAAACAGCACCTGCTAACATTGAAGCAAACCAACCAGAAACAGCAGTAATAACAGGATTTAAGGCATTTTTTAAAGCATGCTTGAAAATAACAATAAAATTATTTAGTCCTTTGGCAAAAGCAGTTCTTATATAGTCCTGACTTAAAACATCTAATAATGAATTTCTGCACAATTGAATAATTACAGATAAGGGCCTTATACCTAAAGTTATGGCAGGTAAAATCAGGTTCTTAATTTGAATGAAAGAACCTCTTCCATAATCATCAACTTCATATAAACTTCCTGTCATATTTAAGCCTGTGTAATTATGCAAAAGAAAACCAAATACCCATGCAATAATTATGGCTGAAAAAAATGAAGGTAATGACATTCCTAAAACAGAAATAAACAAAATTATTTTATCGATAAAACTATTTTTAAAAATTGCAGAAATTACACCTAAAATAATACCCAGAAAAAAAGCTAAAATTATTGAAGATAATGCCAAAACAAAAGTAGTTTTAAAAGTTCTTAAAATAATTGTTTTAACAGGAGTTCCAACACTAACAAAAGAATCACGTAAATATGGTAATTTTAGTACTAAACTATAATTTTTAAAAGGAATAAGTTTAATGTATTTGTATTTGTTACTTGATAAAGATGTAAATGCCTCGCTACTTTCATAGTGTATTGAAATAGGAGAAACATCATTAACGTATAATATATACTGATCGAAAATTGGACGATCAAAAGCATATTTTTTATTTATAACTTTTATTTGATCTGCGTCTTCTCTTTGATCTAACATCATACGTGCAGGGTCACCAGGCAAAACACTAAATAAAAAAAATACAAGAGATAAAACTCCAAAGAGAACAAAAAAGGAATAAAATATTTTTTTAATTATAAATTTAATCAAAATATCTATCTATTTTCAAGTATCTTTTTTAATGCTTCAGAAGTAAAATACTTACTACTACCTGAATCTTTTGTGCCTTGATAAAACTCCAAAACATTTCCATTGTTTAGGTAAACAATTCCAGGTGTATCATATTCAATTAAAAAAACTTCCATAAAATTATAAATATCCATAATTTCATATTTAAAATCAGCTCCAGCTTTTTTTAAAAAATCAGGTATCTTTTCAGGCTCTTCATCTAAAAAAACCACATAGACTTCCGGAAAGTCATCTATTTGATTCTGAAGCTCTTTGATTTGCTTAGCAGCTAATTGACAGTGATCACAACCAGGGGCAAAAAAACATAAAATCTTTTCTCCTCTATCAATGTCAGTTTGAGAAATATATTGTGAATATAAAGAGGTAACTTGATTAAAAGTAATTGTTGTATTTTCTTGTATTTTCTTGTTACTTCTTAAAGGAACATATATAAACATAAACAACAAACATGATAACATTAAAATCACAAGACTTCTAAAACTGGAAGATAAATTTTTTGAAGTTTTTGAATATAAAAAATACAATATTAATATCGTAATAATATTTTTTATAATTGCCTCTATAGGAGTCATTGGAATCAATTCCCCAAAGCAACCACAGTTCCCATCACTTCCTTGAATAGCTAAGTATGTCAAATGTGTTGTGAAAGCAACTAATAAAAGAATAGATATGGGGTAGATTATTCTTTTCAAATAATTATTTAACAAAACAGAAATCGCAATAAAAAATTCAAATGCAATAATAGATCTTGAAAAGTACTGAGCTAAAATCTCATTAAAACCAAGTCCTTGAACCAATTGCTTAATTTCAAAATATTTGATTAGACCAATTTCTGGATTTGGATACATTTTTGCTACAGCTGAAACAAAAAATAAGGCGGAAATTAAAACTCTTAAAAACCAAACAAAAACTAAAGAGTTAGAAATTTTTTCAATTAAATCTTTCATAATTATTTTTTTAACTTTATTAACGCAAAAACAGCATAATTTAGCATATCTAAATAGTTGGCATCTACCCCTTCAGAAATTAAAGTTGACCCTTTATTGTCCTCAATCTGTTTAACTCTTAGTAATTTTTGTAGTATTAAATCAGTAAGTGAACTCACTCTCATATCTCTCCATGCTTCGCCGTAATCGTGATTCTTTGCTTGCATAAGTTCCTTTGCAATATTTGCATGTTTATCAAAATGACTTAAAACAATTTTTTCATCTAACTCTTCAGACTGTTCACTAACACCTATATCCATTTGAATAAGTCCAATAATAGAGTAATTAACAATTCCTATGAATTCATTAAAGCTACCTTCTTCAATTTTTTGAACACCCTTTTGTTCTATTGAGCGAATCCTTTGAGCCTTGATAAATATTTGATCAGTGAGAGAGCTAATTCTTAAAATTCTCCAAGCACTTCCATAATCTTTCATTTTTTTTGCAAAAATATCCCTACAATTTACTATAATTGAATCAAATTCTGAGACTGTTTTTTGCATATAATTATATCTGTTTTTTATTGCATAAATATACGTTAATTATGAGTCAAAATAAAATTAATAAAAACATCTATTCAACTATTTTTTCAACAGAAAAAAAAATAGTTATGGGAATACTAAACATCACAAAAGATTCATTTTATGATGGTGATAAATATAACACTGATGAAAAAATAGTTCATCAAGCAAAAAAAATGCTAGATGAAGGAGCAACAATTATTGATATAGGGGCTCAATCATCAAGGCCTGGAGCAAAACAAATTTCATCAGAACAAGAATTAAAAATATTAATACCTACTATTAAATTGTTAAAAAAGAAATTACCAGATACATATTTATCAATTGATACATTTTGGTCTAATACAGCAAGAAAGTGTATTGCATTAGGCGCTGATATGATTAATGATATATCTGCAGGTAACATAGATGAAAAAATGCTACCTACAATAGCAAAAATCAATAAACCCTATGTTTTGATGCATATGCAAGGTAAGCCAAAAAACATGCAAACTAATCCAACATACATTAACCTAGTTGAAGAAATAAAAGATTTTTTTAAAGAAAAAATACAACACCTAAATAGTTTGGGTTTTAAAAAAATAATTCTAGATCCGGGTTTTGGTTTTGGAAAAACACTTAAAGATAATTACAAATTAATGAATCAATTAAATGAATTTCAGCAATTCAAGTATCCAATTTTAGTTGGCATTTCACGTAAATCTATGATTTATAAATTACTTAATGGAACAGCAAATGACGCCCTTAATGGAACAAGTATTTTAAATACAATAGCACTACAAAAGGGTGCTAGGATTTTAAGAGTTCACGACGCTAAAGAAGCAATTGAATGCATTAAAATAAATCAATCTCTTAATTTATAATTGAGAATTTATATAAGCTTGCAATAAAAAAATACCAATAACTGACAAAAGAAATCCAACTATAACCATAATAATTCTTCTGGGTGTCCAAATTTTCACTAAAGGACTATCATTAGAAATATTTTGATTTAGATTGAAATTGTCATTATCCAAAATATTATTTAAATTACTATTATATATATCAAAATTATTTTTTTGGTTTGATTCATATACTTGTCCATCAGATTTTTTTGAAGGAAATGCAGCATAGTTAAAATTAGTCAAACCAAATAAAACAACAAAAAGTAAAAAAAATTTTTTCATCATATTTTTCAAATATTATTTATCGAAAATACAAATTTATTTAATTAAGTTTTTATATTAAATAAGAACGTAAAGCGAAGCTTGCTAAAACAATTAATAAAAATATTAATAGGACAAAAAAAGTCCACAATAAGTGAGACCACATATTAAATGTCGGATTATTAATCAATTTGGTATACTCACTATCCAACTTATAATTATTTGTAAAATAATTAAAATTTTTATGTTTGATATTGTTTGTTTTTTTTTGTTGTATAAAATTTAAATCATTAATATTTTGAGCTGGAAATGCTGCATAAGAAAGGTTACAGAAAAAAATTGTAATTAATAATAAAACTGTTTTTTTCATTTAGTTAATATTTTTTCACAAATTTATAAATTTAAAATGAAAAATTACATTCTTTGCGGAACATCAATACCAAGCAGCTTCATTGAGCATTTTATTACCTCTCCAACTTTTATAGAAAGAGCTAATCTAAATTTAATTAAATCTTCACTTTCTGCTTTCAAAATTGGAGTATGCTGATAGTAATTATTAAAACCTTTAACAAGTTCATAAACATAATTAGCAACAACAGCAGGACTAAAGCTTTTAGCCGCTTCATCAATTATATTTGAGAAATCAAGCAAATTTTTTATAATATCTTTTTCTTTTGGACTTATTGAAATATTATTTGGTAAATTAAATTTTGCAGAATAATTTCTAACTAAAGATTGTATTCTAGCATAAGTATATTGAATAAAAGGACCGGTATTTCCATTAAAATCAACTGATTCTTTAGGGTCAAATAACATACGTTTTTTGGGATCAATTTTGAGCATAAAATATTTTAAAGCTCCTAAACCAATAGTTGAATACAATTCTTCTGCCTTTTCATCTTGCATGCCTTCTAATTTTCCAAGTTCTTTAGAAATCGATTTTGCAGTGCTAATCATTTCATTCAAAAATTCATCAGCATCTACTACTGTCCCCTCTCTAGATTTCATTCTTCCTGTAGGCAGATCCACCATTCCATAAGATAAATGATAACAATTATCAGCCCAGGAATAACCTAATTTTTTCAAAATAAGAAACAACACTTTAAAATGATAATCTTGCTCATTAGCAACTGTATAAACCATATTTGAAAAAGAAAAATCTTTCTGTCTTTGTATTGCAGTACCAATATCCTGAGTGATATATACTGTAGTACCATCGGACCGTAAAATTAATTTTTCATCCAAACCTTCATCTGATAAATCAATCCAAACAGAACCATCTTCTTTTCTATAAAAAACATTTTTCTCAAGACCTATATCTACTACTTTTTTCCCAAGCAGATATGTATCACTTTCATAATAATTTTTATCAAAATCAACACCTATATTTTTATATGTTACATCAAAACCTTCGTAAACCCAACTGTTCATAGTTTTCCAAAGGTCTATAACTTCTTTATCATTATCCTCCCACCTAACCAACATCTGTTGAGCTTTTTTAAATATAACTGACTCTTTCTTAGCCTCCTGCTCAGACACACCCTGGTTAATTAAATCTAAAACTTCCTTACGATATTGTTCATCAAACTTTACATAATATTTACCAACCAAATGATCCCCTTTAATACCTGATGTTTCAGGTGTTTCACCATTTCCAAATTCTAACCATGCTACCATAGACTTGCAAATATGTATGCCTCTATCATTTATAACTTGAACCTTCTTTACATTCTTTCCATTTGCAGTAAGAATTTCAGCTAAAGAAAACCCAAGAAAATTATTTCTTAAATGTCCCAAATGAATTGGCTTATTTGTATTGGGAGATGAATATTCTATTAAAAAAATAGGAGAGTTTTTATTTACCTTAGTAATACCAAAATCATCTATATTATAAATTTTATGAAATTTACTAAACCAAAAGCTATCACTTATACTAAGATTTAAAAATCCTTTGACAACATTATAATCTGTAATATAACTTATATTATTTTGTAAATAATCCCCAATTTGGTTAGCCGTTTGTTCTGGATTTTGCTTTGATATTTTCAATAAAGGAAAAACAACGACAGTAAAATCTCCTTCGAATTCAGATCTTGTTTTTTGAAGCTGAATAAATATATCTTGACTACCATACAAAATTGAAATAGCTTCAGTTATTTGTCTTTCTAATATTCTTTTTATCATTTAGTATTTTTTTGGTAAAAAAACTTCCGCCATCATACATCTTGCACTTCCACCACCATAATCTTCAATTGTATCAAGAGGACTATATATTATTGAACAATATTTCTCAATTGCAGAGATTTGATTTTTTGTTAAGACACTATAAGCTCTTTTAGACATGACAAGATAAGATTTATTTCCTTGAAGCTGCAACATATTTCCTGCAAAACTTTCTTTTTGTGACTCAGTAATTTCTATAATCTCTTTTCCAGAATTATTTAATATAGTTTTAACATGATTTCTTTCTCCAATACTATCAATACTATTTAAACAAATTATCGCAAATTTATCAGCAATACACATCATAACATTAGTATGATATATTGGTAAACGCTTACCTTGAAAATTTTGATTTGCAACAAAAAAAATAGGCTTATAAGAAAAGTCATTACAAAAATTTAAGCATACCTGCTTATTAGTTCTAACAGAAATAGCGGCATAACAAATTTTATTTTCTCTATCAAGAATCATACTTCCAGTGCCCTCTAAATATTGATTCTTGTTTTCAAAATGTGTGTAATCTTTTATTGAATTAATTTTAAAACCATATTGATTAGACAAATAATCTAAAATATCTTCTCTCCTTTCTAATCTTCTATTTTTAGCAAACATTGGATAAAGAACAGTTTTACCATCAGAATGAAATGAAATCCAATTGTTAGGAAAAATAGAATCAGGAGTATCATAATTTTCATTATCATCAATTACAATAACATTTATTCCATTAGACTTCAACTTTTTAACAAAAACATCAAACTCTAATAAAGCCTTTTTATTAATTAGAGAAAGATCAAAATTTGAATTATCTTTTTGATAAAAATTATTTATTATGGTTTGCTCGTTACTACGAAAACTTACAGGCCTAATCATAAAAATTGTATTTGTAATTTGACTCATAACTTTCTTGTTAATGGCATCGTTGAACATCTTAATAATCCGGACATCTTACCAATTTCAGAAAAAGAAATTTCTTCTACAATAAATCCATGCTTTCTTAATAAATTATTTAATCTTAAAAAATTTTTTTCTGAAACAATAATATTATTTGAAATTGAAAAAACATTAGAGTTCATGTTATACATTTCTTCTCTATCAATATAAATTATATTCTTATCTCCAAAATAATCAATTAAAAAATCTATATCTTTTTTATTTTTAAAACCTTCTTTACATAAAATAGCCATATTATTTCCAATTGGTTGGAAACAACAATCTAAATGTAATGCATTATTTCGTGGATTATTATCAGATTTACATAATTCGAATCCAATAACATTTTTATTTGGAAAAAGCTCTTTTAAAAAATTTAATCCTGCGCTATTTGTTCTAGAAACTTTATATTTAATAAAATCTTCATCTTGTGAAAAACCAACAAAAACACTTTCATTACATGCTACAACATCACCTCCCTCTGCTCTGGCATCTGCAGGCATTATAATTTTATTTGAAACATTGATATCTTGCAAAATATAATCTATAGCATCGATTTCAAATCGTCTATCATCAATTATATTTGGAATAATTAATTTTTCATCAATAACAAAAACTATATCTCTAGCAAAAATCTGATTTATTCCCTTAATATTTTTTGGTTGATATACTTCTATATCATATTTATGAAATACATCAATTAATTTATTAATTTCTTTAACACAGCTTGCACTTGTTGGATAAGTTCCAGCCAATACATGCTCCTTTGATTTTGGATCATAACAATCATTGATATTTGGAACATTACCATAATCATCTGCAATACCAACGATTACAGCTTTTAAAAAATTATATTCATTTTGTATATTAATGTTAAGCATAATAAAAGTTACAAATTTAATGTTTCTATTATATAATACTAATTTTTACTTGATTATCAATTATTAACAATTTCATGCTAATAGATATCAAAAATAGTTTTAAAAATTATATGATTCATTAGTACATTTGTTTTAAATATGGCTAAAAGAAAATTAAATTTAAAAACATCTAGTAAAGTAAATCTAAATAAGGTTTTAGATATACTTAAAGATAAAAATAATCAAAAGATATTTGCATCTTTTCTTCTTTTATTCTCTGTGTTAACAATTATTGCATTCATTTCTTACCTATTTAACTGGAAAACTGATGATAGCGTACTTTCTGATGAAAATTACTCGATATTTAGCGACAAAACAAATAATGAAATTGGAGGTATTGGAGCAAAGATTAGTTATGTATTCATTAAATTGTGGTTTGGGATATCAGCTATTCTAGTTCCAATTTTAACTTCATTTATAAGTCTTAGAATTTTAGGTATGAAAATTAAAAATTTAAGCAGAATTATTTTTCATGGTTGCTTAGGGTTAATATTATTACCCGTAACTATAAATCATTTTACAGATAGTTTGTTTTACTCAGGTGGTATTGGTGTTTACTCTAGTGAATTTTTAAAACAGATTTTAGGTAACACAGGAACAACCTTAACACTTATAACATGCATTTTTTTATATGTAATAATTTCATTTAATCTTAACACTCAAAAAATCATTAAATTAATTAAAAGTTTAAAAAGCAACGGGAAAAAGGTATCTAATGATTTCATCAAAGAAAAAGAGGAGACTAATACAGATATAAAAAACAAAGAAGTAATAAATGTATCAAATCCTGTGTCAAATAATATTCAAAATAATACTGAAATTACTGAGAAACTAGCTAAAGAAACTAACTCCGAGACGAAAATAGATGTTGATATTGTTGACACACAACATGAAAAGATTTTGAGTGAAGATGATATTCAAAGTAAACTGAAAGAGCTTGGTGACTTTGATCCAACTTTGGAATTATCTCAATACAAAATGCCAGCAATTAATCTTTTAAAAGATTATGGAGGAAGCAAAATCGAAATAGATAGAAATGAACTAGAAAAAAATAAAAATAAAATTGTTGAAACTTTAGGCCATTATAAAATCGGTATTGCTTCTATTTCTGCAACAGTTGGCCCAACAATAACACTATATGAAATTGTTCCCGATGCTGGAGTAAGAATATCAAAAATTAAAAACTTGGAAGATGATATATCTCTTAGCTTAGCAGCTGAAGGAATAAGAATTATTGCTCCTATTCCTGGAAGAGGGACAATAGGAATCGAAGTACCAAATGCTAATAAAAATACTGTCTCAATGTTAGAAGTATTGCAATCCGATAATTTTCAAAATTCAGATATGGAGCTTCCAATAGCGTTTGGAAAAACTATCTCCAATGAAACATTTGTAATAGATTTAGCAAAAATGCCGCATTTACTAATGGCAGGAGCAACTGGTCAAGGAAAGTCTGTAGGACTAAATGCAATGCTTGTTTCATTGCTTTATAAAAAGCATCCATCGCAAATCAAATTTGTTTTAGTTGATCCAAAGAAAGTTGAACTAACTTTATTTAATAAAATAGAACGGCATTACTTGGCCAAACTTCCTGACGCAGAAGAAGCTATAATAACTGACACCAAAAAAGTTGTAAATACAGTAAATTCACTTTGCATCGAGATGGATCAAAGATACGAACTGTGTAAATTAGCAAACTGTAGAAATATTAAAGAGTATAATAAAAAATTTATTTCTAGAAAATTAAATCCAAACAAAGGTCATAGATACTTACCATATATAATTTTAGTAATAGATGAATTTGCAGATTTAATTATGACTGCAGGTAAAGAAATTGAAACACCAATTTCTAGACTAGCTCAACTAGCTAGAGCTATTGGTATTCATTTAATTGTAGCTACTCAAAGACCATCAGTTAATGTAATTACTGGATTAATTAAAGCTAACTTTCCGGCTAGAGTTGCTTTTAGAGTAACATCAAGTGTAGATTCTAGAACAATAATGGACACCAAAGGAGCTGAACAATTAATTGGAATGGGTGATATGCTTATATCAACAGGAAATGAAATTAATAGACTACAATGTGCATTTGTTGACACACCTGAAGTTGAAAATATTTGCGAATTTATTGGATCACAAAGAGCGTATCCTGATGCCCATATGCTTCCAGAATACGAAGGAGAAAGTGAAGGTAGTGGCACAAAAGCAGATTTAGATGATAAAGATGAAATGTTTAATCAAGCAGCAGAAATTGTAGTTAAACATCAGTCTGGTTCAACATCATTAATTCAACGAAAACTCAGGCTTGGATATAATAGAGCGGGAAGAATAATTGATCAGCTAGAAGCAGCAGAAATTGTTGGTCCTTTTGAAGGAAGTAAAGCTAGAAAAGTTTTAATAAAAAATGAACAAGACTTAAACGAATTATTAGAAAATTTAAACAATAATGACTAGAACTATAAACATATTACTTATTGTATTCTTTTGTTTACAAAACTCCAATGCACAAGATGCCAGAGCCAAAACGATTCTTGAAACACTAAGTTATGAAACAAGAAAACATAAAAATATATCAATAGATTTTAAATTTATTTTCGAAAATAAAAGTCAAGCAATTAAAGAAATACAAAAAGGAAGTCTTATTATAGAAAATAAAAAGTTTATTCTAAACCTTGAAGATCAAAAAATTATAAATAACGGAGAAACTCAATGGATTTATTTAAAAGACGAAAATGAGGTGCAAATTATGGATCATGATCCAGATGACGACCTATTATCTCCTGAAAAAATATTTACTATTTATGAAAATAATTACAAACAAAAACTTATAAAATCAGAAAAAATAAACAATACTACAACACAACATCACATCGAATTATATCCAAAAAAAAGTGAAGAGTTTATAAAAATAAATTTGACTATAATTGAGAGCAAAAGTATGCGTTTGGAAAAAATAATAATGCAAGATAAAAATGGAGGAACATATACTTACATTATTGAAAATTTTGACAGCAATACAAATACAGAAAAATTTAATTTTAAAATTAAGGATTATAAAGAAATAGAGGTGATAGATTTACGATAAACTATCTTAACAAGTTTACTACACCATTTTTTGTTCTTATTTGACCTAATTCATCTTTAATTATAATAAGCCATGTATAAGCATCTTCAGGATGATTTTCCCCATCCCAATAATTATTTATATCATCTGTTTGATAAATCTTTTCACCCCAACTATTAAAAATTATCAATTCAAACGATTGATACTTTTCCATTCTTACACCTTCTATAAAAAAGACATCATTATCTGAATCATTATTTGGAGTAAATGCATTAGGAACATGCAAAATAAAATCATAATAAATTATTATTTCTTTATAAATTGAATCTTTACACTGATTCAAGTCTTCAACAACTAATAAAACATTGTACATTCCAGGATTATCATAAGTATGTATGGGATTTACTGAAACATCATAATAAGTATCTCCAAAGTCCCAATATAGTGGTAGTGCATTTATAGAGTTATTGAAAAAATTAACCTGTGGATTTAATATTGAAACATCTTTTGGAGTGTAAGTGAAATCAGCTATAGGATTATCGTGTATTGTTATTAATTTAGATGTAGAATCAAAACATGCGTCATTGGTTTGAATATTTAAAGATACATTATATATTCCATCTTTATCAAAAACATAAAAAACAGAATCTCCACTAAAATAATTCCCATTAATATCCCAGTTAATTAGAGATAATTGTCCAAGATTATACATGGATTGATTAATAAACAAACTAGGTTGATCGACACAGGTCCCAATAATAGAAAAATCTACGACTATATCAGAATAAACATCAACATCAATGATATTACTACTTTTTGAACAGCCATTAGTATCAATTACTGTTACAAAATAACTTCCAGAACTTGATACATATGTATAAGATTCTATGTCGTTGTTATTCCATAAAAATGAATTAAAAGAAGAGTCAAAATTTAATTCAATAAGAATACTATCTCCATCACAAAAGATAACTTCATCAGAACTGATTATTGGATTTGGCAATGGAAAGCTACCTATTACAATACTATCAAAACCTATACATCCATTTAAATCAGTTTCAGTAACAAATAATTTAAATATGTCAGGACTATTTATTTGTATAGAAACTAATTCAGTACTATTTCCAGCCACAATATTTGCAGCCGAACTATTATCTATCTCCCAAAAATAAGTTGATCCATTTGAAAGAGGAACTCCAAATTCATGTATTGTTCCAGTACAAACATAAATAGTATCTTCAGCATACGTGTAAAGAAACGATACTAGAGAAAATAAAAATATAATAGTTATTCTTAACAAAATTAATTATGAAAAATTGGTCCTGTTGAAGGTGTTGAATAAATTAAAACACTTTCAATTTGAGAAGAAGAACATGTTCCTGCAGTCGTATACTCTACAGTATAAGTATTTCCAGGTATACCTCCTGTAATTTCACCCGTCAACGAATTTATTGTCTCTCCACTAGTCGGAATTGGATTAAATGTAAATACTCCACCAGCAGTAGATATAGCAGTAGCAGAATTAGGAGAGCCTGCACAATAATCACTAAGTAAAAATGATGCGTCATCTAAATTATTTACGGAAACTGATTCAATATGTTGTTGTGGACACATTCCATTAGTAATATACTCTATAAAATATGTGTTACCTGCAATTCCACCTGTAATTTCCGCAGTAATAGGATCTATTGACTCTCCATTTGTAGGAGTAGGGTTAAAAGAAAAAACACCTCCTGATGTAATAATTGATGATGCAGAATTTGAAGACCCTTCACAAAAATCTGTGAGAATAAAAGTTGCATTATCGAGATCATATAATGTAACATCTACAGTCTTTGGTGGACCTACACATCCATTTAAATCAGTTTCTACAACAGTAAGAGTATAAGGACCTCCCGCATTAGCGTTCCAATCAATTAATATGGAACCACTTCCTTGACCAGAAGAAATAACTCCTCCTGCAGATAAAGTCCACTGATATGTTGATGTACTGGCTGAAGGATTTAATAAATACGGTTCAGTTGAACCAACACATACATCTTGAGTTGGTGATGTACTTGTTTGGGCTTCGCATTTGATACTAACGAAACAAAAGCAAACTAGTAGCATCTTTAATAATTTTAGTTTCATTGTTTTTATTGTTTTCATTTTTTTTATTTTAATAGAATATTATTATTTATTTTAATTATGACTTATTAATGGTGTATTTATAATATTAATTGGAATACTAATATTTGGAGACCAAGGACTTACTGTACATCCCCATCCTTCTCTTACTCTAACACGAAATTGAGTTATTGTTGTAATATTATTAAAAAATTGGGGATTTATATTACCCCACCCTCCATTATTAGTAGTTATAATATTCTGCCAACCATTTCCTTCATTATACTGAAATCTAAATAGATTAAGTGGAAAGGATGTAGAGGCAATTAATTGAATTGTATCATTTTGACACGCTGGATTAGGACTAGCTGAAATTGTAACACTTGGTATAGGGTTTACATAGACAGTAACTGAATCCATAGCTGAACACCCATTATTATCTAGCAAAGTAACAACAAATGTAGTTGTTGCTATTAAATTAGATGATATAACAGGATTTTGAACATTAGGGTTAATAAAAGCATTTGTAGGAAACCAGTTGTAGTTACCATTATAATTTGAAGTTGCCGTTAGTTGACTTGCAGAACCTGAATGACATATAATTTGATCCTGACTTGCAGAGACTGCTATGTTATAATTAGTATCAATAAATACAGATTCATTAGTAATACAACCATTTTGATCTGTAATTGAAACATCATATGTTCCATTAGAGAGACCATAAATACTGTCTGACAAATCACCATTAGACCATAAATATGAACAAGCAACAGTATTGTTAATTACTAAAGAATAATCTTCTGTAGCTCCAAACCAAGGTGTTCCAAAACCAATTGGATTTTCACAGGGGCCCATGTTAATACTTGCTCCTCCAGCATTACTCATACATACAACTCGCATTCTTGTTGGTCCAAAACTTACATTACTAGGTACTGTAAAGGTAAAAGGATAAATATTACTAGTAACCCAAGTTCCAGATGGAATCAAAATAACGCCAAGATCCTCTCCAGGATCTAAAAAATCTCCATCAATATTAAAATCTATATAAACATTTACAGCTTCAGGATCATAAGTAGAAAAGCCCATATTTCCTAATGTAACATTAATTGTATAGCTTTGATTTGGTGAAATATCAGCATAAAATGAAGCTGTATAATCTTCGTAAAAATCAGCAGATAACTGCGTATTATTATTAATAGAAAAGTTATCTCCGAACAATTGAACACCTTCAATTATTGTTTGCGGAGTATTTATAAAATTAGAATTTGGATTCGATGAACAATACGATAAATTAGAAATAGTTCCATTTGGTGTACCTCCTCCTTGCACATTTACATATGCAACTCCATCTGATGAACCAGAGCATGTTTCATTAATAGTATTTAATGTATAGTTAATTGCAGAATAATTAGTAACCTCTACAGTTTGTATTCCACAACTTATATTGTTTATAAAAAATTCAAAACTGTAAAAACCAGCAGATAAATTACTAACAGTATCATTATAATTAAAAAAAGAAGAATTATCTATAGTGAAAGAATAGTTATTATTTGCTACAAAAGGAGAAATACTAACACCTATTCCTCCTTCACTTAGTCCATTACAAGTACTTATAATTATTGGATTTCCACTATTGTATATACATGATCCATCATCACACATTGCTAAAGAATCATAATTACACGCCAGAGGATCAATACATCCACCACTAGCTAAAGTCAAATTTAGAGAGTCTGTATGAACACATCCATTAGTATTAATACTTATATTAGTATAAATACCCGGAGCTTGATATGTATTTCCATTTAATGGCCAAACATAAGAACTACATACAGCTAAGTCTGAAAAGGTTGAAGTCTGTTGATTAACATATACGGTTAATGAATCATAATATGAGCAACCATAACTATTTGTAACTTGAAATGAATAATTTGT
>CEWG01226803.1_pt1 | contig 21565 bp, 31 predicted proteins | sample 361411 | NCBI WGS metagenome assembly CEWG01 (sample SAMEA2622173, study PRJEB7988) | marine metagenome | biome: marine biome (ENVO:00000447); feature: surface water layer (ENVO:00002042); material: "saline water (ENVO:00002010), including plankton (ENVO:xxxxxxxx)" | depth 5 m | reverse complement strand
CTATAAACGAATGAAAGAGACTTATGCTCGCCATGAGCAGTCTAACTTTGAGTTCGATAAAAATGACCGTAGAACTGGATTAAAGGTAAGGGTTTATCCCGAATTTAATTGGGGACCTTACGAAATCAGAACTAAGGAAGGGCGATAGGCCCGAATAAGTGAGCACTATTATTGTGAACATAGAATTGGACCAGCATTGGACTGTTTACACAGACCCAAAAACTGGTTCCACTCATCTTCAGGCTTTGGTCGAAGAGGGTGAAAAAGAGTGGATTCATGTCCTCCTAAGAACTCCGGAACGGGGTCAATGGGAAGGTACAAAATTCCACAATCGAGCTACTGTTGTTATTAAAAACAGCGAGTACGAAGAAGCGGTTTCAGCAGTAATTTCTGTTGGAGACCCAAGAGGAGGATTCTGTATGGAGTCCTCAGTTAATCAGACGGGACACTACCTTAGCGTTCCTACTGACCAAGAATCTCTTCCCCATGTTGATGACATGGAAAAAAGAGGAGAGGGCTTTTACAAGCTAACACATTACCCTGCAAAGGTACAAGAGGAAGAAGAGGAAGAAGAGTGAACCCCTTTACTTACTTTCTTTGCGATAAATGTAATCGCTACCTACTATCACCACAGGGCAGTCCTAAGTGCCAATTTAAGTACGACGGTGACTGGCTATGTGCTGAATGCGACCCTAACGGGTGTGCTGAGTGCGGTATTTACGGGTGTGATTGTAAGAATGACTAACTGCGACTGTTGGACTGATAGCGGAACTCCACCTATTGAGTGGGTTTGCGTTGAATGCCAAGGAGCTGAAGAAGAATGATTATAATTGAAGTTCTTCATCATCCAAATCATAACACTTGGAAACTTTTCAACCGTGCTGATAGCATGGAAGAAGCCCGCGAAATCGCCGCAAAGGCGATTCTAAAAACAAACTACTTGGCTGTTAGGATTAGAGAATCCTAAACCAAGAATAAGTGTCCAGAAATACTGGTGCAAAAATTCTTCGTGAAAACGAAGCTGTCACTAAAGCCGCTATGGCCTTTGGTGCGGAAAGAAAGATAGTGACTACCCAAACTGTTGAAGTTCAAGGGTGGCCACAACAAATACCTGAGGTTAATGGTGTCTTTGAGGCGCTAAGTGCCTTGCAAGTAGAAGAGCATACTAGAGCTTCTAAGCTCCTAGTAGAACTAAGTGAAACGACTGATGGTCGCCGCAGAGGAGAAATCCGACGCCACTACAACACTATTTGTAAGAACATTGAGCGTAATAACCAGGTTCTAAACGCCTTGCTAGACAAGAAAGTTGGAACTCCAAAGAAAGCCAAGAAACCTACAAAGAAGACCACAAAGAAAGCGACTAAAGCTGCAAAGCCAAAGACGCAAGCTAAGAAGAAAGTCACACCTGAGCAGGTGAAGAAGGCTGCTTCAAAGCGAACAAGTGGTGGTTCCCGTGGTAGGAGAGCTACGCTTGAAAAGTTGAGTTTTAAAGAACTACAACAGTGGGCTAAGAAGCGCAGTATTAGCGCTGCAGGTACAAAGAAAGAGATTATTAATCGAATTCTTGGAAATGGCAAATAATTGCCAATAAGTGACGGTAATTAACAACCGGTATATCCACCTTTGGGGAAGACCTCAGGGTGGAGAGTGGGAATATCTAGATACTGCTGATAAGCATAACACAAAAGATTTTCTTTACTCTAATTATAAAATGGCCTTTGGCAATAGTTGGGCTTTCCGATGGAGGAAAGTTCGTGACTGAGGGTCTCGCTAAAGTTAAAGAAATTGGTAAGCTTAACACCTTAGAAAAAAGGTTGGTTAAGCGCATCATGGAAACTACGCGAATTAATATCAACGAACCGTTTACAGCAGAACAATTACTGAATGCTATTGAAGCTGATTTATTAGATAGTGGCTGCACTATGCGCTACTTTCCTAACAAGTACAAAATGAATTATTTACTTAGAAAAACTAAAATGTTCATTTGTACTAAAGCTGGTGACAAAGGCGTTAATGTATGGGTCAAGGCCCATAAACTAGATGCAAACATGGAAGCATGGGTAAAGGCATTGAAAAAAAGTAACATTGAAAGACCTTTTACAACTAAAGCGGCTTACGAAGTAATATGCGCTAGTGCGACAGTGCGAGGAAAGATTAGGAATCGAGTACCGGCTAACACTAATGAATTGGCGCAGAAAATAAGAGGTTGTAAACGAATCAAACGGGTCAACACCAAAAGCGATGCACGATATGTCGCTCTTTGGGACTTTGTTGACTGATAAGTGAGTGATATAATACAACTCGAAATTTACACTGACGGCGCGTGTCCCAATAACGGGACTCCTGAAGCCCAAGGTGGGTTTGGTATGGTGGCTCCTATTCCTTTAAGGGATGAATGGATGAAAAAAGCCTATCCTTGGGATGAACTACTCCGAGAAAGATATGGAGAACCAACCAATCAAAAATGCGAACTAATGGCAGTTATGTTTACTGTTAGAGGGTTTGCCGAAGAAGTCCTAGATAACCCTGACCATGATTTTTGGGATGAAGAAGGACAAGCTAAATTAAACATCCGTGTTTATAGTGACTCTATGTATGTAGTACAAGGAGTAAATACATGGATGCATAACTGGAGAAGAAATGGATGGAAGAATAGTAAGAAAAAGCCAATATCTAACATGAAAATGTGGAAAGATTTGGATAATATGCTTTCTTTCAAGCACCTTAGAGGTGTTTTTTCTTTTGTACATGTTCCTGGTCATTCCGGCGATACCGGAAATGATATTGCCGATATGCAGGCAAAAGAAGGAGCAATGCTAGCGTCCCTAGGAAAGTCTATCAATAGGGAGCACTGGGACGAATTTGTCGCCTTCGCTGAGGGCGACTACTCTGCTGAAGTAATCACTGAAGGTGCAATATATGACTTTAAGTGACCATCAAGAAACTGAACTATTTACCTATGAGCGTTCATACGAAGAAATAGAAGTAATGCTTGATAGAGCAGAGAGAAAAAAGAATCATCATTTCACTGTCTTACATATATGTAAGCGTGAAGATAAAATCTACCACATGCGTCAATTCAAGGCTCTAGAAGGTGTAGTTAAAACTCTACGCTGGGTCCTTGGTGACAAAAATGTTGACCACCCTTTGGAGTGATTCAAATGGCAAGGGAAGTAGATGACTGGCTAACTCCTGATGAGTTGGCTCTTGATTTATGGGGTGATTACCCCAAAGACAAGTATGAGGCCAATGCGGCCTGGCTAAAAGTTGTTTTTGACAAACTAAAAGTCGGCGGTATATGGGGCTGGATGGAGGCTAATAGAGTCTTCAAAAAGGTCACTGATACTCATATTGTTGAAATTGGTTAATGCCAAATAAGTGGACTATATATCCAATAGTGATGCGAGGTGCCTTCAATGACTTTTGATTGGCATTTCGAGTGCGGTAATAGCACTAAACATAATAATTGGGCTATGCATTCTTTTGCAATGTTACTTTTACATGCAGATGGTGCTTGGCCTAGAGATAGACTAGAAGAAGAGCTTACTTCGCTCGCAACTACTAGAAATTCAGTACTATCCAAAAAATTTGTACATACTAAAGAAGGAGATGTGGGGTTAGCAAGTGAAAAACCTATCAAGGGTGAACCACTTAACCTCATTATTAATGTCAAAAGGGTTCCTAAAGACGAATTAAAAGAAATTCGCTCTATGTTTATTCCTGATGAAGAAGATAGCGATGAAGCAGAAGCTTGGATTGCTGAAGTAGGATTTAGAGAAAAACCTACTAAAGAGCAACTAAAAAGAACCGAGGCTATGCTAGAAAATGAAGGCAGAGAAGCCATCATGCAAGCTATTCAACACGCTAAGAAAGGTCATTACCTGGTTGAGGAATCAAAGGGTAATCTAAATGAGTTATTTTCTAAGCTTTTATCATGTGCTGGATTAACAGTAAACCCTATTGAGTCTATGTATCTACTAGACTTGTTTATGACCATTCCTAATGATGTACACTCTATGGCAGCTGAACTTGTCGCTAGAGACATGTTAGCAGTTGCCAAGGCTTTAGGTTATAGCGTAGCGAGTGGGAACTCGTTCAAGATATATTAAAGCAATAAGTGACGCGTGAAAAATACGCCTGTGTGACAAATGAGAGATTCTCTATAAAGATAGAAAGTAGCGACGGTGAAACAATATACACTGTCAGTTACGCTAAATATCATCTAAGAAGAGATAACTCAATTGTATGGCGATGGCAATGTGAGTGTCGAGGATATCGACAACACCGCCGTAGCTGTAAACATATTCGTGAAGCCAAGAAGAATTATTGTGGCTGGCGCGAAGACAAGGATTACGAACCTCCACTGGAGATAGAATACCTTGATGAATCAAACAAGGAGGCAATATGTCCTCGTTGTCAGAAAATGGCCTACCCGATTAAACAAATGACTAATTTGCATGACCACGAGTCAAGCTACACGGGTGATGGGTCATGAGTCGAAGATATGATACTAAACGCAGAAAAAAATGGAATCGAAGGATTTTATTATGCCAGAGTATCAAAAGATTAACTTTGACACATGTCAAAGATGTCGATAACCTAGTTTGGTTATCGACAGAAGACATTACAGATTTATTACAATCAACTTCAAACGGTAAAAAGCGAAATGGCAGAAATGACATGAATGGAAACGAGCTTATGTCTCGACTACGCCCTATAATAAATAGCGATTTTATGGAAACTAGCTATTATGACAAAACTGTTAGCATAGGTGGGCATAGTCGAAGATATCGTGCTATATCATTCGCTGTTACCGATATGGAGTTACTAGAGAAATACATAGAGTATTGTGCCGAGCAAAAGGCAAAAATCTAGTAAATAAGTGAAAGAGGAACCGAAAGGTTCCTCTATTTTTTTTTTGTCTTATTGATTGCATAATATGGCGTATGCTATGTGCTTGGGTACTTTATGCTCACCGGGCTCATAAACGCCGTAGTAAGTATTGGCTACTTTAGAAATAGAAACTTCAACTTCTTCATCTCCTAGTAATTCCTTCTGTAAGTCTAGAACCCATGACATATCGCTTAGATGCTTTAGGGTTGGTACCTCGCAACAAACCATGCCTGAGCCACCATGAAGTGAGCCAGGGACTCTAAGGACTCTGGCCTTGTCAGCTGTTACTCTAGTATCTACGAATGAAGCATGACGGAGCCTAGTGCGGTAAAGTGCAAAAGAGAGCAACCTTTTTGCATCAGCGTCTTTCATTTGACGAATGTCTCCGCCCTTGAGTATCGAGTCTCGATTTTCATTACATGCGGCCCTAAAACCTTCTATCACTTTTTGTGATGGAAGGTTCTTTTTTTTGCCTTTGCGTTTCTTATCTTCATACCATGGGGTGTATAGAATTAGAATCTTTGTGAATTCTTCTAATCCAGCCTTTGCAGCCTTAAGTAAATATTCTACTGACTGATTGAAACGATAGCCCCAGCCTGACTCAAACGCTTTTAGATGCCAGCTATTTGCTGATTGAGCGTGTGCTTCGACTTTGATAAAGTCCATTGGGTTGAAATCATATCCTCCGACATACTGGATTAACGCCTTTCTTACAGACTCGTCTATTTGATTACGCTGTGAGAAAAGTGGGTGATTGGAGCTATCCACGCGAATATGAAATCCTTTCTTACCTGAAAAGGTAATCTTCATATCAGCAGGGTCGAAACCAAAATCCTTTGATAGAATACTAACTAAATTTAGTGTGGAACGAGCAGCAGCGCCTAAGTTTTCTTTTGGACTTCTATCCTCTGCTCCCGGTATATCGCCATAGTCTATATCAAACGCTAAATCCATTGCTCTTCTATCTTTAGAATTAACATCGGCTTTTTCATTTTCTACTCCGCAGGAAGGACAAGTGCTCTTAGGTTTGTCAGACTTATAGTCTGCACCACATTCTTGACAACTTATTATTTTCCTATCCACATCTTTGGGTGGCCGGTGGGATGGGTCTAGATATTGTGAAAGACTGGCGTAGAGTGCTTTTGGTGCCCTTTTTGCTGCTAGTTGCCTTATACTTTCAAGGTCATTATGTGCCTGATGGCGTATCATGCGACTATCCCAAGTTAAGAATGCTATTTCTCTACGCGGGATATTATCAATATCTAATTTAGCAGTTGCATAATACTCTCTAAACATGGAGAGCAAATTCTCTTTCCTAAGCATAGCTAACACTACTCGGCAGTTAGGGTATAAACATTGCTCAAGCAGATGCTTGTATTGCTTGTAATTCCTTTAATTCTGTAATGATGGAAGAGGCTATGGTCTTATCAACAGGGAGGCACTCAGGGTCGTCCTTTCTGCTAATCTTTCCTAGTTGCTCTTGCGGGACACCTGTCTTTTCTGACAACCAAGCTACATCACCTTTGTGTCCTAACTCGGATAGAAGATACATGATTAACCCCTTTTGTGCAGGAGAACAGCTAGCTCCGCCACCGAATGATTGTGCTTTTGGCGCTTGTGCTGACTTTTGATTGACTGATTCTGCTGCCTCAACCCATGCAGGTTTGGTATTAGCATCAGCAGTTTCTTTCTCCTCTTGTGTCTTGTGGTATAGGTCAAGACCGACACCGAGATGTGTAGAAGCTCTCTTTAGAGCATCTGTAAATGCAGTTTTCCATGCTTGGCCAAAATCAGAGCGAATACTAGATGTGCCAAATTCTTCGATACGACCCCAAGTGTCAGATAGAACGCTACCATTCTTGTGGTTTTCATATAGTGGGTATTCGATTGAAACATGAAGAATTAGACTGCCTTTGTCAACTACATGGTTTAGGACTTGATAGCGCATAGCGCCACCAAAAACATTCAACATTGTTCTTTTCACATATTCACCTGTGACATAAGACATCTCAAACCCAGCGCCAGGGCGGGTTAGGATATCTTCTTCAGGTGTTGGTGCAGTTAGGGCTTCAATTTGGGCCTCGTTGAGGCCGATTTTGTGTGTACTCATTTTTATACTCTCCGGTAATCAAATGTAGCTAAATATGCCTATTAAACATTCCTATCACACTTTTCAGTTAAAGTGAAAGTGATTAGTCATTATCAAATCCCCAGGTCTTGCCTGACTTTTTCAGACCACCATTTTGACCATGCCTTTTGCCGGTACTTTTGAAGCCAGTGATTGCTTGAACAATTGCGTCTCTCTTAGGACACTCGCCTTCGCTCACCATACTCCAGTGTTCTCTAACTCCTTCAACAAAGTCTTCCATTGTAAATTGGGTCTTGTCAGAAGATGAATAGAAAGAATTGAGGGCATTCCAAATTCCATCGTCTCGGTTTATTTGTTGACTAGTTTTTCCACCTTCAGAAGCTGAGGGTGAAATATCCATTAAAGTACGGCTCATTATAGAGATTGCAAAGTCAGCGTGTTCTTTAGTTACTTCAAGTGAAAACGATAGTTTAGCAGCCGCACAGGCTAAGCGCCCGATTGAGTTGACTCTTCGATTACTTACGCTATCTCCATCGCTTCTATTTAGTCGGTTTTGGACTTGTTCTTTTGCTATGTGTCGCATAATATCCATAGGGATTCTTACTTCTTGAAACTCCCTAGCCATAGAAAAGAAGCATTGAAGGAACCTAAGAGGGAGAATGTCATGCTCACCCTGTTCTGTAAAACTACCATTTAGACTCATAAGTGCTGAAATAGCCCTGCGGGTTTCTTCTTCTTCATCTTGTAATACATCCCTCATAACAATTGGAACATCGAGTCGAGACATAGTAGAGTCAGCAATACCTGCTTGTTGGGCATAAGTCAAATTACTTAGTGGGTCGAATTTAGTATTATCACCTTTCTTTGGATTTGCTGCAAAAAGTACAGGAGTTTTGGTCTTGACTTTACCACCGTCAACCATAGCTAGTGGAACCTCTTGAGTCTCAAGAGCCGTGTTTAGTTGTGTTGACAAATCCTTTCCTCTACCGTCTAAAAAGTGAGCCTCGTCAATAACGGCAATCCCACCAGGTCCGACTGACGCTAAAACCCCCGGTACGATAACTCTTTTATCGCCACTTGAGAATAACTCCGATTTAGTGGACATTCCCCCGACCATACCTGGGATTGTAGCCCTTTCTGCAGAAATGTAGCGGGAAGCAGGTGAAAGAGCAAGAGCAGACCTTGCTAATACAGTCTTACCTGTTCCGGGGTCCCCGAACATTGCTACATGTATATCGCTTCTTTGAGCAAGAGTTGAACCTCCCGCTTGTTGTAGAATTAGTGCGTGTTTAACATAGTCTCTCCCAACGATTTGTGGTGCAAAGCTACGGGTCAAGTCCTCCATTCTTTCTTGAAATGAGCGACCTTGAGCCCAAGCTAATACTTCATCTCTTTCTTCAGGCAATACTTCAATATCGCTTTCGACAGATGCTGATTCAATACCTGTTACTACAAGGTATACTTCTCGGTTTCTGTCTTTCTTAGAAGTCTTATTCATTGGTCGTGAGCGAACATATCCCACTAAAACTACTTCTTCTCCAGGTGATATACTGTCGCTTAATTCTTGTTGGAATTCGACTAAAACAACAGGGGTATCAGAGGAAGAAACTTGTGGGTCTTGAATATGAGCCCTGCGTATTGTAAGTGTTTTTGATTCCGGTGGCTCTAGTAAGGTCCAACCATTATGTCCTTGGACTGAGCATGGAAGTGGCATTAGTAATTCATCATCGTATGGGTTTTGCCTGACCAAGTGAATATCGGGGTCTTCGCAACGACTACAATGAAATGCCGCTTCAACAAATTGGGTTTTCTTTGGAGATAGTAGAGTAATCTGCCCATGAACACGGACTAGACGCCCTAACTCACGAGAGCTCAAAGCCTCACCAACGGTTCTATCTCTATCACAATGAACCCCTAAAACCTGAACAGACGGTTGTCGATAATGACGATTTAATTGTCTTTCAGTCCATGCTTGGTCTATTTGAGGCATGTAGTGCGGGAGTAAATCTTGAAGAATCCCTAACACAGCTGCTAAATCATAGACAAGATATGATGCAAGGTTTCGGTAATAAGTGCAAAATTCCTGCCATGTCTCATAACCGCATCCAGCATCACCGTCAAATCTGTCGTTGAATACTCTCAACTCTGCTTCGGGAATATCGAATAATCCAGGAAGATTGTAGCCCAGTGCAATACCTTCTGTATCAAAGCAGACCGGGGAAGGTGTAATGTCTTCCCCTAATTGTGTTCTCAACGAACACATAGCATTTCGACGAGACTCAATTGCGCTATCCCAGCGATAGTGTCCTTCACTATGCATTCTTTCGGAGCTAGACATTGCTGCTTCATCTATTGTGTCATGTGTCAAACCCCATTCCGAAAATAGGCCACTGTGAAAGCAGAGCCAAGCATGAACCGAGCGCTTCATTTCTCTTACACGGTTTGCTGCTAAAGCATCATTTTCATCTTCTAAGACTAGGTCGCCAAGGTCGATATCAGGTTCTTCAATATCCCAAACTGGAATTCCGTCGTCAGTCATTCTTCATCACTCCTGTATTTGTCTTAATGCTAATTTTACCGTTGTGTACTTTGTATACTTTCAAGGCAGGATTAGTTTCGCTTTGGGCTCTAATTTCTTGTTCGACTACTTTGCACCACTCTATGAGAGTGTTTTGGTCAGCGTCTTGGTAGCCCAGTCTTTTTAGATTTGCTAAGAAGCCAGGAACCTTTGGAAACCCGACTTTCAATACTCTCTCATCAGTCAAAACTTGGGACACGAATTGTCTTGCGGATTCAGACGGTTCATTAACTATACTACGAGAAAGGACTGGTCTAACTACTTCTTCGGTAACTAATTTTTGATAGCGTCGAGTCTTATCTCGATATACTTTGTGGGGCTGACCTTTACCATCTCGCTTCCATTTAGCACCGCTATCGTGCACCGTTCCATCTTCTAATAGAGGTTTTAAAATACACTGACGAAAAGTAGAGGCGGGCATATCAGGAAGAACATGAATTCTTGTTAGATAGCCATGGTTTCTCACAAAATTGCGACACAAATCTAAGTTTGCCTCATGCTTACGATTAGTGCGGGAAGGAAACATCAACATCAGGATAGCTCCCCGTGTATAGTCCCAAGTGTCACACATAAGACCAGCCTGTTCAAAAAACACTTTCCTATCTAAATCAGTCATCTCATCTAACTCTTCTACCAAATCTCCGGGTTTTCTCTTACTCATAATTGCACGACTACAAAAATTACCTTATGAACATTCCTAAGGGTGTAAAGTTATTTTACACTCTTTTTGCAAAAGGGTGTAAAAAGGGTGTAAAATATTAGCAAAAGGGTGTAAAAAAGGGTGTAAAAGTAGTGCAATCTATCTAAAAAGTATCAACAGTATATAAAGAAAGCATGTTTTTCTGCAAATATATACCCCACCCCTAGTAATTTGGCAAAAGGGTGTAAAATATTTCTATTACACCCTTTTCAAAAAGGGTGTAAAAAGGGTGTAAAACTAAAAACGCTATACTGCAAGCATGAAAAAAATATAACTAAAAGGGTGTAAAGTTGGCAATTACACTCTTTTTGTACTATGTGAGAACACTAATCGCTATACTGCTCTAAAGTGAAAAAGGGTGTAAAATGGTTTTACACCAAACGCCTTGCGTGTGCGTACGCGCGAAAGAATATTTCCTAAGGCGGGTTTAGTTAATTATGACATGTGGCTATTTGTCCATGTAGGATTGATACTTTTCTTCGCCTTCTTCTTCGGTTCCAAAGTAAAAGAATGTCCTAAATTTGTTAGCCTTGTAAGTTTTCACTCCGCATTGTTCTAGAAGAGCATACACTTTCTTGCGGTCAGAGTCAGAAATATCAGCTCGCAACACTTCCTTCTTTTTCATTTCTTGATTGAGTATTCCTCCATAGGATTCTATGTAAGTTATTATTTCACTAGCGTCCAGGTGATTTGGGTCTTCGTCGTTTAGCAATTCATACATGTTTAGGGTAGCGTCGTCAAAGTCAGGCTTGACCAAATCATTTTCTTCATCTTCCGGTAAATCTAGCTCTTCTGTAGGTTCAGGTGGCGGCGCTACAAATCCCTTGACCGACTTCACATCGTCCATAGATAGAGGTTCAATTGGTTGAGGAGCTCTACCAAGTAATTCAACTGGGTCCATCAGGTCGAAAGCATTAGTATATTCCTTAGAAGGAGTTTCGGCAAACTCTACTTTTAATTCAGCAACTTGTTGTTCCAATGCCCTAATTCTTACTACCAAAGCCTCAATTGTACCATAAAGTTCAGATTGAATGTCATTCAATTTAGCTTCCAATGCATCGTTTTCATCGTCTTTTTTCGGTGGACTTCCAAAGTTATGACCGAGGTTCCGGAATATCTTTCCTATGTCTTCCATGAACCTACCACGCTTAGTAGTGAGGAAAAAGGTTATCCGAGGAAAGCCCTACCATCAACCATGCCAGTCAAGCTGTTCGCCCACACTAATGAAACAGAGAGTAAACAGGTTATGGCGCTACTAGAAGATGCTGAAATAGACTATGAATTAATCGAACCCGATACTACTCTAATGGGTTACGATGTAATGTTTTCAGTTACTGGGACAAAGAAACCACCCGTACTTTGTGTAGATGGCAAGGCGTACAGGAGGTTATCAGGTGTCCAAGATTTTTTTGCAACCCGGTGAGTGTCTAATTGGTAATGATGATAGCGACTGTGGTGCACTAAACGGGCAAGTCCTTTACGCCCCACCTTATTATGAATGTAAAGTCTGCTACAGGCAACTGTATACTGAAACAGATATCGAAGGAGATACTGATAGTGACTTCCAACCCGGAGCTAAAGATGATACAGACGGAGAAAATGAAGACGATGGAGAGTCGGACATTGGCGCACCAGTGGATGCATTAGTCCCTGATGATACTCCACAGGAAGCCATGCATAGGGGAGTACAAAAAAAGCTAAGACAAATAATTCAAGAATTAAACGATGGCGAAGGAGATACTGATGTTTATACTTCATTTTTCATAGAAAACTTTGACCAAATAGTAGACTTTTACATGTTGTTTACAAAATACGGGCCATTCCAAGTCTTTGAAAATATATCGGACCTAAAAAGAAAATTACTAGAAGTAGCCATAGCTTACATGATGATGGAAGTTAAATCGGTGAGGTTTGAGCTGTTAGCAAAAGTAACCGGAGTCACCGAGCAAACACTAATTAGGGCTGGTATTGAATTTATAGCTATTTACAAAGGAGAAGAGTATAAGCAAGGTGCATATTTAATCGAAATATATACACCAGCATTGCAGTTAGGCGATAACTTTGTCAAACCAATGCAAGAAGTTTGGGCTAACATAATCCACCCACGAGGTAACATACGCCAAAAGGTAGTCGCGTTCATTGGAGCTTTCGCTAGAAAGTCTAATGTGAAAATGACTGTTATGGACTTAGCAACGGCTACAGGATTGAGTCGAGGCAGCCTATCTCCTAAAATAAAACAGTACACAACTATACTTGAAAACTACTTTTCACAACAAGAAGTATTATCTTCGCAGTGATACCCTACTAGTTTCATGGACCTAACATGGAGCCAATTCCGACGCGCACACAAAGGCATGCCTCAAACTGAAGTTTCTGACTTATGGGGTCAGTACAAAGAAGGTAAATACAAACCCAAAGACGATGTAGAAAACGACCCATACGAAGATTTCAACGAAGCTTACAATATTGTCTTTGGTGGTAAAATTGTCAGCGAAGAATCTGCAAGAGAGGCAAAGACATTGTTATATGGGCTAGTTGAGGAGACCAGCCCATTTACTACATATACCGCTAAAAATACTGATGGTTGGACGCTTTGGCTGGGGCCTACCAATAATTGCATTCTAGAAAACCACACTCAAAATGTTGCTTTCACTATTACTCGTGCTTGGTGGCAAATGTTTGGTACAGGAGCTGTTAGAGTAGATACGCAAGTGTTTGATGAGCAAAGTCAAGTTAACAAAGTAAAAGACAAGTTCCAAAGAGTAAACCGATTATTTACTAGATATCCATTAATTGGTACCGAAGTTATGTTCGTTAAAAACATGAATGATGCGCCTGTTTATTGAGGTGAGTCATTGGACCAAAACGATTTGATTGCTCGGCTTACTGCTTTAGAAGAAGCGAGTAAACCAAAAGTACAACTTCAATCATTTTGGGTAGTTCACGACCCGGCTTTCGTTAAAATTTGGTGCCCTAAATCATCTTGTCCTAACTTGGGAAGGAAGATAGAAGTTGAGACTCAAACACTCAAAGCCTCTGATGCTCAAGGATTAACAGAAGAAGGGGAAGTCGAAGATTTAGAAGAGTCAGATGAAATAATAGAAACTAAGGTCATAATTGACAAAGGACCACAGCGAGCTCAACACCCATTAGGGGTAATAGCTGCCTTTTCTAGCGAAGTCGAAGCTCTAGCATTTACTAAAAATTATTACAAAGTTAATCAAGAACGCTTTGAAAAAATGGAGCGTCCACCTGCGCTAGAGTTGATAGAAATAACTCTTTCCTCGTAAGCTATATTAGCCGACTTCGGGTAGGCAAGAACCCGGGGAATAAATAATGCATTACAGATGGAAAAAGGGTCAAGCAAGAACCTGCAACTGCATAGTTAAACTACTAACAGAAGTAGAAGAAGCATCCTTTCAAAAAATAAAGGAACATGTCAATTCAAAAATAAAGCATGGTGTAACCAGCCAACGATTGGCTAATGTATTGAGAACATACCCTGAGTTTGAGTTAGTTGGTATGACTGGTTATAGAGGGCAAACTGGAATATACGCGAAGTCCAACTACCCAATTACAATTTGGAAACTTTCAGGTTTAGAATAAATCATCTATACCTTCAAAGTCAAAATCGTCCGGTTCTACTTCTTCTATTTCTTCCGTAGCTTCAACTTCTTCAACTAGACCCTGCTTTAGTAGAGCCTCCTGTTCTAAAATATAACCTTGGTCAACTTTCAATCGCTGAGTTTTTAATTTGAAAGATTCGCTATTCATCTTAGTCATATATTTGAGTGTAGCTGCGGTTGCTTTGTTAGCACCAAGCAGATACCAATAAAGAAACCTAACCGCTATGTGAACCATAAGAGGATAATTAAGCATATCAGCATCTTTGTGATTAAAAATATACATACCGCGTACTTCACTCTCCATCTGTAATACTACATCAGCTGGAATATCAGCAAACAAACCCATTTTTTGCATTCGCCTTAGCGCTTCGACATAACCAACTGTTGCCCCAGTTAATCTAACAGACTTTGGTTTGAATCTTTCACGGTCAGGATGTTCCTCTGTAGTATCACCATACATGTCCTGGAATATTTCTAAAAATTGTGCAGAACGAATACGCTTCCAAGACTTTGTTTTTCTTGGTTCACTTTCTTCTTCTACATCTAAAATGTCATCTTCTTCTTCATTATCGTCTCCAATGAATAGTTTTCGGAACTTACGCTGACCGCCTCTTTTCTTTTTCATTGTAATTCCGCCATGTGTCATAATGACATTTGTATTCAGCACTACGATTGCTCGATGAAATTAAACATGTTGGTACACAGTTTAGACATGACTTTATGCTCAGGGATATAATTTGATTACACTTCATAACATCTTACATAGTTTCTAATCCTTAAGTTGTAACCTTTTCGTCATTTTCTTTATGTTCATGGTGAAACCCTGCTACAATCATGCAGGCGACAACCGATACCGTAATTGTGCGAGGCCCCGATGGCGAACCGAAGACTTTCGAGGGTGTAACAACCCTAATGGGTAACCTAGGTTTATTCATTAAGAGTGAAGAAAGTGTCGAAATGTATGTTTGGGAAAATGTCCTTTACATGAAGTGGACTGACCTAAAAGCAAGAGAATCAATTTGGGAAGAGGCACTAGCAGAATTAATTGCTGATGCGTTTGAAGATGAATGGGACGATGACTATGAAGACGAAGTCCCAGTAAAGGCTAAACCTTCAGTAAAAGAAGAAGCTAAACCAGCTGCAGAACCTACTGATGGCGACGACCCGGATGTAAACCCATACTCAAGCTGAGGTGCTTAAATGGATACGACAGAAATTATACCACCTGACCTTGACAGTGCATTGACTATGCATCAAAAAAACATGGAAATGGCATACATAGCTCTCAAAGGAAACCCATATCGAGCGGAAGAACATATCAATACTATGCGGAAAGAAATAGTTTCAACATTAGTTACTTTGATGGAGGCTAACATTCCAGTCGCAGTCCCTAAAAAAGAGAGAACACTTACAGATGTACTTCAAGAAGCAGCAGCTGAATCAGCGTCTATGCTTGGTTCTAATGCGGTTGCAAAGGGAGTTTCATTTTTTAGAGATGTAAAAGAAAGCATTTCAAAACAAAAAGCAGGCATTCCACAAGACGCAGAGCAAATAGTTGTCTACGAAGATGAAGAAACTGGGGAGCTTTTCTTTATCGACGAAGACGGTGTAGAAGTTCTATGTGATGAAAACGGCTTCCCACTAGAAGATGGAGATGAAAGTGATGACTGATACAGCAAAAAAGTTAGATAAAGTAGTTGATGAACTAATAGTAAAGCACCTGAAGAACCTAAGAGATGGTTATAACAACCGTATGGACCAACTCATGCAAATGAAAGAGCAACTAGTCCTTCAATCAGAGCAAGCAACTGCCAACTTGGAGCTACTTCAAGCAGAAGTAGACCTCGTAGAACAAAATCTACAAGACCTTGTAGAATTAATAGGACCCGAAGAAGAGGAGGAATGAACATGGATGAAATCGACATGGACATGGCTGGTAGCGATGGTCCACAAAGTGAATGGGACAGATTGAGTTCTAATGAAAGAAAAGAATTGTTAAGAGCAGTTTTTGATGATTCAGAGTGGTACGATGGACCACCTTATCATGAGGGAGGTCAGTTTCACCCAGCACTTGGCGAGATAGCATCAAAACTAGGTTGCACTAGCGATGATATCAAAATGTATTACGCTGCATGGCTTCAAGCTAAAGGATTTACTAAAGACCAAATCTCTGAGGGATTGAGAAATGCGCCAAAAACTAATGCTTTTTCAGGAGTAACACCAGTAGTAGCACCACTGCCCGAGTCAATAAATGTAGAGCCATCTAATGCTTACAAGCAACAAATGGCAAAAATGGAAAGCGAAGCATTCTCAGACCCTAGTATTGACAACGGCATGTATTCGGTACAAGGAATGCCTTCACCAACTGGTGGGGATTCTGTTTCAAATTCAATGAGTGCTATGATGCAGTTTATGATGATGCAGCAACAGATTGCAGCCCGTCAACAACACCAACAACAAATGATGATGATGGAGCAACGCAGGCTAGACCAACAAAGAGAGTCTGAATTACGCCGTGAGCAACAATCTCGCGACCAACAATTTTCTATGCAGCAAATGAGCTTTATGCGAGAAATGCTTCGTACCAAGGATAATGATGGGTTCTTTGACTCAGACATGAAAGGTATCTTCAAACAAAAAATGGTTGAAAATCTACTAGACGGTGGTAGTGGTAATGAGAGTGCACTTGAAAGAGTAGCGGGAAGATTGTTACAACCGGAAATCTTAGGGGCAGTAGCAAGCGGTGCAAGCGCAGCACTATCAAAGAATCAACCAGTAAGACCGGCTGGTTATGATAGCCCAAACTATGACCCCTATGCAGGTACACCAGTTCAGCAAATACCAGTGGCACCGATGCCACAAGAGATTAATCAACCAGTACCACCCTTCGATGATACCCCTGAATTAGCTACTCCACCATCTAATGACATGTTCTTTGGTGATGAAGTACCAACAGGAGTTCCCGCTGAGGTACCGGAAGACGAAATAGAAGAAGTTTTAGAAATGCAACCAAGTTCTGACGAATTTAAGAGTGCAATAATGGAGCAACTAAAAGTGCAAATGGGGGCAGAGTTAGAAGACCCTAAGAAACTCCAAGCTGTTCAGCAACAAGTTTCAATCGCAGTTGATAATGTTATGATTGAATACTCTAACTATACTGTCGAACAGAAACTAGAAGAGATATCAAAACGCCTAGCATTTATTCGCTCAATCAGAGATATAGCACAAGGATTAGAGAAGGCTTTGTTAGAAATACAAAACGGAACACCTGAAGGTGTAGTAAGTGGATATATTATTAGCCAGCTCAAGCAAAATCCAGTCTTTTGGGAAATATTCTCCAAGAATAATTACACAGAGTTGATGGGACTTATACACCCATTCAATGAGACAGGTGGAGTCAAGTACGACTATCAGTTCTTGAGTCGCCCCGAAGTTTCAGCCTTCTGTACCAAGATTATTGAAGAGATACATGCACAGTAGGTGATTAGTTGAAGTCAGAGACAGAAGAGATGACTATTGAAGAGGCAAAAGACCACTTTGCTGGTAAGCAGAAGTGGCCAGTTTGGCTTTACGCAATATTTTTCTTTGTTCCCGCTATCTTAACATTTTCAATAATGTATTTAGCTGTACAACTCGACACTCTTTTCTCAGGCATTGTAGCTCTAGCAGTAATGAATGGTTCAATAAACTCTGTTATCGCTTACATTACCATTAAATTAGACGATAAAAGCAGCGAGTCTCTACAGCACTTGGAATTTGTAAACATACAGATGGATAAACTAGAAGACACTCTAGAGGAAGCTAATCAGAAAGTAACCGGGTTTACCGCCGACTTAGATGAAGCAAAAGATGTGTTCCGTAAAGTCGGTGTTGATTTAACTCAGCTCGACCTAGACAGTGTAGCCGATGTAGTTGAGAAACTTAAGGAAAACCGAGAGGGATTAGGTGAAGTTCTCGACAATCTCAAGAATGTCGATGTGTCAGCATATATTGACCAAGCAAAGCGCATTGATTGGAAGCAGCTACTTGGAGCTGCAGAAGAAATAATGGGCTTTATACAGGCAAGAAGTGATAATACTATACCGGCACCAACTACACTTGATACTTCACAGATAAAAATAGAGTCTAAAGAACCGAAAATAGACCTACCCGAAGAAGATGATATGGAGTGGGTTGATTATGCAGAACCGGATAATTCCGGTGAGTATTCTTTGATGGGCGACGAAGAGCCTGTTAGGACGATTAACATACCTAAACCAAAACCTAGGCAGTTAAAGCGCGAAAAGAAGTTAACTAGGGATTCAAAGGCTCCACTTTCATTACGGCGAGGTTAACATAAGGAGCTGCTCCTTGTGGTACAATCACCTTGTCCATTACTACTTTTACTATTTCTGAGTCTCTATGATAGACAATCCCTTCCATACCATCTATCACCCCTTTGTATAGGTTATCTAAGTCAGGCCTTTTCATATGCCACATCATAGGTTTAGGGTTTTTTCTATGCTGACTTTTAGGTAAAGGGAAACCAAATCTAATCTTAACCATCAGAGGACCGTCTAACGGAGCAGTTAATCCCTGCTCTTTCATTGCTTTTTGTGCATAATCAGCTACAAACGCCTTCCACGACCTACTCTTAGGTGGGTCATAAGCACGAGCAAACCCTCCCCTGCTACTTAGTCTTGGACGACCCTGAGCAATAGGTTCTGCTGGTATACTCAAAAGGAACTTAACCATGACTAGGGACTCTTCGCTCTGACCTTAAGTCTTGGGACACAATTAAGACATGTGTATGTATGGCCATGATATGGCCGACCGTATTTTACGCGTAAAGTATGGCGACAATGTATCTCACGAAGCAAGGTTCAAATCTGTAGTTAAGTATCTAAAAGAGCTTATTGAAGACGGTTTGAGAGATGAGTATGTCCGTAGAAAGGCAGTAAGTATAGTCGACAGAGCTGGCGTAAAGGGACATGACGAGCTAGGTGAAATAAAAGCAATAGTTCAATGGGTACAAAACAATGTCGTGTACCGGAAAGACCCCATAGATGTGGAGTACTTCATGACGGCCAGGAGAATCTTGAAAGATGTTGAGCAAGGAAGAAGTGCTGCTGACTGCGATGACTTTGTAATAGTAGCAGGGGCATTACTAGGCTCTATTGGATATCCTACTGGAGCTCTAATAGTTGATTCAAATGCTGATGGAGTGTTTAATCATGTAATGTTAATTACTCGTACTACTGCACCTACCAGGGAGTTTGGTAATAATTGGATTCCCTGCGAGCTAATATTTCCCACATTTAAAATTGGTAAATCCGTAAAGATAAGCCAAGTCTATCCACTTGTTGCAGACCCAAGCACTACTAGAGTTCCTGTGGTTCAAAGGCAGATTGCTGGGTTTTCGGGAGGACCGACTACTTCATTTGGTAGGAGTTCCTCGGAGGGCTTAGGCGCGTTGACGCCAAGACCGCTTGTATGGGCAAGAAACTTAGGATTGTTAGGGAGGCGAAGATAGTGTACAAACCATTTATGGGAGCTCACGACAAGCCAAGCGATGATGGTCCTATCTTTGTTCAAACCATGAACCAAAGTGACCAAGGCAAGGTCGTCGATAACCTTGGTAATAGCGACATGAAAGATTTCAAAACTAACAATTCCGCTATGAAAATTGTAAACTCACCCCAAGTAAAAAAGGAATTTAATTTAGGTAGTGGACCAACAACCTCTACCACGCCTAGTATGTCTTCTCCAGCAACACGCGTTGCACCTATTAAGTCCGGTAAAATGGGCCAGCTCGATATGAAGAGTGGCGAATTTTGGGGAGTAGTAGGATTATCAGTGTGTGCAGGAGTACTAGGAAAGTACCTATTTGACAGATATGTGAAGTGATACTATGAAAACAAACCACCAGTTAGCCCGACTTAAAGCACACAGTTTAGGAAATATTGCAGTCTTCGGTAATTCCTATGAAAACGGAATATTCTCGAAAATTAATACCTTCGGCGGAGCCAAAAAGGCTATCAGAGCCAGAAGGGCCTACAATACTAGAGGCACGGCCTTAGTAGCTAGGGGTGACTCTCTTAGAGATAACTTTGTAGTACCAGGCCGTGGGCGTCCAGTGTCTGTGCCTGCTGCACGACAATCAGCAGCAAGAAGCTTCGTCGATGCAGCTAGAGCAGACTTATTCGATGCAGATAACCCACTAATCGGTGGAGAAGCGGATTCAACCTTAGTAGGTAAGCCACTTCTAACCTATCAGGAGTGGGATGCTGGCAACCCAGCACCAAGAAGCCAAAGCGAATTGGTAGGGCGCCAAAATGCATATGACGCATACAAGAGTGCATGGCAATCATCAAACTCAACTGGTAGTAATTTAGGTAGTGGACCAGCAAGCGCAGCTTATTTCGGCTCTGACCCAGCAATGGTTCGTAAAGAAGGAGGCATTATGACCTCAGTAACTACCTTTGGCAACGCAGACTCAGAAGAACATAGCCATAAGGTCGAGTATTTAGCAGGTAGCGGGGCTACTATGCTTGCTCTCTTAGCCGGATATTTTGCCCTCAAGTTTACTCGTCGTATCTGAGGTGGTTTTGTGAACTTCTCAATACCAACTCAGCCAGGTTCCTCTAAGATACCAGGAAACACTGTGGCGGTAAAGAGTGGCCAAAAGGCTGACAAGAAGGCCCGAGCTTCTGAAGTAATAGGCAATAAGGTCGGAAGTAATGTCGACCTTAGCTACATGAATGTACAATTAGAAGAAGCAAAGCGAGCAGCGTCGAGAGCGAATCAAGCATACAAAAATTTGCAAGCTGAACACAGGGAAGCACAAAAGCAACTAGCTAATATGAATAAGACAATCAACGAGGCAGTCTTAGCCCAAGTAAAGAATCAAGACACAGATGGACCACTAAAAGTATACTCCAAATTGCAAAGAAGGGCCGTTAGAAGTATGGGCTTTGGTACTATCAGTAATAAGCAAAGCTTCGGTTTAGCAGCAATTACTATTCTTTTAGGTGTTACTGCTATTATAGGGAGGTTTGAATAATGATGATAAAAACTCTACAGCAAGTAGAAACACTAAACGCAACTATTAGAAAAGTCGATGAAGAAATAGTAAAGCGCCTAAAAGCTATTCGTCGTAATGTCGTACCTAATGCTGCTATCGCCCGCAACCATGTAAGAACACTACAGCGCGAGAACGAACAGCGAAAAGCAATCTTACATCTTAATAGAACAAGAATCGAGCAACTGTACGAAGCAGATGGTGGACGCTACTCTAAAGTGCGTCGTACTTTCTTGACACCTGATGGTCCAAAGGAAAAGGGAAACCGTGGTCGCCCTATGGTCTCGATTGAGGAAATGAACAGAGTAAAAAAGTCTAGAGTACCGCTACTACCGCCGACCACCATTAAACCATCACCGCCTACCAAAAAACAACGCAAGCGAGCAAGCCCACCACCTAAAGACATAGAAGTAAGACCCCTACCAATCGTTACCCCTGCAAAACCACCAGCTCGTCTAAATGAAGCCGCTGATAGTGTTAGACAAGGCGCTCATCGTATGGCCGCAGACAGAGCAAAGGCTATTCGCAAGGTACAAGATGCAAAAAGAGATGCAGAGCTTGTTAGGAAAGGTCAAATGAATTTAGTCACGCACCGTCGTAGTAGGGAACTAGCAAAGCG
>CEWG01110899.1_pt1 | contig 21568 bp, 32 predicted proteins | sample 361411 | NCBI WGS metagenome assembly CEWG01 (sample SAMEA2622173, study PRJEB7988) | marine metagenome | biome: marine biome (ENVO:00000447); feature: surface water layer (ENVO:00002042); material: "saline water (ENVO:00002010), including plankton (ENVO:xxxxxxxx)" | depth 5 m | reverse complement strand
CGACGCTCAAGCGTCACAATGTATTCTCGCAATTGCGATACATACTGATGTAGTTCACTAACTTCCATCTAGGGAGGTCTTGCCTCCTTATTCTTTCAAAAGGTCATCAAGTGCAGAATCAAGTTTAGCGTTGTAGGCTTTTGTTTCCTCCAACTGTTCTAGCCTTTTCATTTCTTTATACTGTTCAGTATTGAAGTGGTTCAAGTCAGTTGCTTCAACCCACTCTATGCCTTTAATTTCAATCAACAATTCTCTCATGTGTCCCCTTAACGGGCGGTTTTGCCGTTCTCGGTTCGCTTCGGTCATTGCGGAGGCAAAACCTTGCGGTCCATGTAGTGCCATCCTTTCCCATTGACAGATTTTGTTGTATAACTGTCGTCGCTTCTCAAAAGAGAGAGCGGACGCTTCGGCTCTGAACCATTTCAGGCCGTACTCCGTATCAAATGATACTTCCATCTAGGGAGGTCTATTCCTCCGAGTCAAATACGTTATCTACTGTAATCTTTGCAAACCAGTCTAAATATACCTCTAATAAAACTAGAGATATCACGATTACAACAAAGGTTACAACAATATCAATCATTATGCTCATTACTAGGGAGGTCAGTCCTCCGATTGCTTATGTTTTGTACAAGCGTCTTCGTACATCATTAGCAGTGTCATAAGATTCTCAACAGTTTCTTCACCCATTACACGCCTTAGAAGCGTTACATGGTTATGGAAGTCAAGCGCATTAGGCGTAGCAATTTTGCCACCGTTTACTATACATCCAAGGGATGTAGCAAAGGTTTTGACAAACTGCCCACCAATAGCGGTCAATACTGCCGATATCTCATTTTTATGTATTCCAACGTCCTGTCCATTGACTACTGATGCATACTGGTAACAAGGATGCTCAGGGTCTTCAATAAGACTAGGTACATTGAATAGAATATCGTTTGTGATACCCATACTAAGCGTAATCTAGTTGAAATCGCTCCTCGGCAGCCACTCCTAGTGAATCTAGTAAGTTGGCAATGCCTCTGGTATGCAATTCAAACATAAGGTACGCAATATGAATGTGAGATAAATTATTAGAAGCCTCTACTCTTTCAATCATACCTACAACGTCTTCTACAAACATCATAGCATGGTTCACTTGTTCTATTGCTTCATTCTCTGTAAGGTTCTCGTTTAGCATATACGCAAACTGAATATATTCGTGGATATCATCATTACATATGTCAATGATTTTCTCCAAGTCTTTTATTTGGTTCTTGCTTAGACCGTCGTCCATTAACCTACGTTGTGCAAAACTAGGTTTATGAAATTTCTCACATTTTGTGTTCTAAGAGGCCGTTAAAACGGCATAAAACTCGTTTTCGCCTCAGGGGTTGGTGCAGGCTTTGCCTTTGGTTTTGGCTTGCTTGCTTCCTTGTGTCTTTTTGTTGGTTCCTTGTTAAGCCAAGAATTAATGTCCTTCTTGTAGTCCCACACATAATTATCGGTAGTATTTGCAGCACCGCTCGCTAGAGCATCCGCTACTTTGTTCCCGACGTGTGAACCTCTTCTAACAAAGGTAACATAGACGAAACGTACGTTTATTGCACCATAAGTGAGGTCATAAAGCGTTTCCCACAAGTCAGAATTCTTAATTCCCTTGTAATTATCACTTCTCCATCGCTGAACGTTCTCGGTGAGATTCTTGGAAACATATTCGCTATCCGTAAAAATCTCTATAGAATCAGCATCCTCGCTCATTAGAGCCATAATCACCGCAAGCATTTCTGCACGGTTGTTCGTCATATCTTCATCTTGTACTTTGTATCCAATACCTATCCCCGTACTTGGGTTGTATATTCCAATACCACCAGTAGGGCTAGGATTGCTTGGACAAGCACCATCTGTATAGACACTAACAGTCTTTGAGTCTGTCATCTAGGGAGGTCATTCTTCCTCCTTCTTATCCTGCTGATTATACGACCACCGAATAGCACGTTGTAATCGTGTAATGTAGTGGTGTGCAGTTTTGTATGAGTTTGCAGATGAAGCATTAACTAGAATAGAATTAGGGTTCAATTCAGATAATAGAGCCCTTAATAGTCTAATACTATCTTCTTGTTCCTCAGTTACTGGTCCATCATTCATACAACCAACAACAATTTCTAGTTTCTCATCCATACTCTTTAGTGTTCTACCAAGATTTTCCAGAATTCTATTCTGGGTCTTTAGTAGGTTTTCAACGCCTCGGTCAGACATATCTAGGAGGCTCATGCCTCGTTTTCTTCCCAATGTTGAGCCATAGTATCAAGGAATGCTTCTTTGAATTTTTCTCCGAAGTCCTTTAATTCATCATTAGCACATTTAGTGGTGCCTCCATGAAATGACTTGATACGTTGCTCGTAGTCTTGGGCAATATTTTGTCTTACCATCTCTCTCAAGATGATAGGGAAACCCACACTAGTATAGTAAGTTCCCATGAGGTCTAGTAGGGCTTTAGCCTCCACTTCATAGTCCTCTTTAGCGTGAGGTACACTTTTTGCTAGGTATTCTAGCATCTTGTACATCTCTTCTGGTTGCATTTCTGTCATACCTAGGGGGAACTTAATCCCCGGTGTTTGGCTCCAAGTCTACTTGTTGCTTAGTGGCCTTGCCCGTACCTTTAACGTACGGCCTAATCCACTTTCGCTTGTGTCCTTGAATAGAAGGAAACCATTGTCTCCTCCAGTGTCCTCTTACCCAGAATGCACCCTTAGGGCTACTTCGCACCGATTCTCGTAGCGAGTTGATATACCTAGATATCTCACCTCGCAAAATAATCTTTCGCTTTTTAGTAACCTTTCTCTTAGGGAAGTACCGCTTTCGCTTTGATTGCTGTACTTCTGATGCTTCTTTTAGTTTAACATCGGGTTCGTTAATGAACCAAATACTTTGTAGTGCCATCTTGAATGCTTTCAAGAACGGCGAACTATCAATAGTTTCTGAATACGAGCGTTTCATCGTCTGTTCAAATGATTCTTGAACATGACTCCACAAATCTCCATCAATTCTTCTACCTATCTCAAGATATGGACCAACATTACTAAAGAGCGATGTTGATTTTTCGTCATATCCATTTTTATGATTGATAACTAATTCAACCACAGTATAGGTTTCATTTTTGATATAAGGCATACCAGTTTTAGCAAGTGGATTGTGTTCGCCATCATTGGCTAACTCCCCTGCAGGATTATGATTAGTAGTATACGGGTCAATCACAAGTGTTTCCACGATATTGTGTCCGTTTATTGCTACTTGCGATAGACTGCCTTCAGTCACTGATGCAGGCTGGTCAATCGTTTGTATTAGATTTTCATCTATTAGTTTTTGTAATCCAATTCTAGTAATTTGCTTAAATTCAGTCTTTAGGAGACTTTGGAAAGAAGTCCTATTGAACATAGGCACATCTTCTTTAGGTATTCCCATCAAATGAGATTCCTTTGAGTCATTAAGACTTACACCGTATGTCGCTTTGTAAACGGCATCGTTTTTCAATAAGTCTTCATCCGAAGGCATCTCCCCATCAATTATGTAACCGGGGTAATATGCCTTATCGCTCGTCATAACGAAGTTTTTGTTGCCTTTGCTAATCATCTCATGTGAAGATATGGCTTGGTCTACTCCGATACATCCATGTATTGAACCTCCCATGGTTAAATTTTCCTTGGGAAAGTTGTTAATACTCCATCCGAATGTTACTTGTTCAGTTCCATCGGTTGGGTTATTTGATTCATATACTCTAGTGTTTACTTGGTATAGTAGCGCACCAGTTATGTCAAACTCAACACCTTCATTTACGTAAGGTATTGATTTATTGAACTCAATATAGTTCATTGGGTAGGGCAATTTCAAATCACTAGATATCTCAACCTCAGGCGAGATATCTGTTAGTTCAAACGACTTCTGTACCACTTCACTAAGTTGAATCTTGTGAGAGTGTTTTAAGAAGAAGTGCGTCATCAATTGCTTTAGAGCCCATTTAGTATTTACAAGCACCATTGGCAGTTCTGTAACGAACTGAGCCAATATGGTAGAGAAGTATTTGTAATAGTCATCGTCCATAAACAATGACGCCAAATCATCTACCCCAGTCCTTTCTATCAACTCGGCTAGAACTTTTGTCTCGGGTTGGTTTGGGTCCATAGTACCGATTAGAATGTCTAGCGTAGTCTTTGTCTCCTCAATAATATCAAATATCAAATGAGGGGTGACCAAGACATTGGTTGTCAATAAATGCATCAACTCTACCGTATCCGATAAAGACGTGGTAGGTGATATAACACGTGGCGCACCCGGCTTATTGGGCGGCGATAGTGTTGTTATTGAAGGCGGACTATTCTGGGCCGTGTGTTGAAACACACGGTCAGCAATCATCCTAAATGTGGGGTCGTCTATACCAAGGTCAGAAGCAATATCTTTCATTGGTTGAGTAGCCACATTATGTGCTTGTTGTCTGTAAATTACATAGTTGTACATAGGTTTGAAGGCATCATTAATTTCCTTCTCCGTATTGTTCATCCATTTCAGTAAATACTTCATACTAGGTCAGATTATTCTGACGGTATCATTCCTGCCAAGTGATGCATTTGCGATAGTGTTCGGCAAATATGCATCGTTATTTGGAAAGAGGTTTCATCTGCTGTTTGGTTTTCAACCAAACGGAGATAGTTAGTCAGTAGGTAGATAATTGCATCTGCAATCTCTTCTTCGGCCATCTCCAACCAACTGTCTTGCTTGGTTCCCCAAGTAGTTGTGTCGTCTAGTGGTCGCAGTTCATGTCCATACTGTTCCTTACCCTTCTCCAAACGGCGATAAATCGCCATATTTAGTGCAGGATTAAATTCACGGTTGCATACGTTCTTGATGTACGCATTAGCGGTCTTAACTTTATCAGTCATACTAAGGGCTATGAAACCCAATTGTTTATCTTTTTTTATAAGATTCAAGTAATTTATAATCATGTACATTGATAGTGGGCATTTTATCCCCAAGAATGTCAATTATATACATTAGTTGCTTGATTACTAAAGACATAGCGTCCCGAATATCAAGAAGACCCTCTTTACCAAGGCCCTCTTCAAAATCTTCGTAATCAAGTTTCTCATCTAGTTTAACTTCAAGTTCATTTAACTGTTCTCGTAGTTCCTTAACTTCATCAGTCATAGGTCTATGTCAAAAAAATTATCCAGCGAAACGCAGCGTACTAACGCTTGGCGTTCCACTGGATAGGTAACTTAACTAAGAGTCAAACGACTCAGGCCTCTGGCATAGTAGCCAGTAGCATTTCCCAACGGTGGTAGCATTCGTGTCCTCCGAGAAACCCTCCGGCTTCTCTAATTGGACCTACAAACTCAGCACCACATACTTGGCAAAATACACGAACAACCTCTTCATTAGTATAAGTTCCATTAGGTGTAATACGCTTAGGGATTATTTCCCCAACATTATATTCTACACCATCAACAACAAATGTGTCTGGTTGTCCTTCATAATCATCATCTGATGACATATACTGTGGCCCCCGCCAGAAGCCTATAATGACTTCCTTTGGGAACCTAACCGCCGTTGCTCGGCATTGATGACCCTTAAGTGTTGGATTTTTGTATAGTACAGGTTTATCCCTCATAATGCATAAGTGCGGAGGCACCTAGTATGCTAAATACAGATTGAACGCCTGTATATTATGAGGGCAATACTACCACTCGGTCAGTCTTACCATCTTGGAGCAACGAGTTCTGTGGTTATCCGCTTTGAAACGTTTGAATACAGTTCTGCACCATCCCCCTATGGCATTCGCCAGAACTAAATCTATCATGCGAACATTAAGCAAGGGGTGCCTTTACATCAGTTGCGAAGACCCCCATGTAATCTAAGAGGTCCGCCGGGGATAACCTAGGGGCTTTCGCCCGTTTAATTGTCGTTAAGACGGTTTTCCATCTCAGTAGTAAAGTCAGACATACGTTGAAGCATACCCCGTAGGGCTTGGTTCTGTTGGTTGTCCACTTCATTCTGAGCGGTTTGCATACTTGCTAGAGTTTCTTCCACAACTACAAGTCGTGCGTTTAACTCATCTAATGCAGATGCAACTTTGTTAAAGGAGTCTTGTACATCACGTACAGTTGCGTATTCATGGTGAGCGTGGTCTTTAGTTCCACTACCTATCCCTAGTTGGGATAGTCCCTTGATAATCAAGGATACTGCTTCCATTTCAGATACACGGGGCTCTTTGTTAGAGCGTGTTACTTCCTTTGGTTTTTCGTCTTTAGTTTGCTTAGTTTTCTTGGTCTTCTTGGTCTTATTGGACTTAGTCTTCCGACCCTTTCCAAATACCAATCCCAATTCACTTCGCTTTTTGCTCAATGCCGATACGCTTCTGTTAGCGCAGTGGTCGTCTTTTGCAAATTCCTTCACAATCTCATCATCGCTATATCCTGCTTTGTACAGTTTAGTTAGCAAGCGTACTTCTGTAACGCTCCACGAACTAGACGGGGTTCTCTTACCACGTCTGATATGCGACTTGACCTTTGAATCCTTCTTCCTGATTGCTTTCAGTGAAGTCTTCTTCTTTTTTGGCTTTGTTGCAATTTTATCAGATTCAGTAGTACCGGCTTTATACCATCGGTAAACTACCTTTCCGTTTACTTTTGCTGATTCTGTACGGATTACTTTCGCAGCCTTTAGTTCACCACTTAGATTTGACCAAACTCTTCGGGAAATCCCTGCAAGTTTCATCAATTCGTTACGTGTGTGACCGGGGGCTCTTTCAATAACCTGCAACAGTTCTGCAGCATCACGACTGAGATTTTTGCTCATGTCTATGGTGTTATTCACCCATGTACTGTAGTCGTGCCTTTATCTTTACGATATTCATTAGGCTACCAACAACACAGTATTTTTCATTAGTCTGTATCCGATTGTAGTTAGGTTCTTCCCAACTCTCTAAATACATCTTTGTATACGATTTTTTCATTGCTAATACATAACAGAATTTACAAGCATGGATTTCAGTATGAGGCTGAAAGCCTGTTACTTTGTAAGTCCATATTCTACTTTTCATGCATCTTTCACAAATATCGTTTGATATCAAAGATTTCATACTAGGGAGGTTATTCCTCCGGTAATTGGTTTGGTAGATGGATAAATTGTTTCTTACCGTTAGCAAATCTAATCATCATTACTAACTTAGTCCCATCATTTCCAATGCGTATGGTTCCCAAATCATCACCAATTACGGTCATAAGGTCAAAGGACATTACATTAGGTGGCATAGTCTTATCCACCTTTAGCAGTACGCCCTTATTCATTTTTGAGGGATGTTCTATTCCAAAGAACGTCATAACTAAGGGCGTTAGCCCAATCAAAAGCGAGTAAGGAAAGAATCTTCTTCAATATCCATCGTTTCTTCCATATCCATTTCTCGCAAAATGTTGATTGCGTCAGTAGTTTGCAGTGCTTTACCCCATGATATAATCACGGTTGGTCTACCCCAGAATCCTCTGGGACCAAAGCGGTCGTCCATAGACGGAGGAACCCATAGATTCCTCTGAGATTCGTATGTTGCTACGAAGTCGTTTTCACTAAATTCGTATTTACTCTCTCCTAGTACTTCCCATGAAATTGTTACGTCATATCCAGTCTGTTTCATTCCATCAATGAACCCAGTAAAATGTTCTGTCCAACCTGTATTCTTCGGTTTAGAACATATTATTTCATTCATTTCCTCAACTTGATACGCACATTCAATGAGTGCTTTGATATATAGTTCAGCGAAAGTTCTAGGTTTTAGCCTATGTGTCCATTCGCCTTCTTCTGCTAGATGTTTCATGTACTCCCAATCAAGGAGTTCCATCATCTTTTTACTAACACCTAATTTCTTTTCGGCAATGGCAAGAACAACGTTCCTTGCTATACCGTCTAAGTATTTAGCGTCAAACATATCTAAGGACCTGTTGGCCCGGTTTAATGTTTTTAATCTTCCCAGATTTGTTGATGCCCGAGTGATTGCGTTTGCTCCTCGCCTTCTTCCATGTTAATGGAATTGACGTTTTGCATCTTCAATTGCTCTTGCACACGATTTTGACGGTACGAACGCATAAATGCATCAGCAGCGTTCCCCCAAGTGTCTTTACGGTCGTTCTTTATTTGAGCGGCTTGAAGCGCACTCTGTAATTCACGACTCATTTCAACGCCATGGTTCTTTTCCAACCAAGACTTGATTCCACCAACGGCTGAACCGTTAGCAAAGTCTTTTCCCGCATTTGGCAGTGGGTATCCCAATTCTTTGAAAAGCGCACCAACATAGCAGTGCGTTCCATTTGCATGGGTGTACTTTCCACCAATTTTATCACGGTAGTCTTCGCCGTACTTCTCAATCAATTGCTCGTTTGCAGCAAGCATCTGTTCATATGTTAGGGAGCCTTCGCCCCCAGACTTGGTCATCTGTTCGTTTGACATTGTACCTATGTGGGCCACCACAGTATATAATCTATTCAATTTTAGTAGATTCATTGTAAATTTTATCTTCTGATATTACTTCACAAAGAGTCATCTTCTTTCCATGAACAGTACCCGGTACACGAATAATTCTGCGTGGGTCTGGTGTTACTTCAAAGTCCACCAGTAATCCATCACGCTTCATTCGCTCAATGATACCTTTTTTCCATGTACGGCTAATGTTTTGCCTCATTCCAGAGGGTGTCATTATCCATTTCTTGCCTTGCTTGAAGGGTTTACTAGATGTATATTCATAAGATGCGTTCCATGCGTCTAGCATTGGTCTGCTTTGCGGTAGGTTGTTTTCCAAGTGTTCCTTGATATCATAATCAAAGTCAATAACGTGGAATCCTTTTCCACCACTTCTAACAACAGTTAAATTTGCTTCCGCATTAATGTTAGCACGATACCACGCAATGACTTTCTCAGTCATCTCCGCAGCCATCCTACTGTCTTTCATCTCATAGTCTACATCAATAAAGAATCCTTGTCCCATCCATGTGTTATGGTAATGGGATTCAAATCCTTTCTTTCTAAACTTCCTTCGGCCAGACTTAGAAAAAGGGTCCGGGCCTATCTGTTGTGGGTTTAGCCACGTGCTTGTTGAATAGTAAACCGCTATAGGAGCGTGTCTACGTAAATGTTTCAACAAGACTTCTGAGTTTCTTATACAGTCTTTAATTTTCTTGACCACGACTCTTTTTGCTCGTCGGTCATAAGCGAAAATTCTGAACTGTCTGCGATTTGAGTCAGGAGGTAAGTCAATGTCTTCTGCACTGATGCTCCTGTAGTAATCTCTAATTTTGCGAGTTTTCTCAAGCATCTCAAAGTGATTAATCGCTTTGGCTACTCTAGTTACTCTAGTGCTTTCTTGGCACGCCTTTCTCAAGGCTTGCACCATAATAGCACCATCAGAAATATTCGGGCAATCACATAGTAGTGTACCCTTTTTATCGCACGCAGGATGGTGTGCTTTGCCCCAGTATCGCTTGTATCTTTTAGCGACAGCAATGGGGTTTCTCATAAAGTAGTAGAAATCAAATGCATGATGTTCGCATTTATCTTCTCCAACTACTTTGTTTTTGCATTGTTTACCATCCAAACGTATGTATTTACACCTCGTTTCTCTTGCTTCTAGTGTCGTCATACTAAGGGCTCTAGCCCGTCAATTTGTAGTGTGCCAGTAGTGTCGTACCCATTGCTTGTACTAAATTTGTTATATCATCAAATTGATTAGTATTCGTTTTGAATGGATTGTTGCCACTTCTGTTCCACTGGTTATTACCAGTCACACCGTATGTAATAATTCTGTCACCATACCAACTTCCGTATAATTGTCTATTCGGCACTGCATTAGTGTCCGTATTAGAGAGTAAGTCTGTCATTTCATCACGTGGCCCGATTAGAGCCATGAAACCCATATAGGTTTTGTGAGCATTAAGAGAACTTTTACTTTGTTGCATCATACTGTCATGGTATGTACCTCGCTCATTTGCAGGTACGTGTCCAGCACTAGACAATAGAATAGCAGGAGAAGTAAGTGTCACTGTTTCCCGCTTGTCTAAATTGACTAGTGTAATCTGTTGATTTCCATACATATCTAGGGGCGTTAGCCCGATTAACCGAATAGACTATTGAGGCCTTCAAAGCCTTTGCCATCGTCTACTTCTTTCTTAACGAGTGCCATGAAGCGGTCTGCAGTTTCTTCGTCTACTGACTTGATTGCTGCTAGTCTTGCGTCCATGTCATCCATCTGGTCTTTGTAAGGAGTATTCCTAATAGCCAATTCACGGCCTAGGTTTTCTTCCCATTGCATAACCTGTTCATTCAGTTTCTCAGCGTTTGCTTGGAATGCTTCTGCCCGAGCCTTTAGTTGCTCTTTGCGTGTTGCGCTTCCTTTCTCGCCGGTTTCCAAAGCCGATTCATTCAGTTCTTGAAGAAGGCCACGGATTGTTTCATACAATTCACCGAATTGTTGGTTTATGCTGTGTTCAACGTTCTGGGCAAGTTCGTCCAGAAGCGTATCTGTCTTAACCAGAGGGGTCAAACGTAGATTTCCTTTGCTTTTGTAATCTACTCGTCCACTCTCGTCGGCCCAAACTGCGTCTTCAGCAGTTGGGTCAGGTCGGTTTGTGTTACCCCAAAATCTTAGCAACTTAGCAAAAGGAACCAATGTTTCTAGGTGAGGCTGTAGTTGGCCTTCCTTGAGTTCTTCTGGCTTCTTTTGGTTTACAATCTGTACAACTCCACCTTTTACGGTAGGGTCAGAAACAGCATTGTGTCGCATAAGGAGTTTCTTCATTGAAGTACGCATTAGTAGTTCACAAACCATTTTACTGGTATGTACGAACTGGGTGCGCACTCTATTTGCAAATTCTGCTTGTTGGTCTTCATCTAGCACCCCTTCATCTTCATGGAAGGGTTCTACACGAATTCTTCGTCGCAGGGTAGAGTCATTAATCACTCCTACTGGCTCCATGATAGGTGTTCCGTCTTCTTCTTCACCTACTTGTTGCTCAGTAATTCCTTGTGAACGCAACATATGTCTACGTCGCCATTCAGTGGAAGTCACATCGTTATCATTTTCTACATAGATAATTCTGTATACTTTGAGTTGTTCTAAATCTCTCTTCCCTTTTCTTCGTCCAATACGCTCTCTAATGAGAACATACTCGTTACCTTTTTGCAAGGCTCTACAGGACCAAGACTCGCTGCAAATACCACCATCCCAACTTTCGTCTTCAACGGTGGTCTTCTTTCGTACTCCAAGTACGTGTGTTGCAAGTGCGAAGGCCGTACCTCCGCATCTAGGGGCGGGAACAACAGCAGGGTTAATGTCATTTGCTAGGCAAAATGAAACCAAAGTTTCGTAGTCTACACGATTGTTAGACATACGGAATTTGACTTCGTGTCCTAGTAATGGCACTGCTCCATGTTCCTCTGTAATCAAAAATGAACCATTATCAATAATATTGTCGCTCATAGTTGTCTAGGGGCTTTAAGCCCGGTTAGAATCGGTTAAGGAAGTCATCGTCTTCAGTGACGATACCTGTTATCTTAACACCATCTGCTCCGATAGGAATAATCCTGTCAATAACGGAGTTGTCAATAGTTACACTCATGTTAGCAAGCGAAGATAAAATCCACGCTTTCTTTGAGTACTTGTATTTGTAATTTGAATGATAGTAAAAACAGTGGCTATCAATGTCAATAACATATCTCCCACTAGGGAGTTCCAAGTTATCATTTACACATAGTCCACATACCGAATTAGGGTGGTGAGTAAAATACTGTTGATTACAGTCAAACACCACAGTCTTCGGCACATTTAGTACAGGTATAATCCCGTACCATTCAATCAAATCAATGACACTATTTCCGCTTTTCTGGATATTAGCATCAGATACTCTAGCAAAGCGTAAATGCCCTACTCTTAGAATTTCTTCAGCGTTTTTGAATTGTTGAGCATACTTGACCCTAAGTGGGTCAATCTCTAAATCCTTAACTTCCTTTCTTGCTTTCATTGCGAGGTCATAGTCTTCTATATCTCGCTCTAACTTATTGCTAGTCCAATTGGTTATCATCTCAAACTCTTCATCTGTTATTTGGCTTTGCATTGTTGCTTCAAGCATATTCCAGATTCTATTAGCCATGATGTAATCAAGGCCTTTCGCTTTAGACACATAAGTAATAATCAATCCTTCCGACCCATTCTTACCAGTAGAGATAAGAACATCTTTGTCATTCGTATTTATTTTAGTAACATTATCAGCAACAATACCCCAAGTATTGTAGTTATCTTTACGATACACTTGGTTAGGGTACGCTCTCACTGCATCAATAGCAATAAGATAAATTCTGCTGCCGGGTTTGAAATCAGTTCTTTCCCGATATCCGTTACCATTCCATGCCTCACCGTTGGTTCTTGCACCACGATGATATGCACTTCCCCACTGATTGCCAGTGATATCTTTAGTTGCATAGTCGCACTTTAGAAGATACCATTGCAATCCGTTTGAATTACAAAGAAATAGTCCGCTAGGTTGTATCTCTGTACGGGCCTGACGAGAGTTCGTCTTAGCCCTGCACGATAGTCCTATTGTCTGTCTTTTATGGTTATTGTTATAATCATTAACACTACCAAGACTAATTGAGAATGTCTGTAGATTATGGTTATCAGTCCTAGTAGAAATACTTCCTTTACCGAAGTCTTCCCATGGATAATCACCAACCCCTAAGATGGGGTCTACATCAATTGGTTCACTTTCTTTAGTTTGAAAGTTATACATAGTCTAGGGGCCTTTGCCCGTTTATTCATGTTTCATCCACCAAGGATACTCGTTTCTCCTTTCCATGGTTCTACATCTTGCTTCGTGTCTACATTCATAACAAAGTTTTCCTTTGCCGATGCTCTTGAAGCATACCTTACATTCGTTAGGTTTCACTAGGGGCTCAAGGCCCGATTTATTCTTTTGACTCAACAGGGATTTCTTGTACTGTCCCGTCTGCCTTGTATAGGCGAAGGATGTACGAAGGTGCATTTGCACTCTGTTGGTCTTTGAACCCATTGGGCCAGATTTTGAGAGTGTCGCCAGACTCAACGGTAAATGACTTTGCATTTCCTTCTTGGTCTGTTGGAACCTTACCGCTCAAGTGTGATACTTCTTGCGTCTTGTTTCCTCCTTCATCTCTCTTATACTGTTCCCATAGTCCAGTTACTTGAACACCTTTATTTGTGTTAGTGTTCTTATTGCCACCGATAAAACTCATGGTCTGGGGTACTACTAGGGAGTCTATAAGACTCTCTAAATAGCACCGGGTCGGAGGAAATATTTCCTCCTGTTTGGCTACCTGCCAAGGGAGTTATTTACGATACTCGCTAAACCTCCCTCTCGTTTTAATAATTTCTTATTTTTATTTGCCTCTCAGCGTACCTGCCTTGAGGTCTAGGGAGGGTTTTCACCTCCGAATTTTTGTTTCAGGATTCACTCTTCCTCATCTGAGGCAGAAGTGGTTGCTACAAGGGTAGCACCCTCTGGCATGAGTTCTCTTGCTAGTTCAGCAAGTTCATCCCAGTCATTGCGTGTAGTAACACCACTGTTTGGCATTGCCTTCAAAGGTACGCCTTTCTTACGGTAGGTGCTTGCACGCTGGCTTACGGTATGGACAGCAAGTCCAGTTTCCTTAGCCACTTCTGCTACAGACTCAGAGGCCTGATAAATGCGAATGAATTCCTTTGCAGGAACAGGGGCTGCCCTCTTCCTTGCTACGGTCTTCTCTCCGCTTCCATTAGTATTTTCACTCATGGTCTAGGGAGTAAATTACTCCGGTCGTACTATAATTGGCAAATTGTAGATATCTATCTCTAGTGCTATACTCATAGTGTCCAATACCATTGATACTGGTACTTCTGTAGAGTTTAGTCCTGAATACTTATTGTCTGAATTAACAGCAGTTAAGACGAACGGATGTGCTTTAATAAAATCTTCAAAATCCGTCTTTAGCCAGTCTTCTTCTGCTTCCAGAAAATGTTCATATGTACCGTCTAGCATTACAATTGCTCCGTCTTCATTGACATTAACAGTATTATCTAGAAACAACACAACAACTGCAGGAAGTGCCTTAATCATCCCCAAATCTTTAGTATTTGTTAAAGGGGTTTGACCGGGTCCATTCCATTCCAGTTTCCATGCTAAAATGCGTGGGTCGTTAGTTTCTAATATTTCACAAGTGAAACGTAAGTTTCCCTTGTCATCATATACATTATTCCAGATTGAATTGAAATGGCTCTTTGCCTTTTCATTCCAGTCCACAGTGTAGTATTGTAGCCAACGCTTCGCAGCGTTTTCTAGTTTAGAGTGAAAATCATAGAGAGGATTATTATAGTAATCCGGCCTCTCTTTCACATCTTTCTTAATTTGTTGGATAGTTTTCTTTTCCATGTTACGTGGATAAAAGCCCCAGTAAAACGGGGCTTGGTCCTTGTTGTCCTTGTTATGGTCATACTCTCCGGTGTGCATAGCAATAATGGCATCAAGCCGATTGCTCATCGTCACCACCGTCAAGTATTGTTAAGAAAATCATTTTGCCGAATACAGAGAACAGTGTGTTCGCCGTATTGTATAGTTGTTCTTTTCTAGAATAAGAATAAGGTTCTTTTTCTAGATATTCTAACCACTTTGCTCTCAATCCATATTCTAGTTGAACAACATCCTGTTCACGCTTCGGATTGAAATTTGGACTAATATTACCTATCCAGATACGATGCTTAGGAGAACCCGGCATTACTTGCTTTAGGTTATCCAATTTGAAGTCTTTACTCCATCGTGAATCCCAAAATGGTTTGATTTGATTTTGGGTCGCTTCATTTAGAGTATTCTTCGCATCTATACTTTGTCTGGCATCAGGTAAATTAACGTCCGTGGGGGTTAATGTAGACATAGTGTCTAAGGCGGTATTATTCACGTTCCTCATTACTAAATCTACCCATGCGTATGGTATTTCCATATTCTAAGGACTTCATTTAGCCCGTTCTGTTAAGTACCGAATAAACTTCCTTTCTGAAACAGAAAGGGATTGTTTTCGCCATCTTTGTTCTTGTTCATAGTTTTCAGCCCACATAACATATGTACGTGCATCTTCAGGAGTTACCACCGATGGTGGATTACCTTTGTTATACAATGCTCGTTCTGCGGGGGTTGTCTTACGGTCTTCTAGTTGTAATACTTGGCATCTAGCGTTATAGAACTTTTTTAGCATATTTACTTGCTTATCTGTAAGTTCTTTTTCTGTCGCATCGTAGCCCTGTAAGAAGTCTGGTAAAGTGAATACATTGATTATGTTTGGTAGCATAAATTCTTCACAGTTCAGGTCTTTCAAATTACTGGCATACGTTTCAAGTAATGGATGGGGCGTGGTAGACATAATGTCTTGTTCCCACATGATAATTACATCATTTAGATTCCATCCTAGAAGGGTTTTGTTATCCGCAACCCCAAAGTACATCAAGTCACAACTATTAACCAAACTGTTCAGGCTCTTAGTTGATATTGATTCACGTTGAACTGAAATAGTCTGTTCAGTTCCGTCGTTATAGTAAGTGCGATACTTTCCTCGCTCTCTACCGCTTCCGTGGTTACCATACTCTAGCGTTAGTTCATCGCTAGCAGGACTGGCACCACAAAATCCTACGGTGTTAGGCTTAAAGTGAATTATGAGTTCACCCTTTTCTATTGAAGATGATTGTGATGCTTTGTTAAGCAACCATCGTCCGTGTTTTGGTTTCATACCAATTACAGATTCTGGTTTAATCACGTCAATCAATTCTTGCTGTGTTAGCCCGTAATTGATTGTTACATTTTTAGTTCTCCGATATTCAACAATATGGTCATTGGCAACTGCCCTAAAGGGTCGCATACCTGCATACGCAGCGATACCTACTCCAACTGTTGAAGGAGATAATCGCTCTCTCTGTATAATTCGCTTGAAGAAGTCGCTACGATTCTGTAGACTGTTTCTCCAGTGGCCACTTCTTCGGTGTACTGCAACAAAGATTTCAGAACTAGCAAACAACAAGAATGATTGCTCATCTTCATTGTTGTTTACTATTGGTTCTTTCTTTACGTTCAAGGGTACTCCCCTGCCGTCTTTGCCGTTGATTAGTACACTAAAGGGTCTAGTGCTTTCTACTTGAGTGTAGATATTGCACTTTAGGCCCGTGTTTATACAACAGAATGACATATACAATTTGCTTCCATCACAAACAAGTGAAATTCTAAACTTTGATTGTTCAGTATTTGTGCTATGCCAACGTGGTTTTCTTGCGTGTCGGTCATACTTGCTTGCTGTATAGGTAAGTGCTTGTTCAACAAATGCAAAAGGGATAGGAACCTCAATAGATTCTATTCCACCTTCCGCACATCCAGATAACAGGTAGTTATACAACTCCTGTCCTTCTGCTCCGTTAAGCCAATCTTTCATATTATCTAGGCCTACTTAAAGGCGTTTTTCATTGGTTGCTTTCATTGCCTTTTCTCGGGCTTCTAGTTCGTCAAAGTTTACGACACTAATGAAGTCCAAGAATTGTGATAGGCAATCAGCGATTTCTGATAGAGAAATAGCAATGTTTTCCAGATGCTCATTTTGAACATCGGCTGCTGCTATCATGTCTTTGAGTAGTTTGTCACCGCTCATATCTAGGAGGAATCATTCTTCCTCTGTTGGTTTACATTGGTCTGTTCCGCACTCACTTATTGTTAGAGTGTCTGATTCTAGTTCAACCGCTTCCATACTTCCTGCATTATGCTCACCTCTTCTTCGGTGGTCATGCAAGTCAATATATCTCCAGTTAGCATTTACTAGCCACTGAAATAATGTGTATAATGGAGTTTGGTCTTTACTTTCTTCCTCTTCTAGTTGTTGCACTATAGAGTTATGAATATCATCCAATGTGTATACCAAGTCATCAAATTGTTTCTTGGTAATATACTTGTCAAGAAGTTCTTCTTCCACGCTTGTTAGATTGCGACCAGATGCTACTAGTCCAATCATTTCAGGTGTAAGGTCTTCCATACGAATTAGTTCGTCCGACATACTAAGGGCTTATTCTTTAGCCCATACTTCAGGAGGAGATGTAATTAGTTCCCTTGGGTCTACCTCATATACTACAGGTCGCTCGGTATTAACTTCATGGGGGTGTAATTTCTTTTTCCCCGCATTGAATTTTCTACGTTTCGCCTGCCTCTCCTCAAACTTATTTGCGTACAAATCTCCAGTAGTTGTATTTGGCCTACTGTTTAGTACTCTCAGTCCCTTTGCGGTAACCATCTAAGGTCCCGTACTAAATTCGGGGACCAAAATGTAAATTTGTTCTTAACAGGCCCTACCGGTACCTATCGCATAAAAAGAACACCTTCCCGATGTAGCCTTGCGTAAGAACACGTTAAGGCCACATTTAGGAAGGTACAGTGCATATCCTCTATCGGTTGCACTTAGTTCTCCAGTCAAAAAGTCAAACTCTTCAACATAGATATCACGTCTTGCTAATGCCTGACGTACTCTTTTGTTAGTTCTGACTTTTAGCGTTTGTTCTGCTTTTGCATACATCTCGCTCTAAGGTATAAAACTACTCATCACACTACCTCATGCATCATTAAATTGGAATCATCCCTTTGGAGACTTCTTCCGCATTAAGGCACTTCAGAGTGAATTGTAGTTTACACCGTCTTCGCTTACCTGCTAGACCACTTTATTACCTTGTGGTCTTTAGACTAGGTTCGGCATCAACCGAACATCGGGTTGAAGGAATTATCATCCTTCGGTTTTTTGTCCTTCAACAACTCACTCAAGTCATCATCAAAGCCTAGGGGCTTTCCGTCTAAACATAGGTTAAGTTTGTATCCATCATCAAATAATTCGTCAATTCTAATTGTTAGCCTCTTGATTGTTTCAGAATCAAGTTCATGTTTTTCGGCTGCTCCAATTACGTTCTCAGCAGAACTCATTACAATGGTCATAAGCAAATCCTTTGCTTCGTCTAATACCATATTCATAATACGTCCTCGCTCCTCCTTTGCTTGCGCAAAGGTAGTTTTCTTCTCTTGTACAATCCTGTACACTAGTACGAATTTCATTGCGTTTCTGAATTCCTCTTCATCAATCATCTTACGAACAGGGTCTTTACTACGCTCTTTGACTTTCTTTTTGTATACTTCTGGGTCATTCATAAACTCCGAGAAGTGACCAACTACAATATCAAATAATTTGTGTAGTGGTTCTGTTGTTTTAGGTGGAACATTTTCGTCGTCTAGTTTAGTAACAAACAGTGTTTGCAGTTCTTTGGGCTTCAAGTTGTCAAGGTAATTTTCTCCTTGGTCTTTGAATTCCTGATATACTGCTAGTACACTGAATAATTCGTTATGTGTAAATAGACGCTCAATATCACGCTTCTTCCAACGTATTTCCATATCTAGGGGCTTTCGCCCGATTATATGACATTTCGTAGGCTTCCATTGTCCTCATCCTCGTCGCCATCAGTTAGACTGATACTGTCCGAGTTTGCAGGGACCATAGTGCCTTCGGTAACCCAACGCCTCATGTTAGCAATCTGGTCCGCATAGGTCTTAGCCGTCGGTACCGTCTTTTTGATTGCTTTAATGAAATCGCCTTGTTCTGTCTTCTTTCGTCCTTCAACAAATGCATATGACATTCCCAGTTCAATTGCCTGTTCAATGTCGCTACCAGAGTACTCGTTACTTAGGCGAACAAGTTCGCTCAAGTCGTAGTCTTCTCCAGAGTGCTTTCGCTTTGAAAGATGGATGTTAAAAATTGCTTCACGCCCTTTCGCAGACGGTAGGTCTACGAAGAAACGGCCATCAAACCGACGTACAAGTTCAACTGGGAACTTGCTCATATCGTTAGCAGTGAAGATGAAGAATACACCCAATTCACCGGCTTCCTCGCTCATAAAGTTGAGGAATTGTCCGAGAACGGCTGAGTGCGCTCCACCATCAGAAACTCTGTCTTGCTTTCCGAGCATCTTTTCAGCCTCGTCAAACATAATACCGATTGGGGCTGCTGCCCTTGCGGTACGTAGAAGTCTCTCTACTTGTGCCTCAGAACCACCAACATACTGATTTTTCAAGTTGTGGGGCTTTACCTGCATGATGTTGATTCCCAACTCCTTTGCAAGTGCTTTGGCTGATAGCGTTTTACCAGTACCGGGGACTCCTGCTAGAAGCCATCCGACTGGGTATCGTGTGAAACCAAACTCAATAGCCTCGGTGGTAAACCTAGGCCTCAAGAGTTCAACTCCTTCTTTCATATTTTGTAGTCCTCCTACATCATCCATGCTCACGTCGGAAGTTAGGAGTTCATACCCCATTTCACTTACCTTCTTTGCTTTTTCAGATAGGATGTAGTCAGTATCAAGATTCTTTGTTAGTGCAATACTCTTACACAATAGATTCTCAATGCCTACAGACGAAAGACCACCACAAGTCGTAGCAACGGTTTCAATATCCATCTGTTCCATTGCTTCAATAAGAGGGTATTCCCCCTTGCGTTTGGTCTTTAGTTGAGTCACCATTCTAGATACCTGCCCAATACGACCGTTTTGGTCTGGGATAGGTAGGGTAGATGAATCAACCCATTCCCCGAGTTCGTCGGGAATGTCAATTGTAGTTGGTGCAAGCATAACGACTAGCATATCTAGTCCTCTACTCGCAATGTCCTCAAATAACTTGAGTGTCATATCAACAAGATACTTGTTGTGTCCAACCCAGTTATGCCAATCTCGTAGGATAAAAATAGCACCCGGGGCGGATTCGCCTTCAGGGATACTGTATTCCTTTTTGGACCATTCAGGGTAATTACTCATCCATTCAATAGCGAATGGGATTGTAGAACCTTCTGCACCGTTTTGTGGGGCATAAACTGCGCCTTTGACGTACTCAACCTTCGTACCGATGAAATCGGATTGGTCTTTTGCACTGTCCATTACTTGCGTAGTTTTGTTTACCTTTTTGTAAACGGCTAGTTCCTTGAAACCATCAACAAGACGCCACTCAAATACTCTTGGGCGTACTCCTGTCTTTTGGCTACCTCTGGTCACAGCGTATTGGCAAAGATGTTGTCTTACATCTTTTTGTTCAACTGTTACAACGCTTATTGCAGGAACCGATGCGGCCCTACAAGCGTGTACTTGGTCTGTAAATTCAACCATGTCTAAGTCCTCAATATGGGACTACTTACTGCGGGTGTATTATCATTCGCACTAGGGTTTTGTAATGATGTGGGTCCGACCCCACCAAGCCTACTAGAGATAGGCTATCATTTACCCGCATGAAGAAAACTTACGTTTTCTATCTACTATAGTTACTAGCATCAATTCTAATGCGGCTTACTCATTTCTCTACAGAGTAGAAAAGATGGCAGGCCACCAGATGCTCGGCTCCGAACACAGCAGAAGTCATCGGAAGACACTCTGAGGTGTTCGTTACATTGTGAGTAACACGAAATTTGGTTTGAGTAACCTAGATTATCTCTAGATTAGTTGCTATAATTGGGTTCTACAGTTGGGAAAGTCTTGCTTCTCTGGTGCTTTGACCATTCAACTTGCAGAAATTATAGCCGGTTCAATAGAATTTATTGGATTCTTTATCATGGAATCGGGGCACTGCGCCCCATTTTATCTTTAGAGTTCTTGTTAGGGTGTCACTGCAGTCACAGTGCTGCCCTAGGGTAGTCATCACGTGCCACCTGACAGGATATCAGGTGGGTAAAGGATGAACTTGCTCCAGAACGACTTTCAGGACGTCGTCCGTACTGGTTACATTGCGCAAACATCCGAATTACCCCAGAAGATGCCGGTAAATCTTGGCATCAGGGCGATGTTCCTGCACTCTGTACTAGATGTGTCCTTGGAAAGTTACGTTTTCTCTTTTATCAAAGATGTTTATGTTTGAACCAAGAGTTGGCCATGGATGACATATGTGCCATCTGTTTCCAATTGTGTCTCCGGGTTGTTGCAAATTCTTTTCCATAAAATCCCACGCTACATTGCCAGTGTTCTAGTACAAACAAGTCTAGTGGAATTAATCTCTTATTCTTTTCGTTTTATCTTACGTTTAGTAGTAGATATTCTTAGTTTCATTGATATTTTGAATCGTCCGGAAGACGGCGCAGATTATTCTCCGTCCTCTTCCGAAAATATTCCATTAATATCGTGACAAATTGTGGTACGGAAAGTCCGCATCACTCTTGATTGGTATCCTGAAGGACCTATCTACAGGCCTTAGTATACTTTAGAATCTGATTTGTGGCAGTGAACTTACGTTTCCCTGCCGGCTGTACGTACGCTTGGGGCCCAGAAAGGGACCCTTTGGCACGACATGCTGTCGCATTTGCGAAGTTCAAATCTAGAGCGGCTAGTACCAACCCCAGTGGACATGCATCCCCGGGTAAACACTGCTGTTTCTATCATTGAACTCTCATCCAAACTTACGTTATCTCATATGTGCCGCTCTCTAGAGCAGCGTGCTGGTGCAGGCTGGGAAAA
>CEWG01043100.1_pt1 | contig 21634 bp, 12 predicted proteins | sample 361411 | NCBI WGS metagenome assembly CEWG01 (sample SAMEA2622173, study PRJEB7988) | marine metagenome | biome: marine biome (ENVO:00000447); feature: surface water layer (ENVO:00002042); material: "saline water (ENVO:00002010), including plankton (ENVO:xxxxxxxx)" | depth 5 m | reverse complement strand
TTATTCCAAGATATTATACCTTGTTGCATCCAAGTTGGCAAATTTTCGTAGGCAAGTTGTAATCTACCTAATAAATCTCTAGCAGTTGATGCTTTGTTTGCTAGTATTGCAACATTAACGTTATCATTAAAAACTGCATAATGAAGAAGATATGATACACAAGTTGTGGATTTACCTGTCTGTCGAGGCATTTTACAGATATTAAATCTGTTTCCATGGAAATTTTCTAATAACTTTTGTTGAAATGGGTACAACTTAAATGGTTGTAATCCATGATCAAGAGTTACTATCTTTATATAATTGATTGCAAAATATACGGGATCTTCTCTACACTTTATAAATTCTACAATTTGCTCTTCAGTGAAGTTAATAGGAGTATTCGCTTTTTTCAGATTTGGATTACCCAAATATACATTATCACTCATAGTAACTCCTATGTCATTTCATTAGGTAAATGCTTTACTTCTTTTTTGGGAAGTAAACCATTAACATGTTTATCATGCTCTATGGTTTGTTGTGCAAGATTTACCATTTTCTCCAAGTTTTGAATCCTTTTTTCAAGATTCTTCACTTTCGGATCCAGTCCATCTTTGCCAGATTGTGTTTTCTTGTCCAAGTTTTGTTCTCCAGTCGTAATGCGATAACTGAAGTTTCTCACTTGCAAGAAGATCACTGCCTATCCCTTTTGAAGGTTTTAAAGGTTCGGTACTAACAACATCTATAAAATCTGCATAATGCTTACCATTAGCATCTTCTACAGATACAGAATTAATTTCTTCTTTCTGCATATAATTAGCAGCAGAATCCATTTTATCTGTTGATGTTGTTATCTTTGCTTGAACCCATGCAGGTATATTTTTCTCTTTCTTGCCTAATGCTTTTTTCAATTTGGCAACATTTCTTTCAGTTCTAGATAACTGCCTATGTGCCATTGAAACTTCGTGATCTGTTTTCTCCTTTTCTTCGGAGACATCTTTTTTGACTAATAATCCATCGGGTTGTACCATGCTACCCTCTGGAATTGGCTTACATTTTTCATCGGTATTACAATAGTAATAACCTTTCTTACAGGATTTCATGCGTAAGTTTAAGTCTCTGATGTATTAGTATTTATCATTCCTTGCTTTAGTAACTTCGCTAGATCCGAAGTTGAACCAACATATAAAGCATTATTTGTTACGTTATTTGTGGTTGTTTTAGGTTTATCTTCCTCTAAATCTTTTATTTTTTTCTGTAAATCTAGTAACTTATCTGTAGTATCTGCAACACTTTTGATTAATTGTCCTGCTACTTCATATGCTCTTGCACTAGCACCTTCTTCAGCAACTTCCATGATTCCATTGATTGCTTCCTGTCCTTTTTCAATTAGAGAATATAAATTACCTCTTGTGTACTCATAATCTTTTTGAATATCTTTATCATCAGATTTTTGAGTTTTTACAATTTTCATCTCTTTAGGTTCTGCCTTTACAATATCAGAAGCAGTGTTAAGAGCTTTATTTAATTCGTCAAATGTGTCTTCCATTTACTTTCCATCCTGAAAAAATTCAAGTCCTTCAGAGAACCCAAAATCATCGCCTGGACCAAGTAATGCATCATCAACAGTGTTTATAACACCATCATTATTCTTATCTTCTACTGCTTTTGGTGTAACTGTATATCTCATTTCTCTCTTTGCAGTTGTAGGATCAGTATTTGTGTAGTAATCAACTTCAACTTTCTTGATAAGACCTGTTGCATTATCAGCAATTTTACCGAATAAGTATGTCTTGGCAGTAAAGTTTAGAGTATAAATTAATGCTCTTCTTGTAGCAAAATCTCCTTCATAATCATCTACAAAAGAAACATTATTTAAAACTATAGGTATATCTCTTTTTTCTCCGATAGAACTAATTAAATCTATAGTTACATTGAGAGATGGTTGGAAAAATGGTAATATTTGTTCTACAATCTGTAATGCATCATCATTTAATTTACAATATACATTTAACTCAAACCCAATATTATAGGGAACAGGCATAAAAACTTTTCTCATTGTATCAGATGCTTTATCAACTGCTCTGAAAGTCTGAGTTAATCCTGTTTTTCTAGTTCCATCATAAGTTAAAGATGTCATTTCAAAAGACATTCTTGGTAAAGTTATTGCTACTGCTTTATTCAACTGAGATTGTTGAGTAAGTCTTGCTAAAAATTTCTGCCTTGGGGCATATGCTAATGGAACTCTCATTTCGTCAAGAAGAGCACCTGTTTGTCCATCAAAATGTTTAACATAAACATTATTGAACAATGTTCCGAAAGATACAATTGTCTTTCGCATTATTTCGTGGTAGTAATGACTTCCTAACATTAAACTTCACCAAATGGGTTAACTTCTGTAAAATCTAAAATCATATCTGCCTCTCCCTCAAACAAATCATTTTGATCATAATCATCTATATTTTGAACTGATCCTGCTGCAGGTACTTCAGAGAGTAGCATATACTTATCTAAAACATATATAGCACCTGAAGATTGTCCAATAAGTTTCTCTCCTGCAAAGAATGTTCCATTTTCTTGTCCAACTTGTAAAACTCCTTCATCCTGATCCCAATTCTTAACTCTTGCACTTACGCTAGAACTTGAACCAATAACAACTTCATTGAACCAGAATGTTCCATATCCTACATTTCCAGAAAGTGTTGCAGGATCTTGTACTAATACTGTTGCTGGTCCAAGATAACCTGCACCTGGACTGGTGATATTAACACGTTCAATATCATTAGCTGCATCATCAAGAACGATAACACCAGTAGCAGTTGAAAATCCAGACTCTCCATCTCTATCTCCAATAGTATTAGCAATGCTTACTGTGGGTGGTACAGTATATCCAATACCTGTTTTAGTAAATGTTATACTAATAATCTCTCCACCAGAACTAACATTTCCAAATCCTTCTGCAGTTTGACCAAGTGGAGGATCAATAGTGACACTAGGAGCGGATAGATATCCTCCACCCATAGTTAGAATTTCAAATTCACTTATTTGACCAAAACCATTTAACTTAGCTCTACCAGTTGCTGTAAACTCAGCAGGTGTTCCAGTTGGAGCACCAACTGATATGGTTGGTACTGTCAAATAACCTGAACCAGAAGATCCTATAGAAACACTATTTACAAAACCCTCGCTGATTGTTGCTGTTGCTGTTGCTCTAAAATTAGTTGCAACACCAATAGGTGTGTCTATAACTGCAGAATTTATAGCAGTTACTATTCCTGTTAAAGTAGAACTACTATTAACTAAAGATGCTACTCTTCCATTTTCAATAGTTGCATCAATACTTAGTTCTTGTTCAGAACCTATTTCATTTTCAAAATCATCATATGTAATTGTATTAGAATCTATAGTATAAGTAGCGATTCCACTTGTTGGTGGTAGAGATGATCCTGATCCAATAATTATAGTTGAAAATATATCATCTACAACAATACCACTATTAAGTGAATTCTTAAGAATAGGTGGAGTTAAATTTGCATTAGTTATAAGTTCTTTATCTCCTGCTAATGGGAAGAATACACTTGAATAATCTCCACCATCTACTGATAGAGAAATTTTCTGAGAGCCAAATTCATTTTTTGATTCCACATAAGCATAATGCCAAGCATCATCTCTTACAGATCCACCAACAGTAGATGCAATAGATACTGTTCCAATACCTAATTCAACATTTCCATTAACATTTATCCTTAAGTTGGTATCTTCTGCTTTACTGCCATTAGTATTTTTATTTAATTCTAAAAATGTCGAAATACCTGTTGTAGAACTTTGAGTTTTAAAGAATAATTGGACAACACCTTCAGCTCCAAGAGTAGTTTGATTTTGATGTGTTAAATTTTTATCATTATCAGCATCAATTAGTTTCCACGCAACATTTCCATATTTTGGAGATGTAGCATCAAAACCTGCAGATAATGCGAGATATTTTATAGTTAAAGTTGGTGGACTTAGATAATATCTACCCGCACTGGTTAAACTATAAGAAAATGTAGTTATACCTAGATTAGAAATATAAGAAGTACTTGCAGTTGCTGTAGATGCAATTCCAGTAGGAGCATCAACTGTTAATATTGGATTTCCAGTATAGAATTGTCCAGAAGAAGCAATAGATACAGTCTCTAAATTTTCATTAGAATTAATTGTAGCAGAAACAACTGCAGTTGATGCAACTCCAGTAGGAGCAGATAATGTTACTGCAGGTTCTACGCTATACCCTATACCTGCATTATTAACGGAAAGACTTACTAATTTTTCATTTGCAATTGCTGTATTTGCTGTTGCTTGTACAAATCCAGAACCAGATGGGGGAGTTATTGTAACTCCAACTTTTCTTTGTGGTGCATAATTACTTCCACCATCACTTAAAGTTATTCCAGTAACTATATTATTTGAGATTACTGCTGTTCCAGCTGCTCCAGTAAATGTAGGACTTCCAAAAGTTAAGAGAGGAACATCAGTATATCCATCTCCAGAAGAAAGAATAATTGCTCTACTTATACCTTGTCTGAAGGTTTCTATACCTACAGTTGCAGCTGCACCAACACCTCCACCACCAGTAATTGTAACTGTTGGTTCCTCTGTATATCCTTTACCTGCATCAGTCAATACAATTTCTTTTATTGATCTTGCACCTCCAATAGAAGTTGTAATTGCAACTGCTTTAGCAGTTCTACCACTACCAGGTGCATCAGAAAATGTTACTGTTGGTGTTGAATGATATCCGTATCCTTGATTATTTAAGAATATATCTCTTACATAACCAGTTGCCATGTCAACTCCAATAGTTGCAGTATTTCCAAAACCAATCATTTTAAGATTGATAATTTCTCCTATGTTGGATACTTTATTATCAATTGTTTCTATACCAGTATCAATAACTTCGTTTTCATATTCAAAGAGTTCACATTGCAGTTCATAAACATAATTCTTTTGTAATTGATAGAATGGATTTTCATGCTCTACAAATTTAACTTCAAATAATCTACCTCCTAACGGAAAGTAAATTAGATCTCCTTCTCTAGGTCTATGTGCAAGTTCTGTTTCGTACGCATCTCCCTCTGCTAAAAATGGTGCAATATAATCCTCCCATCTTTCCTTAGATATAGTTACAACTAACTCATCCTTAAGTTGCATTCCAAACTTAGTTAATACATCTCCACCACCAGTATATCCATCATATGTGTTTACATATGCTTCTATTAAAAAATTATCATCAAATTCTGAAGATTGTATTTCTTGAAAAACTTGTTTTCTATTTTTTATCTCTCTTGGTAAATAATATACCTCAATACCAAACATCCTCAACTGTTCGTTGACGAGATCTTGTACAAGTCTTTGTTCTGATGCAGATCCTTGGAGGAAAAATGGATTTAAAGGCATTATATTATCCTATCAAATCTAATGGAGGTAACTCATAAGTTGATGACATTTGTTCTCTAAGTTCATTAACTTCTTGGACACCATCTTGATATATTTCTCTACCATTAAATTCTATTCCACCAGGTAATTTTACTCCTCTAAATTTAATTAAATTTTGTCCCCATTGTTTTTTGATAAGGGCAGTGCAATATCTCTTTAAAAAACTATCATTGAAAACATTAGTGAAAGTTGAAGGATCTAATACTCTGTAGCAATCAAGGACAATATATTGATCCTTATCCTGAGCTTCCCAATCAATATCAAGATATAATCTATTTTGTCTTTTATTAAATCTTACTTGCTTATCAGGTGTTAATAGGAAATCGATATCTTCTAAGTATCTCTTTGTCATTGAATACTGTAGCAATTCAACTGAATTGAAGAAATATAAGTCGTTTAAAAATAATTGATATTTAATACTAAACATACCTCCAGAAATGGTGCTAGTATCAAATTTAAATATTTTTTCTATACCAATTACAGAATCTGGAACATTTATATAATTTGCATTTTCATACCAAGTGCTACTTCCGTAACCTCCTTTAGCAGTTCCAGTTGTAGATGCCATGCCAGTTCCACCTGGAGGTTTTGCTCTTCCTCTATCAAGATCATCTTGCGTAATTAGATATTTTAAAAACATTCTCTCGACACCATCAAAGTGTCTTTCTTGGAAATATTGAATTGCATCATCTACAATATCATCAAGTTGTTCGTCTGATACATTAATTTCAAGAACAGGTGCACCAAGTCTCCTCAAGCAATGATCTATTAACTCTTGTTTGGTAGCGGGCTTTGCCATTAGTTAGAAATCTCCTTCATCCACACTATTTATTATTTTTGGTTTAGTTTTAGACTTTGATTTAGGAGAAGTAACTATTTCTTCTTCTTTTTGTGTCCTTTCCAACTCTGCTCTTTTTAATTCTACTACGACTTCTTTTGCATGTTCTAACTCTTTAAGCAAGTCATTAACTTGTTTATTGAGAACTTCAATAGTATTATTATTATTTGTAACTCGTGCTTCGAGTGCTATCACTTGAGCAAGTAAATCCGCAGATTTTCGTTGATAAGTTTGCAACAAAACCTGATAATCCAATTCATTATTTGGCATGACTAATTATTCAGTTGTACTATTTATAGTATTAGAATGAACCCCCGTCAACGGTTATATTCTGTAAAACTCTATTACTACCATCGTGTGCAATTACAGCAGACTGCCCTGCAGCATCATTAACAAATAATCCACCAACTTCAAAGTTTGCGTAAACAATCTCTGTCATAACATTTGCAGATTCAGTAACTGATGATGCAACTGCAACTCTCTGAGCAGAATCATCCCAGTATACTGCTGCTGTTTTAGCAGTAGAACCTGTGTAGTAGTGCATTATCATACCTACATCAAGGTTACTATCTGTAGATGGTGCTACTAAGTTTCCTCCACTATTAACAAGTCCAAGTTCGATTATTGGATCTTCAACTTTAAGTGCTTCAGTGTTAACAATAAACTGAGAACCTAAAACTGTAATATCTCCAGTAACTGTAACACTACTTGCAAAACTTACATTACCAGTGCTATCAGCAAGTGATATTGCATCGCTTCCATCAGCTGCTTTAACAGCACCTGCTTGTATAGTTGGAACACTTAAAGTATCTGAGTTTGCATTGTACTTAAGTTGTGGATCAACGAACATAGTCTGTCCAAGACCTGTTGCTGATAAATCTCCTGCAGATGCGTTTACAAATGATAAGTATCTATCGTTTGAATCTGAAACAGAACTAACATCAATAGAACTTGATCTTTGTGCAGTTGAAATAGAACCTGAAATAGTACCGTTAATTTGTCCAGTAACTATCAAATCAGATGTAACTCTTACAACATCAGTTCCAGTAGCAGCTCTTAAATATAAATCTCCAGAATTTGTACTAATAGTATTAGCATCTACTGTAGCAATACCGATATTACCTGCAACAATACCCTTTCCAGGTCCGTGTGTAGCAGTAATACCATTGGTAAATGTAGACATTCCTGTTACATTCTGCTGTGCACTAATATCAATAGTATTAGAAGAGGCATCTAATTTTAGATTTCCTGCAGAAGTATTGATTGTTGTGTTATCAACAACACCAATTTGAACTTCTTTAATGGTTGCACTACCTGTAACTACCTGACTACCTCTTACAGTCTGAGCACCTTTTATTTCTTGTGTAGCATCAACAATAACTTCATTATTCTGAGCATCAAGAATTAAAGGACCATTATCAGAGTAAATTGTACGTTCTGAAGTTACAGCAACCTGAACAGTTCCAAAATCACCACCATTTGTAGCAGTAACAATACCACTTAAACTAGCATTAGCAAATGTCTTACCTGCAGACTGATCACCAAGATTAAAGGTATTATCAGTTTCTGGTAAAATGTCTCCTGAAATATCTGCATTTATAGTAACAACGTCTGTCTCAGCATTACCAAGATTTACGTTACCATTAATGGTTGTTGCACCTTCTAAAGTAGATGTTCCAGTAACACTTAATCCTGCACCAATATATGCGTTCTGTCCTACACTTAATCCACCTTTAATATCTACAGCACCTGTTCCTAAAGCATTTGTCTGTTGATTACTTGCAAATGTTGTAATACCTGTAACACTTAATCCTGCACCAACATACAAATCTCTTGCAATTCCTGCACCACCATCAACAACTAAAGCACCTGTTTGTGATGAAGATGAGGCAGTAGTATCATCTATGTTTAAAGCACCAACAAAAGTACCAATTCCACCAACTTTTAAGTTAGAACCAATATTTGCTGATAACTCTACACCAAGACCACCCTCAGTTTTTAATGCACCTGTATCTTTGTCTGATGAATTAGTGGTATCAGTAATATTAACTGCACCTTGGAAAGTTGATAAACCTGTTACATATAAAGCACTTAAAGTAGTCTGTGTTAATGAACTAGACCAAGAAAGAGTACCTTGAGCGTTTGTTACTAGAGTTCCACCATCTACTGGTGTTTCTGGAAAAACATATGTAGTAACACCTGATAAAGTATTCGGTGCTCTTAATGCAATTCTATTAATTCCGTCTCTATCTACTAAATTTAATCTTAACGAATCTATACCGTCTTCTCTAGTCCAATATCTTGACGCTCCTAAGAATTTATTTCCATTTGAGGTTCCATCCAAACCCACATAGAAATCGTATTTGTCAGTAGAAAAACCTGGTTCACCCGCATTTAACGCAGGTAAACCTGCATACGTACCTCGTTTAAACTGAATAACAGCGGCTGCCATTTAATTATGCCCTCGCGTAATAATAGTCTTTATTTCACTTTATGCATTTAATCTAAAATGTATTTATAAGATAATTTACCAAACACCACCATCCATATCAATATTAGCACTTCTGCTAGTATCTGTATCTAATGCATCTAAGAACGCATCTGGTAATCCACTGCTTCCAATTACTGTTCCAATAGTTGAAGCTGCTGATGTTAAAACAACATCTGGATCTACAAATTCATATTTTTGAGTGTTAGCATTATATGTTAGAACGAATCTATGTGCTTGAGTAGTGGTATCTACATCAGACACATCTGATAATTTACTCCCTGAACCAGCCAATGAATTTGATGCAATAACCTTGATAGCATTAGTTGCTCCAACTCTTGCTCTGATACTTGACATTTAAATTACTCCTTCTCTAACTATGGAGAGTAACCATAAGTTACTCCTTCTCTTACTAATGCACTTCCCTCAATAACTCTTGTTCTTTCATAAGGAGATGAGGTTTTTGCTATAACAACGTCATAAACTTGTCTTCCTGCTTTTAATGCTCTTGTTTGAGTATCAGTTAGTGCAAGAGATATAAGTCCGTTAGTAGCATTTTCAATGGTCGCAGTAAATGAAGTTGAATAATAATCAGTAGCTGCAGGATGTTTTTTAATCTTAGCGGCTATTGAATATCCTGTTAAGTCAAAAGCGGAATCTCCCTGTGTATTAGCAAGGTTAAATGTCTGATAAAAATCAGATCCTTGATTGATCACGAGATTAGCAACATATACTGCCATTGAATATACTTAAATATAATTTCTAGTTGTAATTATTTAGTTTTTAGTCAATTCACTTAGTAGTTTCTTTATTTCACTTAATTCATTCTTTACTTCTTCAAGTTCTTTTTTATCGTTAATTCTTCTTTTCTTTTCAGAAAGATACTGAGAATAACCCTGTGTATCTTTATTTACTATTGCACCAGAATTTGCATCTCTGTATAAATTCTTTTCACCTTCAACTCTAATTAAATCAGACATTATGCTAACGCGATTGCACGGAGGTCTTTAAATCTAGGTGCTCTTGCTTCATTAGAACCATTCATAACGATCTTAATTTGATATCCTGTAAACTGTTCAAGATTATCAATACTAAATTGATATTCATTAAACTCATTCAAATTACTTGGTGCAACAAGTGCATCTGATCTTCCACTGTTTTTAGAGATATCTATTACTGTATCTCCGAATCCATCTAAATCAGTATCATTCATATTTTCAAAACCAGGAAATAGTATGTAACTTTGTTCTACTTCGCTAGAGTCTGCTTTGAATAATCTGTATAGAACTCTAAAGTCTGCAGACGCATCTCTATATGCTGCTACGAATACTTTAAGAGAAGTTGCAGGTTGCTCAAGACTTACTCTGTTAGAAATATAAACTGCTGCATGTGGATCTCCACTAAGTTGATTTGATCTAGAATCATTTACATAATCTGTAATTGGTTGATTCAAACGATTTCTTCCAAAGATTGCAAATGCTGTTTGTGTATCAATCGCAGGAGATAGATTAGGATCATCTGGATCTCTAGACATAGAGACTCCAACAGTTAGAGAACGATTCTTAGGTAGTGCAGTTAATCTGGTAGTTTCATTTACCTGTGAACAAACTATCCTTGTAGTAGCAAGATCATTCGCAGTGTTTATTTGAACTGCTTCAAAACCTTGATCTATGAATGATGGTTCTGAACCACCTGCACTTGTTCCACTAACAGTTCTAATAGTTCCAGTAACACTAGATGATCTACCAGGTGTAATAATATCAAATTGAGGTTGAATTCTATTGAATTGAATGTTTCTTGATACTTTAATATCTTTTCCTCCCACTTGAGATTCATCTCTAAAGTTAAGAGTTCTTTCTCCACTTGATCTACCACCTCTATCAAACTCTACATGATAAGTATCAATGTCTCTGAAGTTAGATAAACCACTTGCCATATTATGCTGAGTGTTTATTCGAGTTAAGGAAACATCTCCAACTTCATATTTGTAAACAGGATCATTTATAAAGTGTTTTTGTATTGCAGTTCCATCTACACCACGAGTTGCAATTCCAAGTTGTCCACTTCCGATACTATTATAGAAAATAATTTCATTATTAACTTTTAGATATCCTGAAGCAGTTGTTATACCTTCAAAGGTTGAATATGAAGTTGTATCAGCAAGAGATATTTGAGTGTCAGTTATTTCAAGATCAACTGAAAGAGTTGTTGGTGAAGTATCTGGTGCTACTCCCTTAATATCAACTATATTATTATCAGCACTCATGCCATGATTATAATGATTTACTTCTACAACATTACCACTAAACAATCCACCAACAGCAGTAGAACTAGTAACTTGAGTACTTGCTAATGATACACCAGGTGTGTCATTTACATATATTTGTAAGTTACCACCAACAGTAAAGTTATCTCCTTGAACATTGGTTAGATAAAGAGTATCAACGTCCATTACATCTCTAATAGACATTTGTACTCCAGAACCTTTGTTTCCTACATCACCAGTTACGATTCCTACAGAGTCTCCGACTGCCCATCCATTTCCAGTTTGAATACCTAATGTATTCAATACAATTCCATTTAGAGTTCCATCTGCGTTAAAGACAACTGTTTTTGCTCTAAGATTTCTTCCTCTACCTGTTATTGGATATAAACCAACATCTGTATATGTTCCTGAAGAATAACCAGTTCCAACGTTTGCAGTTGTAATACCTGTAAATGAAACACCTCCACCTACATTTTCAATAAAACCATTTGCAAGAGATGCACTTTGTTTAACTCTTGCACCTTGTACTAATTGATTTACAACAGCAGGTAGTATTGAACTAGTGATACCTACATCAATCTTTCTAGGATAAATTTTAACTGCATCTGGTTGTAATCTAGGTACATTTTCATTTACAGTTTCTAATGATGGATTATAGAAGAATGCTGTTCCTGAATTTGGTACAAAGTTCGCTTTATAAAGTTTGAACTTCATATCTTCAAATTGGCTAGCAGTCCATATAGTTCCATTTTGAGACTTGAATAAACTACCACCGATATACTGTCTAGTTACCATAACTGCTTCGGCATCAGGTAGATTCTGTCCGTTTACAGTTCTTTCTCCCATCTGAGCAATCCAGACTTCATAATTATTTGTTGTAGGTGCAAGAACAACGATTGCATATTCTCTTCCCTGCTGTAAATAAACAGGAGATGGGAATTTAACATTTGTTGCAACGGAAGCATCAGTAGAAGTTGTTATATCAGTTGGATATAAAACTGCTCTAGCATATTCATGAACTAACCTGTCTGTTGGAGTTCCAAGTTCAACTTCTCTAATTTCAACAAACACTTTTTCATTTTCGTCCTTACTTGAGAAGAATAAGTCTACAGATGTTAAAAATGCTCCTGATTCATCCACTGTAAATGATTGTGCTAGTGGATCTTTTCCACCTCTCCTTCTTCTTCTACGACGTTGACGAACTGTTTGGATAACAGTATCTTGTCTAAAGGTTTCAACTATTCCACTTGCAGAGTATCTTCCTTCTCCATGACTTATCAATATACTACCAGGTAACTGTTCAGCATCAGAAATGCTTGTAGTTACTCTAAATGTTCTATCTCCTGCTTTAATTCTAACTGTTGGAGGTGGAGTTGTATTTGGATCTCTAATGAAGAATGTTCCTACTAAGTCTCCAAATGTATCAGTAACTAACCTTACATCGCTAACAGTTGCTGTAGCACCACTGTCTGCCCCTACAAGAGTCATTCCAGATGTTATATACCCAAAGTAAGATCCTTGTGCATTTGCAGCAAGAGAGCGTGTATCAACGTTAACTGTAGTTCCTGATGCTGAGTATTGAGTACTTAATATTTCAGAAGTATTATATGGGTTTGCATTATATGTTACATTTGGATCGTTATAAGGACCTTCTTTATGATCAGGTCTTGCAGTTCTAAATGTTATTAGTTTTTCAGATCCAACAAATCCCTCTACAGTTTCTCCAACAGCAAATGTGCCAGATACCATTGAAACTTCAATAAGTTTAGGTACAACATCGATACCTGATATTCCGTCCATAAACGGATAGAATCTTGAAACAGGTCTTAAACCTCCAGCTTGGAACTGAACGTTCCTTGAACGCATGAAAGTATCAGGTAAACTGCTAACAAAAATATCCTCTAAGAATGTTCTTGCTGTGTTTCCAGTTTGTCTTCTTTCTCCACCAGGTACAATAACAGTTCTTGTCCAATTATCTGTTGCAGGAGTTAAGACAACTCTTCCAACAAACTCAACCATGTTGAATGGGTTAACATTTTCAGATCTAGATGCTAGTGGTTGCTCTAACCAGTTAGTTTCATCATATCTTAATGTAATTAAGTCTCCAGTTTTTTGTACATTAGAATCAAGTAAAGTTAAATCTTCGCTAAGATCTGCAGTTGAAGTATTAACATTAGATGCAAATGCAGGTTCTAATTCTAAAGAGTATACATCAATTGGAGTATTTAATTCTTTTCTTCCACCATCTACATCTGCTTTTGCATCAAAGTTTCTAATTTCCATTCTTTGATTATCAGCAAAATCATCAACAAAGAATCCAGATTTAAATCTGTTTAAACCTTGAGCATCTTGAACTTGTAAAGTAGATGTATTTAATTCTAGTAAACTTAATGATGTAACTGTTTCTAGAGTCTTAACTCTATCTTCGATTTTACCAATATCTTTCATGGTAAATCGTTTGTTATCAATTACATTTACTTGAGCATCATCAGGATGGAAAAGATATGGTGGGAATTGAATAACCGCAAGTGTCATCGCATCATTAATGCTTGATGGTTCTTTTGGATTTTCAGCAGATGTTCCTTTTACAACAGAAATATTTCCTTCAACATCTAAAATGATTTTATCAATTCTTCCTAAGTAATATTCAACACCTAATACTGAACTTTCATTTGGTGCAGAAACTAATGTTGTATTTACACTAGATGTTCCAAATGTACGACTTGCAAAATCGAAAGGAGATGCAGAAGGAGCTGCGGTGCTAAAATCAGCAACTCTTGGTCTGAAATCAAGTATGTCTGTTAATCTAGTTCCATCTACTAATGTTGGTATGTCTTTACTATATCTTTCTTCGGGATAAGAATTAACAGTATAGAAGTCTCCATTGTCATTAGCAGGAACTACGTACCTATCACAAATTACTAATAATTTTCTGGAAGGTGAAAGTGCTTGATTATTTCTTATAAGTTTTGAATAATCGTAATATTGTTCTTTCTGTCCACTATCAAGAGTAAATCTATCAGTAATATCAAGGTAACTACCTTGTGTCATAGATTGTACTGAAGTTACGATTTGAGATTCTTCAAATGTAACTGTTTCTCCAACTTGGAAATTATTTGCATTTAAAGGAGCATAACCAATTTCAGTTGTAGATTGTTTTTGTACAACTTGTGCTACAGCATTACTCTTACTACCAACTATTTTTTCTCCAACAATAGCATTTACATCCAATCCTAAACCACTAACAAATTGAAGTGTATTTAAAGTTGGTGTTTGTTTGTTTAGAGATTCATATACTTTAATTATTTTAACAACATCTGGTGTGTTTAAAGATACTTCTCTATCCTCCACTCTTAAACCATAGTAGAAGGTAGTTGATAATCCAGTTACTGATGTACTAACTCCAGAAATAGATTTGTCTATAACAATTTGATGACTTCTATCATATATTTTTTGCTTACTTTGTATACCTAGTCTCTTAATTGTATTGGTAATTGTTACATCACTTTGACTTGGTCTAAGACCAGAGAAAGTAATTGTAGTTCCATTTGATCCAAAACTAATTTGAGATGAATTTAGTGGTTCAAATGTACCATCAGTATAAGCAATACTGTAAGATTTATTTTCAAATGGTTCAAAAAATGCACTTGAAAAACCTATATTACCAGTATTCAAACTTAATACACCAGTTCCACTTGTACTTTTACCTGTTTCCTGATGCACTATTGTAAGAGTAGAGTCACTTAGATCTACAGATGCAACGTTTGGAGAAGATAGTTTAGAGTATAAGAAAGCATCTTTTTCATTTCTAATACTTGGTTCTCCTAATGAAAATGTAGTTGTAACTGTATCAATACCAACAACTCCACCATCATTAACTCCAGTTACTGTAGATACACCAGTTAAAGTTAAGAATTGAAGATCGCTTGATACTCCTACTACTCTAGCAAAAGTTTCTGATGTAAATCCATCTCTTTGATAACGAACTATAGAGTTAGTTGATATTCCACTAAATGTTTTTCCTGCACAAGATGCAATTCCTGTTGGTGAAATTGTAATTTTATCAGTAACTGAGAAATTTCTTGGTGTAATACTTTCAAGAACAGTATCTGCTGAGAAATCAGTAGTTATACCACCTACAGTTGAAAAAGTTTGATATATTGATTTAACATCTTTTACATTTTTTGCATCAATAGCAGCAATTGTACGTCTATGCTCTGAACTATCGTTAAGAGTAATTTGCTCTCCAACAATAAATTGTCCAGAAGTTTGAGTTAATTGTATTTGTAAGTTTCCTGCACCTGGAGAAGAAACAACAAAACCTGTAGCACCACTACTTAAACCTTTTACATAAGTTGAAGCAGGACAATATCCAACTGCAACTTCAGTGTTTAATGTTAGCGTTGTATATGTTTGAACGTCAAATAAGTAGAGATCAAATATAGAACTATCATTAGTATATGAAATATCTGATAATGAAAAATTATAAACTCTTGCTTGTCCTATAGTAAATCCATCCGCACCTGTTCCACCTTCTTTTCTACGACTTTGTAAGGTTACTACATTATTAGTATTGTTGATTCCAACAAAAGGTACTCCTTGAACATTATTAACTTTCAATAAATTACCCATTTTGAATGGGACAGATGCTCCTTGAAGATTAGTTGTATCTCTAGGTTTATCTACATCTAAAATCGTAGTTCCTGCAAAATCAACATCATAACCTCTAACATATGCTGTTCCTGACGAAACTCTAACACAAGCTAAATCTTCTCTAGGTTCATTGAGTTGTTCTGTCTTTTGCTGTTCAGTGAATATTCCATTATTTGCTATCTTATCATTTAAGCATTCTTCAACATCGATTGTAAAATCATTTACTGTGTAATCTCCAGACTCATCAAAAGTTCTCTTCGCAAAGTAATCTCTAATTACAGAATATGTCGATTTATCCTGTAATTTCTTTATTTCTCCATTAACTATTCTTATTAATTCTACGAAATTCTTATCATCAAAATCAGTTATTGCTTTTTTGCCTAATTTTGCAGTTAATTTTAATCTATCTGCACCTGGAGCAGCAAAGTTAGAAAATCCTCTAGCATTATCATATAAACTTGCTTCGTCTCCTGCAGAAACTAATTCTTCATTTACAACTAATCCAACTCTATATGATGAATCATTCTTATATGGATCTAATACAATTGTATCAGTTTGAACACTAGCAAATACCCCACGAATAAAATATATTCCATTAGAAACATGTACTGCTGATGAAGTTGCTGTAGCGTTTAGATCAAGAACAGAAGCAAAACTATCTCCTGCACTTATTGTAGTATTTCCATAAGTTACTGCATCCTCTGCAATTAAAGTTTCTCCATCAGAAAATGGTCTGAATTGAAAATCTCTATTAGAATTTAAATATTTTACATAAATTGTTGGAAATTCGATGCCATCAGTTGGTGGAAATACAACTTTCTGAATAGTTGCAGTTACACCAGAAGTTCCACCAGATATTTTTTTACCAATAAAGTTATTTAAATATATGTTCAAATCTAATCCAAAATGTGTTGGATTAATTTTTACTGCCTCAAAGAATCTATCATATGTAACTCCACCAGGAATTACCATAGATCCTTCTTTGAAAATATGGCTACCAAATGATTCAATCTGACTTTGCAGTATTGATTGTAAAGTCGTTAATTCTCTTGCTTGGATTGGGGATCCTGGTTTAAAGAGAACTCGATAAAAGTTATTCGCCTTATCGAAATCATCATAATATGGATTTATATTTAAATTGGTCTTTTGTGGCATCTTCTTAGAACTCTAGAATAATCTTAATGTCTTCTTTTTGCCTTGCATCTCTAGTAACTACTGGTCTATTATCCAAGTAAATTACATCACCCGACGTTTTATTTATCTCAGGTTCGGCAAGTCCCTTCGTAAATTGCATTCCAAGGTTGATATTCTTATTACCAGATGGGTTTGTGGTAATTCCAGTGTATCCATTATCAATTTTTCCAGAGAATCCATCGCTTGTAAAAACAGTTGGACCATCAGGATCAAAGGAATATCTCCTACCTTCGCTACTTACACCAACATAATCTTGTTGATCAAATGTTGTTGGATGGAAGTTTTGAGATCTGTCTTGGAAAAACTTAACAACTTTTGTAGTTTCATCATATGATGCAACATACCCTTCAGCAGTAACATTATTACCATCAACTGTTACACTTTGAGTTATTTTTTTACCAATAGTTAGGAAATTTTCTCCCGTAATAGTTCCATCATCTAATAATTTAATAGCATTTGTTCCAGAAAACTGATTTTCATTGAAAACGTTAGGGGAATTTGCTCTTAAAGGATTCTTAACTACAGAAATTTGTGCAAATGCGGTATCTGTTGGAAAATCTTTATCAGAATCATCAAATCTTGCATATAATAAAACTCTATCAGTACCTAATTCTTTATAGAGATCATGTCCATGTCCTTTTGATGGTGGAATAATAGGAATTAACTTAGCAGGGTTAGGTATACTACCTACTGGTTGTAATGTTCCTAAATCAACCATTGCATAACTATAACCTTTACCACCAGATGAAATAATAGCATCTGTTATCCTACCAAGACTATCTACGGTTACAACTGCTTTTGCACCTGTACCATCGCCAACAATAGGAACTTCTCCTCCTGCATAACCCGCACCAGGATCTTCAATAAAGATATGTTTTATTTGGTTTTCATTCAAATCTGAATTACCATTCTCTCTTACTGCTTGAATTTGAGAGTCAGTTGAAGTTGACCAATCATTAGGAACAGAAATATATTCTGTAGAATCAAATTTAATAATATCGCTTGGTGCAACAGTGAATAAGTACTTCCATACATATCCATCTCCACTTTCTCCTGCTTTAGATGGTTCTAAGTCAGTGAAGAATGGTTCATCTTCTGAACCTTTACCAGTGGAATTGATACCAGAGGAACCATTGTTAATACAAACGTAGACTCTGAAATCGCTATTCATTACATAATATTTTGCATCATAAAGTCTTGTTGAGGAAGTTTCAGGAGACTTATTATCAGCACTATAATCGTGTCTGAATATTTCATAAGTGGTTCCACGTTTCCAGTTAACTCTTCTTATTAACCTTCTAATATTAGAAGTACCGAGTTTTTTACCAAATAGAATAGTATCTTGTGAATGATTAATATAACTAAAATTATCTGTAGGATCAGGTGTTGCACTATCCCAGTTTGTTGCTCTACCAAAACCAACTGCATCAGCTGGATTTGCTAAACCCACGGTAATATAATATGAGTTACTGGTATTACCTACCGACTCAATAAAATTGTTCGCGTTTAATATTCTAAATTGGTCAGTAATTATTGCCGACATTGTTTGACAGTTTTCTTTCTATTTATTACATTAATCTGGGAGAGTTTTTCTGATCGCTCCATTATCTCTCAAACCGTAACCTCTTCTTTGAATTAGAGGGTATGTTGAGAGACCTGCAGTAACAGTTCTACCAGAGATTCCTATTGCAATAGGTTCAGAAGTTCTTACCAAATTGGCAACTCTTCCCCAAGAATAGTATCCGTTAGGATTATATATCGAAGTTCCAAGTGTCTGTATGCCAGTAGTTACTGTATCAGACTTAATATTACATACAATTTCATTTGCAACAGGAATTTGATGAACCCTATAAATGTTATCAACAAATTCTGTTCCTACTCCGATAATATCATTATTATGTGTGTAAATTGAGGTAACTCCACTTCCAACTGTTGTATCAGTAACAACAATATGATAACCAACTTGTAAATCAAGAGTCTGATCGGTAAAGAATTTGATCGCTAAATCAGTTCCAATACCTGCGACTGTTGAAATACCTGTTATGATACCAGTATTACCTTGAACAGTTTGAATGTTTCCTACCACCTCATTTAATGGTCTTGGTTGAGGTATAATGATTTGAGGAGCAACAGGCAAATTAAGTGAGTTTGTGTATCCAAGACCTACATTAGAAACACTTATTGATGAAACCGATCCATTTGTAATGGTAGCAGTTCCTGTTGCTGTTGTACCAATACCCACTCCGATAAACTTAGGAGATGAGAATTTAATATCAACAGTTGCTGTTGTATAACCAAAACCTGTATTAGTTATGGTTGTTGCAGTAACCTTTCCACTTGAATCAACTGTTGCAGTTGCAGCAGCAGAAACAGTATTAATATCATCTAATACAACAGCATCTACGTATGCGGTTACTACACTAGATTCATTTTCTTCATAATTAAAGAATTGTCCATTATCAAGAAGAATATCAGTATCTCCAATATTAACATCTCTGATAATTCTTGAAGTTGGGAATACCATTCCCTCAATAGAATCTCTTGCTTTGGAAACTTTTCTTCCATTAATGAAGAGATCTCTCTTCTGCTTAGTCCAATTAACATTTCTATCATTGAACTCATCAATACCAACATCACTGTAAACATTGGTTTCAATTCTATCTGAAGCTGCTATATCATAAACAATTCTATCTTCAGACTGATTTACAGATGTTGAAACACCTGTTGCCTTTCTAACAGTTAGAGAATCTCCAACTTTTATTGTTTCTGAGATATCAGTTTCTACACTATCGATATTTCTAGTTCCATTATAGAAGAATATAGAAATATTATCTTCTACTTTTGGTGGTTCAAGGAATTGTATAGAAGATCCTCCATCAAATAGATATGCTTTTGAAGGTTCTTGTAAAACTCCGTTAATGAATACTATTAATACAGCATCAATATCAATTAGTAATGAATCTACATCATTAGTATCTTTTTGGAAACTAACCAACTCAGCATTATAGAATAGTGGGAATACTGTTCTAACACCATCTTGAAGATTGCTAATAGGATCAATAAAGTCTAATTGTCCAAATTGCCAAGATGCAAACTTATCAGAGAATGTCTCAACAACTTCCAATTCAAATTGTTTTAGTGGTGCTCTCAGTCCTTTTGCTGTTACTAATCCAACAGGTCTAAATGTGTCTCCAAGTTGGAATGCATATCCTGCACCTTTAATTGAGAAATCAGAAACTTCAAAGAACTTAGCAGGAGCAAATGATTTCTTAGATGTTACTGTACCAAAACCGATAGCACTAGTAACAATACCAACGAATGAATTAATTGCTGATCTTACGTTAGCACAACCATTAGGATCTGTGTTATATCCAACAGCAGGATCTGCTGTAATTGTTAGATCAAATACCTGATCTCTTGTTGTGTAATCAGACTTACCAATCGCTACGTTATTAATAACCTTACCTGCTAAATCGCGAGCAGCATGGAATACAAATATTGATTCTTCCTCTTCTCCTGCAACATGTGCACCTGTAATATACAGATTAGCAGCATTCCATGTTTCATCATTACCACCAAACCTTAAGTTAAATGCAACTGCTTCAAGAACATCAATAACATCGTCCTTACAATTTTGACTTCCGCCAGGAACACTGAATGTTGGATATACATCTAACATTTCTCCAACAGAAACGTCAGCAATAAATTCTTTATTTGCTTCGATTAAATCAGCAGCGTCTGCAAACCTATTTGCAAATATTGGAGCAGAATTAGGACCTAATTTAAGATTGATTAATTCGTTTATACCAGTTTCGCTAGTTTGTCCTATTCCTCTTCTAGAAATTCCAATGATATCTAAGTCAGTATATGTTGGTTCATCAACTAATACATCAGGATTAACATATCCAGTACCACCATCTACGATAGTAAATTTAAGTTGTCCACCTGTTCCGTTTACAGATGTTCCTGCATTTACTGTAATTGTATCTGTTGTTGTCGCACCTATACCTAAAACTGCTTCGTATATTGGATCAGTTGCTCTTGGGTAAGAATGGAATGTTGCATGATTATCTTGTGCACAAGTAAAGGTTAAACTTCTTGTATGAATACCAATTGAACCATTCGGACCATCAGTTCTAATATTAGCAGGTTGTACACTTACAAATGTATGTGCAGATGTATCAGTATCAAAGTTTGCATTAACAGTAAATGTATCTGCATCAACTTTAGTAATTGCTAACCATCTTGTAGCTGCTATATCAAGTTCTGTGGGTAAATCTAAAGCATTTAAATTATTATCAGATGCACGAGTAAATCTAAATGATTCAGTATTAAATCTAACTCTTTCTCCAGTAACCATTCCATGATTAGTGGTTGTATTAACTGTTAGAACACCTGTAGAGGCATTGTAAGAGGCACTACTGGTTGTTAATATTCCTGCAGCTGTAAATCCATGTCCTGCTCCAAGATTTAATACAAGGGCACCTGTTGATGGTTCATAAGATGCTGTAGATATTGATACACTAGAATTTAAACTTGCACCAACATTAAGAGTAAATGCAGTTGTTGAAGTTACAGTAACTGCAGTTGTTACTCCTGCAATTGGATCATGAGGACGAGGATAAGCATGAACAGTGGCAAAATGATCTCTTGCACACTTAAAGTTAATACTACCTTCATCAAGAGTAATAGTATCATTAGTGCTCATTCCATGTGCACCTGCGAATGATAATGTTAGTAATCC